>Ga0209540_10000970_pt1 | contig 23015 bp, 14 predicted proteins | sample BarGraIncu01121A_FD_184501 | JGI IMG/M metagenome (GOLD analysis project Ga0209540, IMG submission 184501) | Arctic peat soil microbial communities from Barrow, Alaska - Barrow Graham LP Incubations 011-21A (SPAdes) (version 2) | ecosystem: Environmental > Terrestrial > Soil > Wetlands > Peat... | reverse complement strand
TCATATCCTTCCCACCAGGTGCCTTTTCCATCTTTTTTCCGAAGCTTTCCATCATAAGGAACTCCCATCAGTTCTCCCTTTTTGTCAGATCGCTGTGCTGTTTCCATGAAAAGCCAGGCATGGGCAGAGTGAATACTCACACCGAAATGCAAACCCTGTTTACGTGCAGCTTTTGCCCAACCTCCAATGATGTCTTTCTTTGGACCCATATTGACTGAGTTCCAGGGTTGATATTTGCTGTTATAATTGTCGAAATTATCATGGTGGCTGGCCATACCCACAAAGTATTGCGCTCCTGCCCGTTTGTATAATTCCATCAGATGATCAGGATCCCAGTTTTCAGCTTTCCAGTCGTTGATCACTTCTTTAAAACCAAACTTAGAAGGATGACCGTATTTTTTCAGATGGAAATTATACTGACTGCTTCCTTCGTCGTACATGAACCGGGCATACCAATCACCCTGCTCAGGCTGACATTGTGGGCCCCAGTGTGCCCAGATCCCGAACTTGGCATCCTTGTACCATTCGGGAGCTTTGTATTGCTTGAGGGATTCCCAGGTAGGCTGGAAGGGTCCCCGGGCAATACGTTCCTGGTTCATGGCTGATAAAATATTTCCGGCTTTTGCATTCTTCGCCATATATAGTGCCGGCAAAGCAAGCACCATTGTTTTTAAAAGATCTCTGCGGTCCATACTTATGATGTAATTGAAAATTAAATTTAATGGGGTGCGAATATTATATTTAATTATTGAAAGGGCTGTGCATGGAAAACCACACACAGCCCTTTCTTTTTTCAGCTAAAATTAATACCCCGGATTTTGGGTTAAATTTTTATTAATATCCCTTTCTGATTGTGGGATTGGCCATAATTCATTCGTGCCTTTTACAAAGTTTCTTTTCTTATAAATATAGTAGCCATCAGCATCAACAGGATAAGCTGTATAATGTGCCGGATCATTGGTAAGTTTCATTCCGGTAAATTGAAGGTTATTCTGGTCTGCTGCTATACCCCAACGAAGTACATCATAATACCTTATACCTTCAAAAGCAAATTCAACCCTACGTTCTCTCCGCACAATTTTTCTCAGATCTGCAGCGATTGTTGTTGTTACACGAGGCATGTTTACAGCTGCCCGTCCGCGAACTTTGTTGACTGTTTGATCAAGTAATGCCTGGTCGATAGTTGCACCCGACTCCAATTTTGATTCCAGATAGCCTAAAAGCACTTCAGCATAACGGATAAGTATTGCATTCGTTCCGGAACTCCATACACTTACAGATGGATCGTCTTCCAGAAATTTATAGATACAGTATCCACTCCAAACTCCCGGATATTCATTGAGCCTATCTGGTAAAGTAGTGCCAGGTTTTGATGTAAAGGTTGTCCCTCTAAAAACAGTTCTGTCAGAAATCATGATCGTAGCATCCAATCTTGGATCACGATTGTTGTACGGATTGTTCATATCGTACAATGGTGACTGATCAATAGTTTTTCCGTCGGTGCATTCGTACTCTTTAACCAATTCGTTAAAAGGAGAATATTGATGCCATCCACCCCAAGTCTCAGGAGTCAGATAAATAAGCTGAACCTGTCCATAAACATCTTTTAGGTATTGCGAACTCATGATTATTTCTTTACTTAATTCATGTGTGCCTAAAAATAATTCTCTGAATTGAGGGTCAATAGCATAGCAATTAAAATCAATGATTGTCTTATACGTTGCAGCAGCATCACTCCATTTTTGTTCGGCCATTTGCAAACGACCTAATATTCCTAAAGCAGCACCTGCTGTTATACGACCATTTTCATTATCAGGACGGGTTTGAGGGAGAACACCAGCACTAGCTTTTAACTCTGTTTCAACAAACGCCCAAACATCAGCTTTCGGAGCACGGGTAACACTGTTAGCTTCTGCAACTGTAAGTACATGCTGAACTAAAGGAACATCACCAAAATACAGAGCCAGATTAAAATATTCATAAGCCCGAAGGGTACGAACTTCAGCAATTATGATGGCCTTTGCTGATGCATCCATCGTGATATTTGCTATATGATCGAGAAAATTGTTACAAGTAGCTATCTTTTGATATGAATGAGCCCAATAACCCGCCGGAACCCAATACGAAGAAGTTAGTGTTCCATCTGTTACGTGATCCGGAATCATTTCTTTCTCAGAGCCGTTGCCTGCCATAAGGTCAAGATATAGAAGTGATCTGGGTGTCCAAAAATCTCCGTCTTTCCAGCCGGCACCTGTATTATAACAACCTACTAGTGCAAGTTGAGCGTCTCCTGCTGTTTTCCAGAATGTAGCGTCAGAAACTGCATCTAATGGTTGTTTATCGAAGAAATCTTTTTTACAGCCAGAGTTTAAAAACCCCAGTAATACTAAAATAATCCATATTTTAGGTAGTATTGAATTGATATATCTCTTTTTCATTTTCGTAATTTTAACAGTTATAACCTAATAAATTAGCGTCATGCTTAAAATTTAACATTTATTCCAAATGTATAAACACTGGTAATTGGATAGAACGGCGTATTGTCGCCACTTCCTTGATACATTTCCGGATCCCAGCCTGTATAAAAATGATTCAACGAAAAGAGGTTTTGTCCGCTAATGAAAATTCTCAGTTTGCTTATTTTAAGTTTTTGGATTATATTGTTTGAAAATGAATAACCAAACTGCAAATTCTTAACCCGGAGAAAACTTGCGTTTCTGTTCCAGAATGTCGATGTTTGAACATTTTCACTTCCCATGTTCAGAGGAGTAATCTGAGGATATTTAGCGTTGGGATTGGGGTTGGCTACTGTCCATGCGTTATCGGCTTGCCATCTTTGAATTTGTCCAGAATTATAGAGTGCAAAAGCCTGATAAGAACCCATTTGTTTTTCAAATCCTCCCAAACCTTGCAGCAGCAATGAAAAATCAAATCCCATATAATCAGCAGTAAGTGTAGCGCCATAAGTATATTTCGGGGTTGTAGAACCAATTATGGTCCGATCATAAGTAGCATCTACTTTGCCGTCGGGAACGCCATTTGGTCCGCTGATGTCTTTATAGCGGATAACTCCTGGTTGACCTGCAATAGGTTGTGTAGCGTAACTTGCAACATCAGCAGCGTCCTTAAATATACCATCGGCTACATAACCATAAATGGCACCAATTGGTTGGCCTACAAAAAGGCCTGCGCCAATATCTTGTTGTTTGCCATCGGCGAGTTTTGTTACCTTGTTTTTAATGTACGAGAAATTAGGTGACACACCAATATTTAATTTACCTACAGTGGCACGGTAATTCAGGATAACTTCAAATCCTTTATTATTCACTTCCCCGGCATTATAATATGATACACCTAAACCCAACACACTTGAAACAGATTTTGGGTAAAGAATATCAGATGTCGATTTATCGAAATAATCAACCGTTAAACTTAGTTTGTCTTTCAAAACAGATAAGTCAAGACCAATGTCGGTAACTTGTGTCTTTTCCCAGGTAATATCGGCGTTTGACAATGTTGTTAATGCAATTCCTGAAGCAAGCGCTCCGCCAAAAGTATAATTCTGACCTGTATTCAACACGTTTTGGTAAGGGTAATTAGAAATATTCTGGTTACCCAATTTACCCCATGAAGCGCGAAGTTTCAGGTTGTCAATCCAACTTGCATTATCTTTTATAAAAGGTTCCTCAGATATTCTCCATCCTGCAGAAACTGAAGGGAAAAGTCCCCATCTGTTCTTCGCAATAAAACGTGAAGTTCCATCATATCGTGCATTTGCTTCAAAAAGATATTTTCCGTCATAAGAATAGTTTACCCGTCCGAAATAAGAACGTAAGGCCCATGCCGATCCGGAACCACTGTTTTGCATATTAGTTCCTGCTCCGGCATTCAATTCATACAATGCATTATTTGGAAAATTGTCGCGTGATGCTGAAGTATAAGCATCATTATATGACTCTTGGGAAAATCCTGCCAGAACAGTAAAATTATGTTTGTCTATCGTTTTTGTATACTGAAGCAACGACTGCAAAGTAATTAAAGTTTGATCTCCTGAACTTACAGATAAGTAGTTGGGTCCAATTGTATTAGATGGGTCAAAAGCGAAGGTTGCATTATAAAACTTGTCAGTCCAATCGTAATATTTATACCCGGCTTTTCCGCTTAACGTTAAACCATTCAATATTTCCCATGAGAGTTCCATTCCTCCAAGGAAGTTTTTCGACTTTCTATCGGTAAACGATTGACTTGCCAACCATGCCTCAGGTGAATAAGCATCCTGATGTCCATAAGTGCCATCTGATTTTTTACCGGCAAATATCGGTCCTTCCCTGACAGCAAATGCTATCATGTTCGTCATATCTCCACTCGATTGACGTGGTTCGTCTGTATTCGTACTATAGCCGTTTAGGTTTACTTTCAGGGTTACGTTTTTCTTAATTTTGCTGTCAAAATTCAATAAGAAATTATACTTGCTGTAATTGTTTTTAGCAACGATACCATCCTGATTCAGATAACCCAGTGAAAAGAGATATGAATTCTGGTCGTCACCACCCATGAAATTGAGGTTATGACTAGTTTGAAATCCTGATCCTGAGTTCAACAAGTTTTTTAGGTGGGGTACATTGGGATAGTTATCCGGGTCGGAGCCATTTTTGTATTTGGCAATCTGATCGGCTGTATAACCTCCCTTTATTGTAGCATATTCCCATGAATCAACGAATTGAGGTAGTTCTGTTACTTTTTGCCATCCAACATAGTTGTCGTAGCCAATTTGGAGTTTTCCTTTTTGCCCGCGTTTGGTTTCAATCAAAATTACCCCATTTGCAGCCCGGGTTCCATAGATAGCTGCTGATGCAGCATCTTTTAATACCGACATGCTTTTTATATTGTTGGGGTCAATGTCGTTAATTGATGCAGCTAAACCATCAATCAATACCAATGGATTATTTCCGGCACCTGAGAATGTGCCCAATCCTCGAATATTAATAGTAGAGCCATCATTTCCGGGACGACCGGAGCCCTGTGAAACGGTAACACCACTAACTAAACCTGCCAATGCCTGTGATGCTTGTGTTATTGGTCTGCTTTCCAATTCTTTTGGAGATATACTGGCAACAGAACCTGTCAGGTTAACCTTCTTTTGAGTACCATAGCCTACAACTACCACTTCATCTAATCCAATTGATTCAGAAGCAAGGGTAACATTAACAGTTGTATGGCCATTAATCAAGACTTCCTGTTTTTTCATTCCAACAAAAGAAAAGACCAAAACTTTGTCGATATCATTAATCTGAATGGAATAAGCACCATAAGCATCTGTAACGACTGCACGGTTTGTCCCTTTAACAGATACTGTTACACCAACTATCGACTGTCCGCTATCATCTGTTACCTTGCCGGTTACAGTCTTAGGCTTCTGCAAAACATCGGGTGATAATATAACCAGATTATTTTCAACAGTTCTGAAGTTTACACCCGTTTTGTCAAATAGAGAGGTTAAAACACCATCGATCGTTTTGCTGGCAGGATCAATTTTTATTGTCCTGTTCAGGTCGATCTGGTCGTTTCTGTATAGAAATCTGTAATCAGAATTCTTCTCTATCGTGGCCAATACTTCGCCAACTGTGAAGCTTTTATTAGAGAAATCAATTTTCAAATCCTGAGAGTACACAATGGCATTGGCTGAGAAAATGCCAAGAATTAAAAAAACTAAAGTTAGTTTCATAATGATCAGGCTTTTTTTAAAATGGGAAGAATTAAACCCACTCCTGAGTAGGAGTACTTTTTTTTTCATAACTTTGTAGATGTTAAGTTAAACCATTAATGATATGCATTGCTTGTGCAAATTATTGATTGATGGTGATCTTATCAGCATGCTGTAAATGCCGCAAACATTTACAGTGCAAGACCGCGGGAGATTTACCTTGTAGATCTCCCGTATTTTTATTTCTCCTGTATTCTTGCGTTTCCTCCTTTTTTATTTTCCGTATTCTTTTTGTAACGGATTGTAATTTCATTTACTTTCATGTCGTATTCAAACGGAGTGAGTATCTGCAGGTACCTTAAAACCTGATTAATATTTTCTTTCTCAAACTTTCCGGTGTATTTAATCTCTTGTACTTCAGTGTCCTCAAAATGAATTTTCACATCGTACCACTGTTCAAGTTTATAAGCAAGTGTCGAGAAGCTTTCATTTTTAAAGCTTAATTGTCCGTCTTTCCATGCAACAATAGGTGTCACATCAACCTTCTCGGCAATCTGCACCATGGGTTCAATCCTTTTTGATATTTTTTCTTTTGTTGCAGATCTATGTAGAATGGCTTTATTATATGCATCTTTATCCTTTATATACCTGAAGGTTTCATTAGGATGTATAATGATTCCGTCCCCGTTATTTCCTGAAACAGGAATACCCTGGATGCATATTTTGCCTTTTACAAGAGTAGCTTCAGCGATAATAGCCTCTTTGTATGCCTTTACATTAAACGTTGTACCGTAAACTTTAATATTAAATGTTGAGGTCTTTACGATAAAGGGATGCAAACTATCGTGTTTCACATCAAAAAATGCCTCACCGTCAATATAAACACTGCGTTTATTGTCATCAAAGGATGATGCATATTTCAAAGTGGTTTTTGCATTCAACCAGACTATTGATTTATCCGGTAATATAACTCTGGTCTTTTGTCCTCCGGGCGAATAGATGGTTGTAAAAGAATTGTCAGTTTTATTTTTCAAATAACCTTTTGTTATAATAAAACCACCCAATCCCCCCATCAGCATAAGAGGAATCATAATTGCAGCTGCAAGACGATAGAGTTTTTTAAGCGGCATGCTAAAGTATCGTGGAATATCATAATCCTCTTTTAGTTTGCTCCATGCCTGATAAGTATCTTCATTAAAACTACACGAAAATGGAAGTCCGGCTTTAAAGTCATCATCAATTTCTTCAAAAAGCAAAGCATGCTCTTCCGATTCAGCTATCCAGTTATCCAGTAACTGTTTTTCAGAATCAGTGATCTTTTTTTTATAGTATTTATCGAGTAGTTCCCAGGGTAAACGTTCCATTTTTAAACAATTTATAATAATGATACCTTTTGGAACCTTTCCCCCATAAAGAAACACAATTATTTTTGGCTCTGGTTAAATATTGTCCGCCAACCTAAAGCTCCGAAGGGGTGACATGATTATTAATCTTGTAGATTTATAAATTATCCAGCAAAAAACATGCAATAAACACATTGCCATAATACGCCCCGATATGTCGTTTAATCTTTTTGATGGCAATATTGACCTGATTATCAACGGCACTCACCGAAATCCCCAATTGTGAAGCAATTTCGTTATACGACAAACCCCTGTTGCGACTCAGTTTAAATATCTGCTTACAACGTGTAGGAAGCAACTCTATGGACTCATTAATAATTTTATCCAGTTCCCTGGTCTCCATTTCACTGGAGACATCTAAAGATTCTTCAGTAGAACTACGTCTGATTTTCTCATAACTCTTCTCGTGCCTGTTTTCATTTCTCAGATAAATCAATGCATTAAAACGACAAGCCTGATATAAATAAGATTCCAGAGACTTTTTAAAGTCAATATTCTCACGGCTCTCCCAAAGATAAAGAAACAAATCCTGCACAATATTTCTGGCAACATTTTCATCCTTTAAGAAAACAATCAGATAACGGCAGAGGTCGTTATAGTAACGATGAAATAGCAATTCCAATGCAGCACCATCTCCTGCATGCAATCTATTCTGAATTTCTATTTCCTCTTCCCTGATCATTTTCATATTGTGCAAATTAATCGAATATTTTAATCGAATCAAAAACTTTTTATAGAACTTTAGGCATAACAACAGAATTAAAAATGTTTAACTGATTTTGATTTTTAACTTTGCAATGCTATGTCCAAACAACCCACAATCATACTTGCCCCTCTTCACGGGTATACCGAAGCAACATTTCGCAATGCCCTTGCCGAATGTTTTGAGGGTTATGACGAAGCCATTGCACCCTTTATCTCTCTTGCCCCGGCTGAAAGGATCAATCCCAGAAGGTTACATGATCTGCTGCCTGATAAAAACACGCACCTAAAAGTCATCCCCCAGATCCTTGGCAACGAACCACAGCTCTTTATCGCCATGGCAAACGCTTTGGGCGAACTGGGTTACGAAAGGATCAACCTGAACATCGGCTGTCCCAAGAAAGCCATTGCCGCCAAGCACCGTGGCTCAGGACTTCTGCCTCATCCTTCAATGATCCATGCCCTGCTCTCTGAAGTCATCCCCAGGATACCACAGCGACTGAGTGTAAAGCTCAGACTGGGACGCAACCATCCCGACGAGATCTATCCTGTCATCGATGTATTGAATCAGTTTCCCCTTGAAGCCGTGACCATTCATCCCCGCATAGGTATAGATCTTTATGAAGTTAAGGCTGATGCAGACCGTTTCGAAGCAGCCATGCAACTGATCAGACATCCCGTTATTTATAATGGAGATATTTTCTCATTGAAAGACTACCGGAGAATTGCTGCAAGGTTTCCATCTATAGGGAGCTTTATGATCGGCAGGGGAGTCTTTGCAAATCCTTTTCTGGCCGAACAGATCAAAGGGTTATTGTTGCTTTCTCCAGAAGAACAGCGCAACCGCTTCATCCATTTTATTTCAGTCCTGATGACTGAGCTGAAAAGAGATTCCAAATCACCCCGTTTCCTCTTTAGCCGGATGAAAGATTATTGGGGATTCTTCTCTTACCTGTTTGAGGATAGCGAGAAGATCTATCAAAAGCTGGTTCGCATTCAGGATGAAAACCTCTTCTTCGCGGCCCAGGACAAGATCCTCAACAAATCCCCATGGCGCGATCTCAGCAGCACATCAACACGCTTCACCGGCACCAAAGCCGATAAGAAACAGCTCGAAGGATAGCTGTGTACGAAATGAGTTCTGGCCCCATTTATATCCCATTTATCTCGTGGGTGTCCACAAGGGCGACCCCTACATTATTGAGTCAAATGTTAAGAAATTATTAAAGATTATTTTAGATGATCTTTCTAATAATGATAACATAAATTTAAGGTTTACTTATTATTCTGTTAATAAAAGCATTCTACTTTTGTCATAAAGTAAAGCATTTCTTAAATGCTTTACTTATATATATAAATAATCATACACATCATTCAAACCAAACAATGTGCACTATGAAAAAAGGGTTATTCACATCTCTCATATTAATGATGACATTCATTTTCGGATTTGGTCAGGTCACGACCTCATCCATATCCGGTAAGATCAAAAATGACAAAAATGAGTTGTTAGTTGGCGTAACAATTCAGGCAACACATGTACCGACCGGATCCAGGTATGTTGCCTTAACAAATAAATTCGGCATATACGTTTTGCCGGCTGTAAGGGTAGGTGGCCCTTATACAATCCAGGCAACATTTGTAGGCATGTCCAAAGAAGAAATTACAGAAATTACTGCATCTTTGGGTATCACAACCAATGTTGATTTTGTATTAAAAGAAAAGGCTTCCAGCTTAAATGAAGTTGTGATCGTAGGTAAAAGGAATAATGTATTCTCTAAAGAACGAACAGGCGCTACACAACAATTCGGTAGGAAAGAACTCGAAAGTATTCCAATTATGGGGTCAAGAACAATCGACGGAATTACTAAATACAATCCAAACGGAAATGGTACCTCATTCGGAGCCCAGGATTCACGTTTGAATAACTTCACCCTCGATGGTTCTGTTTTCAACAATGGATTTGGTTTAGGTTCTTCTGCACAGGCGGGTGGTCGTACTGGCGCTTCTGCTATTTCATTGGATGCTATCGAACAACTTCAGGTTAACATCGCCCCATATGATATTCGTCAGAGCGGATTTACCGGAGCCGGTATCAACGCCATCACCCGTAGTGGTTCGAATAATATTGAAGCCTCTGTATATCATACTCAAAGAGACAACAGCTCTAAATTTGTTGGTAACAAAGCATATGATGTACCTGTAACGGCCTCTAAGTTTGATGAAAAAGTAACGGGTTTTCGTTTAGGCTTGCCAATTGTCAGGAATAAATTATTCTTTTTTGGCAACTATGAGAAATTAGACAGAACTGAGCCCGGTACAACCTGGACTTCAACAGGATCTCCACTGGGTGGGGCACAGGTATCCAGAGTTAAATATTCTGACATGGTAACTCTTTCACAGTTCATGAAAGATAAATTTAACTACGAAACCGGTCCATGGGAAGGTTATTCAAACGCCAATACATCTGAAAAGTATTTGGTAAGGTTAGACTGGAATATCAATGATAACAATAAATTAACTGCCCGTTATGTACACCATAATTCAAGTGCACAGATAAATATATCAAATTCAAATTCAGCCGGAAATGGAAACAGAACCCAGTCTGCATTGGCTATGGCATTTGCAAATAGCGGTTATGTTATTATGGATAATACCAGGTCAGCAGTTCTTGAGTTGAACAGTAAATTTTCAAACACATTACACAACGATTTGATTGTGGGATATGATAAGCAAGTTGAAAACAGGGCATACCGTTCATCAATGTTTCCAACCATTGACATAAAAGATGGAACCTCAACTTATACTTCTGTAGGTTTTGACCCGTTCACACCCGGTAACTTATTAGATTATAACACTTTTCATGTTACGGATAACCTCACAAAGTATGTGAACAAACATATCATCACCGGTGGTTTCAATTTTGAAAAATATCAATCTAATAACCTCTTTTTCCCAGCTTCAAATGGCGTTTATATTTTCAACAGTTTAGCGTCGTTTTATGCTGCTGCAAATGAAAGTTTAGCCAATGGAGGTCAACCCACAGTTACAAATTTACCTGCAAGAACACAGTTCAGATATTCAGCATTACCTAATGCACAACTGCCAATGCAGGTATTGAAAACAAACAGGATTGATTTTTATGTTCAGGATCAGTATAATGTATCCGACAAATTAAAAGTTACAGTTGGTTTACGTAACGCAATTGTTAGTTTTACTCAGACATCATTGGAAAACCCTGCAATCAGTGCAATGACTTTTTCTGAAGGAAAGAAATACAAGACATCTGTCATGCCTTCGACACAAGTTTTATGGGAGCCTCGTTTTAGCTTTAACTACGATGTATTTGGAAATGCCAAAACTCAGATCAGAGGTGGAAGTGGGGTATTCACAGGCAGACCCCCCTATGTATTTATATCAAATCAGGTCGGTAACAATGGTGTACTGACCGGTTATATTGATACTGATAATAGCGGTGCAGCCAAATATGGTTTTACAGCTGATCCTAACAAATATTTTATCCCTTCAACTCCAACCTTGCCATCAACTTTTGATATAGCCTTGACGGATCAGAATTACAAGTTCCCTCAGGTATGGAAAACAAATATCGCTATTGACCAAAAACTTCCTTATGGTTTTGTTGGTACTGTTGAAGGCATTTACAACAAAAACTTAAATGCTGTTCATTACTACAATGCAAATCTTGCAGCGCCTGTAGGTAAGTTTTCAGGTGTTGACCAAAGACCAATGTATGCCAGAACCGATGCCGGTACAAGAATTAATGGTAATGTTTCCAATGCAATCGTGTTGACAAACAGAGATGGTTCATACTTCAACTCATTAACCTTAAAACTGGAATATCCTCTTCAGAAAGGCCTGTTCGGTTCATTCGCATGGACTGGTTCAAATGCAAAGGATTACATGAGTGCAGGTTCAATTGCCAGTGGCAGTTGGACAGGCGCCAAATCGGTTAACGGCAATAATCAACTTGATCTCTCCACGTCTGATTTTGTTTCACCAAATCGTTTAGTAGGTTTGTTGGGATACAAAATTGCTTATGGTAAGAAAGCGGGTGGCGCAACTTCATTTTCTATAGGTTACGTTGGTAATCAGGGTAATCCATTTACCTATGCTTACAGTGGCGATATGAATGGTGACAGAATCTCCGGAAATGATTTGATATTTATCCCTTTAGCAGGTACTGATATCCATTTTTCACCTTTGACTGTAGGTACAACAACCTATACAGAAGCTCAACAACAAGCTGGATTGGATGCATACATCTCACAGGACAAATATTTATCTGCACATAGAGGTCAATATGCTGAAAGAAACGGAGAAGTAGTACCTATGTTGCACAGATTTGATCTGACAATCGTTCAGGATATTACCTTACTGGTAAAAGGCTCTAAAAATACTTTGCAGTTACGTTTAGATATTTTGAACTTTGGTAACTTATTAAACAACAAATGGGGTGTTTCTAAACGCGTAACCAATTCATCAATCTTGTCTTATCAATCGACAAATGCCAATGGTGAACCGGTTTACAAATTGGCAACCCAGACCTTCTCAGACGGAACTGTTGGTTTAATCCGCGACACATTTAGCCGTAATGCTTCGGTCTACGATGTGTGGACCGCTCAGTTTGGTGTTCGCTATATTTTTGGAAACTAGATCATAATAGATTTGTGTTTATGAAAAAGGTGTTCGTAAGGACACCTTTTTGCATTTATGTCGATTGATTTGAGGACAATACGCTATCTAATTTTATATAAACATTTGCTGTTGAAGACCAGCTAAAGGGTGTCCTAAAAACAGGCTCAGTGACCAGGACAACTTCTTGGACATCCCCCTCGTCGTGATAAATGGTTTGGACTTTTGAAAGATATTTGGAACAATTTGCTTCTTTCCAGATTATTGGATAGTCTGTAGTTTGGTCAGGGGAACTTTGATGATGACTGTTGCTTTGGTTGTGAGGAGTTGCTTGAACAGGAGTGCGTTGTCTTCGGCGCCTTCGTATATGCCATAGTGAATAGGGATGGCTATTTTGGCTTTTACATCTAAGATGGCATTGACTGCCTCCTGCACGTTTTGCATGGTATAGGTCTGGCCCAGTGGCATAAATGCAATGTCGGCATGGATTGATTTCATCTCAGGAATGCGATTGGTGTCACCCGGATGATAGATCTTAATGTCTCCAATGGTTAATACATATCCCACCCAGCGTTTTTCTTTCGGATGGTTGGTCTTGACGGTGTTGTAGGATGGAACCGTTTCAATTTTAATGCCATCTACGTTGAATGTCTGTCCGGGTATTACATCTGTACAGTGCTTGAATCCCTGGAGTTTGAGTTTATCACAACATTCTTTGGGAGCATAGATAGGGGTGTTGTGATCAGCAACTTTTTTGATCTCATCGATAGAAAAGTGATCGAAGTGGGGATGGGTAATCAGGACAACGGCAGCCTGACCTTTTTCGGTTAGTTGAAAAGGATCAATGTAGATGAACTTGTCCTTTAGGGGGATGCGGATGGAGGATTGTCCATACCAGTGAATGCTTTCGACCATGGTTTTCAAGGATTCTTTCTTTGCGGATGGGTTATCCTGTTGATCGGATAAGCTGTTTTTATCTGTTTTCATGGCTTTATTGTCATTATATATCAATGGAAAAACACAATTAAATCCGGCTTTGTTCAATGAATAAGCCGGATAAAAAATAATTAAACAGATTATAATTGTTAGGCTTCTTTTAAGATTTTCCATATGTTTATGATATTAGTTTTCAGACATTTATTTGGGTTGTTATTATTTCACCCCATCGGGGTTAAGAATGAAGATGATGCCAAAGATAATGTGTTGAAGGATAAATTTGAAATAATAAGTGTAATTTTGTTGACACTATGATTAGAACATGATTATGAAAAAAATACTCCTCACATTAGCTTTTATGCTTGTTGGTTTCTTTACCGGTGTTTTTGCACAGGAAGAACAATCTTTTGTGAAAGAAACAGACGCTGCCGTTGTAAAAAAACTGGATTGGTGGCAGGATGTTAAGTTCGGTTTACTGATGCACTGGGGCCCCTACAGCCAGTGGGGTGTTGTCGAATCATGGTCTATCTGCCCGGAAGACGAAGGATGGTGCGCACGTTCAATACCCGAATATAATGAATATCGCAGGAGGTATGAGGGGCTGAAATATTCTTTCAATCCTGTAAGGTTTAATCCTGATAAGTGGGCGGCTGCTGCCAAAGATGCCGGGATGAAATATGTGGTTTTTACCACCAAGCATCACGATGGTTTCTGTATGTTCGATACCAAATATACCGATTATAAGATCACTTCACTTGAGACCCCCTTTCACAAGAACCCTAAGGCCAATATCGCCAAGGAGATCTTCAGCTCTTTTCGCAAGGAGGGTTTGGGGATTGGCGCTTACTTCAGCAAGCCTGACTGGCACAGTCCCGATTACTGGGCGCCTGAGTTCCCTCCTCTCGATCGCAACGTGAATTATGATCCGGAGAAATATCCTGATCGCTGGAAGAAGTTTGCACAGTTTACCTATAACCAGATTGAAGAATTGATGACCGGTTATGGTTCTGTGGATATTCTCTGGCTGGATGGTGGCTGGGTTCGCTCCACAAAAAGCCAGACCCCGGAGTCGTTGACATGGACCAAACGCATCCTGAATCAGGACATCAATATGGCAGGGATTGCAGGTATGGCAAGGAAGCTTCAGCCCGGCCTGATCGTGGTGGACCGTTCTGTACACGGACAGTTTGAAAACTACCGCACTCCGGAACAGCAGGTTCCTGACAAGCCGCTTCCTTATTACTGGGAGACGTGTATGACAATGGCCAACAGTTGGTCGTGGACCTATAATGACAAGTACAAACCAACAAATAAGATCATTCATTTGTTGATAGATATCGTTTCGAAGGGTGGGAACTTCCTGTTAAACATCGGCCCCGATCCTACAGGGGATCTGGATGACACTGCATATAGTCGGCTCCATGAAATCGGAGCATGGATGAAGGTGAACAGTCAGGCTATTTATGGAAGCCGCCCGATAGAGCCTTACAAAGAAGGGAAAGTTTGTTTTACGCAAGGTAAGAAAGGTGAGGTTTTCGCATTATACCTCGCAGAAGAGAATGAGGCAGTGCCTTCAGAGATTAAATTGGAAAACTTCCAGCCTAAGACTGGAGCCGTTGCTACGCTTTTGGGTGGAGGGAAAGTCAGTTGGAAAGCAAATGGCAAAGGATGTGTCATTGCGCTTCCGGCAAGTGTTAAGAAAAATCCTCCCTGCCAACATGCATGGGTAGTGATGTTCAACTAAAAAAATATGACCAATAATATAGAGATTATGGCACCCGTGGGCTCTTACGAAGCCCTGATGGGTGCTATTCAGGGTGGCGCAGGATCGGTTTATTTCGGTGTTGGACAAATGAATATGCGTTCACGTTCGGCTGCTAATTTCACCATTGCTGACCTGGAGAAGATTACGGCTATCTGTAAAGAGGCCGGCATCCGATCATATCTGACCCTGAATACGATCATTTATGATCACGAGGTCGAAGAGATGCATGAGCTGATCGATGCAGCAAAAGCCAATGGGGTGAATGCTGTGATTGCAAGCGACCTTTCTGTCTTTGAGTATGCCCGAAAGGTGGGGCTGGAGATTCATATTTCTACCCAGTGCAATATCACAAACCTGCAGGCTGTGAAGTTCTATTCGCAATATGCAGATGTGATGGTGACTGCCCGTGAGTTGAAGTTGACCCAGGTTGGCGACATTACCAGGGCCATCAGGGAACAAAGTATCACAGGACCTTCGGGAGAACTGGTACAGATCGAGATCTTTGCGCATGGTGCCTTGTGTATGGCGGTGTCCGGGAAATGTTACATCAGCCTTGATAATTTCAATGAGTCTGCAAACCGGGGGGCTTGTCTGCAACCATGTCGCAGAGAGTACAATGTGAAGGATGTCGACAGCGAGATTGAACTGAACATCGACAGCAAGTATATCATGTCGCCAAAGGATCTGAAGACGATAGATTTTCTGGATCAGATACTGGCTGCAGGGGTGAAGGTGTTGAAGATCGAGGGGAGAGGACGCTCAGCAGAATATGTGAAAACCGTGACCGAAACCTATAAGGCTGCTGCCGATGCTTACTTTAACGGGACCTTCACGGATGAAAATATTGCTTTATGGAATCAAAAGCTGGCTTCAGTTTATAACCGTGGGTTCTGGGATGGATACTACCTGGGTCAGAAGATGGGTGAGTGGAGCAAACGATATGGTTCACAGGCTACCCGTCAAAAGATCTATGTTGGCAAGATCACGAACTACTTCACCAAAATTGATGTGGCCGAGGTGAAGATAGAGACACACACGCTGGATGTTGGCGATGAGATCATGATCATTGGTCCGACAACAGGGGTTTACGAAGCAAAGCTTGGAGAGATCAGGTATGAGATGGAAGCGGTCGAGCAGGTCGTCAAAGGACAGCTTTGTTCGATTCCTGTGACAGATGTTGTCCGCAGGAATGATAAATTATATAAATGGCTTGATGTGCCTGCTAAAAATGAAAAGATTTAATCATCATACACACTCTTATTTCTGTGATGGGTCATCGGCGCCTGAAGAATATGCTGAAGAAGCCATCCGGTTAGGATTCACTACGCTGGGCTTTTCGAGTCATGCACCGGTTCCCTTTGATAATACTTTTGCATTAAAGGAAGAGCGCAGGCCTGAATATCAGAAGACGATCAGGGAGTTGCAAAAGAAGTATGCCGACCGGCTTGAGATCTATATGGGGTTGGAAATAGACTTTATCCCCGGATTGACCCGCGACTTTGATTTCTACAGAAAGGACATGGGACTGGATTTTGTAATAGGGGGAATTCATCTCGTTAAAAATAGTACCGAAGAAGGTGGGTTGTGGTTTATCGATGGGCCCAATTATGAGAAATATGATCTCGGGTTGAGAGAGATCTTTCATGGCGATATCCGAAAAGGGGTGAAGGCTTATTACCAGAATGTTTGTGAGATGATTACTGAGCAGAAACCGGATATTGTTGCGCATGTGGATAAGATCAAGATGCATAACGGAGGAAGGTTTTTCAAAGAAGACGAGCCCTGGTATATGGCGATAGTGGATGAGACATTAGAGGTGATCGCGCAGTCGGAGAGTATTGTAGAAATTAACTCGCGGGGGATTTATAAGAAACGGTGTCCGGATCTGTTTCCTTCATTGGCTATTTTAAAGAAACTGCATCAATTGAAGGTTCCGGTAACATTTAGTTCGGACGCCCATATTCCTTCAGAATTGAATCTTGGAATGGATTTAATCATCTCAACGGCATTGGAAGCAGGTTATAAAGCGGCCAGTTGCATGATCAACGGACAATGGGAGGCAGTTGAGATAAGGTAAAAGCAGATGTAGGGAGGCCCCTTGTGGGTCTCCTGAACGGAAATAAAGATCCTTTATTATACCGCCCTGGAGACCCACAAGGGGCCTCCCTACATTTTCTTCATTTCCGTTGGATTTTCTAAAAAAACCTCTTTATTTTGTTGGATCCATGATGCGGCCGGTGAAGAGGATGGCGCCGGTGCTCTTTTCGGAAATCATAAACAAGAATGGTTTATTGACGTTGATGACTGCAGGGAGCTGGACTGCCTGCATAGTTATCGCAACTGATGTAACTGCTGCTGCGACGGTTCCTTCTTCGTTCACATCAACCATGGTTTTGTGTTTGACTTCACTGATATATAATCCTCCTCCAGAATTGATTCCAGTGAAGTCTGCGAGCGTTGAATTGAATGCATCAGCCATTCCCATTGAGCTGAGCAGACCATTGAGGGTGGCTTCGTAACTCATTTTAAAACGTGGCATATTCATTTGAACTTTAGTAGCAGCGAGCCTATCATTTATCGTTTTCCAGTTATTGGCATTGAAAGCAGCTATCACGTCTGAAGTGGACTTTCCGCTATTGGGAAGCAATATGGTCATAACAAAATTGCCTTGTCCATATGGCATTTCAATGGTGTTGTATATGTCATTTCCATAGCATGGGAAAGTGATTTCCTGGGTCATCATCTTACACTTAACAACGGTCTGATCTTCTTTGTAGAAGTTCTGATCACTGGTTTTTGAAGCATCAAACTGATTTCGCCATGACCCTTTAAAATAGAGTGCATTGATCAGATACATTACATTATTGGTCGGGATATTGTCAATGATGGTTGGAATGGCATTGTTGGTCTTGGCGCTTACCCAGTTGTTGATAGTTGTGACTGCTGAAGGAGATGAGAAATCGAGGGCTGAGACCTCTGCATTATAGTAGGTGTGGTTTGTTGTAAGAAATGTCGGATTTACGGTAAAGGTATTTCTATACCAGATGGAGTTTGCAATATTAAAAGTCACCAGTTCATCTAAACTTTGCAATTGATTGGATAATAGCTTATTGTAGTCGTTGATTGTCGATGTTGTCTCACTGCCAAAACCAAGTGTGTTTATCATTCCTGTCTTTGTGGAACCGTTGGCACCATTAAGGGTCATGGACAATGCCAGACTGACACTGAATGGAGAGATAAACAGATTATTAGTGGCCTCCAGATTGCATGCTTTATTGAACAGGGTGAAGGCAAACTGATTATTGGTCTGAACCAGTGCTTTTTGCGCTACAGTTAATGCAATCGGCTGGAGCGTTTTATTGTTTATTGAAGTCGTCTTATCTTTGGCACAGGAGATCATCAGTAGCGGCAAAAGGAATATCAGATAAAATGTTTTCATAGCGTACAGAATTTTTAAAATTAAAAGAACAACAGATATGCCAGATTGGTTTATTTCTTTACTAATGATGAACCATAGGACCAAAAAGTTGCATCTACCAATCTATAAACGCTTATTTTTGCAAAAAATATATATTGCATGGCGCTTTTTGATAAATCGACAGATGCCTTTGGAGCTATAAAAGTAAAGGAATTTAGTTTCTTTCTCTCCTTTCGTTTCTTTGTAACGATTGCCACCCTGATGCAGAGTGTGATCGTGGGTTGGCAAATGTACGAATTAACCCACAATCCGCTCGATCTGGGATTGATTGGTTTGGCAGAAGCCATCCCGGCTATAGGAATTGCACTTTTTGCAGGGCATATAGCCGATAAATATGATCGGAAGAAGGTCATCCTGATTTCACTTCTTGTATTTATTTTAGGAGCGTTTATGTTGCTGGCCTTTAGTATCGGACAGTTTGGACTGATTAACAAACTTGGGGTTTGGCCTATTTTTATGGTTGTTGGACTGGGTGGATTTTCAAGGGGATTCCTTTATCCTTCAGCAATGGGGCTCATGGCCCAGATCGTACCCAGATCGTTGTATGCTAACTCTGCCACCTGGAACAGCGTAGTCTGGCATGTCGGAGCAGTTACCGGACCTGCAATCGGAGGATTGATATATGGTTTTTTTAGTGTGGAGATGGCCTACTGTGGAGTCCTCTTTTTTGGATTGATCGCTTTATTGATGCTGATTCCCATCAAAAAGAAGATGATCATTGTTTCGGAAAAAGTTGAGACATTAAAAGAACGTCTTCTTACGGGTCTTCGTTTTGTATTCAAAAACCAGGCGATGCTGGGAGCCATGTCTTTGGATATGTTTGCCGTATTGTTTGGAGGGGCAGTAGCCATGTTACCGGTATTTGCTAATGATATATTGCATGTAGGTCCTGAGGGTCTGGGTATTTTAAGGGCCTCACCGGCAGTGGGATCAATTTGTATGTCGTTGTTCCTTGCTTACAACCCACCGCTCAGGAATGCCGGGAAGGCATTGTTAATCGGGGTAACCGGTTTTGGTGTTTGTATGGTCTCTTTTGCGCTTTCTAAGAACTTTTACCTATCGCTGACACTGTTGATGTTAAGCGGGATGTTTGATAATATCAGCGTGGTGATCCGTCAAACGATTATGCAGTTGATGACACCCGATGAAGTCAGGGGAAGGGTTGCAGCCGTAAACAGTATATTTATCGGTTCGTCTAATGAAATAGGATCTTTTGAATCGGGATTGGCAGCAAGCCTGATGGGATTGGTGCCCTCTGTTATCTTTGGCGGGGTCATGACATTATTGGTAGTGTCTCTAACGGCGGTCATTGCACCTGTGCTAAGGAAGTTGAATTTGAGCAATTTGAAATAAGATTTTTGGATTAATAATGTCACCCCTTCGGGGCTTGAAAAATTATTTTATCATTTACTACAATCATGACATGCCTTCGGCACTTTTCTTCAGTCCCGAAGGGACGTCATAATTGTAGCAAAAGTTTTTCATCTGATTTTAGCCCCGAAGGGGTGACATTATTATATTACAATAAGAAACAGAATATTAGCTAGAAACTGAAACTATACGTGACAGATGGAATGATCGGGAAGAGGCTGACCTGTTTGAAACTGAGATTCTGAACCACAATACCGGACTTATCTGTTGAGGTCTCGTTTTGGGTATAGATGAAAAAAGGATTCCGTCGACTATATAAATTATAGACCCCAACCCTCCATACCTGCTCTCCCCATCTCTTTTTCTTATGGAAGTTAAAACCCAAATCAAGACGATGATAGGCCGGCATACGAAATCCATTGTGGGCTCCGGCGCTTTGGATAATCGTATTTCCACCCAACGGTTTATCGGGAGAATACAATAGAAATTCTTCGGCATTTAAAGTGAAGGCCGGACCTGAACTATACACCCAGGTCAGGCCCATATCTACTTTTTGATTAAACTGATGGTTGACCACAACACTTAAATCGTGGCGTTCATCATATCGGGCAGGGAAGGTCTTTCCCGAATTGATGTTTGCAAACTTTCGATTATTCCATGAAAGGGTATAGCCAATCCATCCTGTAGTTTTACCTGTCTTTTTCTCCAGTAAGAATTCGGATCCATACGACCACCCATCACCGGTTTCGATCTTATCTTGCCAGTCATCGTATTGACCCCAGTAGACAGCTCCCTCTTTATACTCGATCATGTTTTTCATGTACTTGTAAAAGCTTTCGAAGCTAAATTGATACATCTGATTGATGGCATAGACAAAACCCAGGGCATACTGTTTTGACTTCATCGGTTTTACCCTGTTGGTTGAGGGAAGCCACAAATCAGTGGGAAGACCGATATTGCTGTTGGACAATAGATGCAGATACTGTGTCATATCTGAATAGGCTGCCTTTAAAGAAAAACGATCGTTTACAATATAATTGAGAGACAGGCGGGGTTGAAGTGACTTATACCATTGATTCTGAACTGTAAATCCGGATAAGTGAAGACCCACATTCATTTTTAATCTTTGGGTAACCTGGTAGTCGTCTTCCACATAGAGCCCCTGCTCCTGAGCCGCGACATGGTTCCCTCCATAAGATAAATTGTTGTTGTTGGTAATTCCACCCGAAGCGTTAAGGTCATAAGCAATGACACCCGGATTAAAATCATGAATGATGTTGGACAGACCAAATCGGATATAATGACCCGGAGCAGGAACATAATCAAAGTCAATTCTTGCTGCAGCATCATGGATTCCTGAATCATAAGTAGACTCGTAATCACTGGTTACACCCTTATTTATGCTAAAGTAACGGATGTGGGTATTAAAATTATAGCGTGAAAGTGTTAAGGTCGTATTGCTGAAAAGCTTGCTGCTATAGAGATGATTCCATCTTAAGGCTGTAGTGGTATTGCCCCAGTTTAGTCTGAAATTGTCGTCTGAATTATTGGTTGTAGATGTTTTATCACTCTTGTTGTATGTTCCCAGGTCATCACCCGAATAAAAACTCAGATAAAGTCGGTCTTTCTCCGAAAACTTATAGTTCAGCTTGGCATTCAGGTCATAGAAATAGTACCCCGGAATGGATTCTTTGGGATCGATTTTATGGGCGAGTGGTCCGGCCCAAAGGTCAAGCAGGGTGCGACGGGCACTGAATATAAATGAAGCCTTGTCTTTAATGATAGGACCTTCAAGTGTGAACCGGGAGGCAACCAGTCCAATAGAGCCCTCTCCAACAATCTTTTTCATGTTGCCCTCTTTCATGCGGATGTCAAGGACAGAAGAGAGCCTGCCCCCATATCTGGCAGGGAAACCACCCTTGATGAGGGTGATTGTATTCAAGGCATCGGCATTAAAGACAGAGAAAAAACCAAAGAGGTGACTGGCATTGTAAACGGGAACGCCATCAAGGAGGATCAGGTTTTGATCGGGGCCACCACCGCGGACATACAATCCGGTAGAACCCTCAGTCCCTGTCTGAACACCGGGAAGCAATTGAAGGATCTTGATCGGATCCACTTCTCCCAAAAAAGCAGGAAGACTCTTGACTGTTTTAAGAGAGATCTCGTTGATGCTCATTTGTGAAGAACGAAGGTTATCGTTGGACCCACCTCCTTTGACCACGACCTCCTGTAATTGCATGCTTTGGTTCAGTTGGATGTTGATAACCGTATCCCTGTGAAGTTGAAAGGACAACACGAATGCTTTATAACCCACGTATGAACATACCAGTTTTACTTCGCCACCGGGTAAGGAAAGACTGTAAAATCCATAAGCATTACTTGCAGTCCCCTGCATCTTAAGACTATTGTAAACATTGGACATGAAAATCTTTTCACCGGTACCACTGTCTTCGACATATCCAGATATCGTATATTTCTGAGCATTTGCTTGAATGATCAGGCTTAGAAAAATAATGAAATAGAATAGTAGTTTTAGATTCATGTATGTGTAACTATGTTATAGTGTAGTAGCTTTAACAAAGATTGAATTTTTAGCACCAAAAATCCCTGTTCCATTTATGATATTCGATTTGATGGATATTGGTTCAGCAAAGGGATTGTTCCCGGCATTGTTTTGCATAATTATGGAGACCAGATATTTATAGTAATCAGAAGAAATACCGCTTAATTCAAACCATAAGTTGTAATCAGTAGTGATGCGAGAATTGGTGTAAACAATGAGTTCGTAATTCGATTTCACAAACGAAGCATTATTAAAAACCACCCCCATGAGGGTTTGATCATCTACCACAACGATATTGTCATCGCTGCCTAAGCGACAAGCAATGACATATTTTGGATTTGTACCCGGCACATAATTTTTCTTGATGAGGAAAGCCCGGAGATAGTAATATTCGGACGCGATACCTTCATCTTTGAGCCCTATCTTGAATTTGATAT
>Ga0209540_10000969_pt1 | contig 23021 bp, 25 predicted proteins | sample BarGraIncu01121A_FD_184501 | JGI IMG/M metagenome (GOLD analysis project Ga0209540, IMG submission 184501) | Arctic peat soil microbial communities from Barrow, Alaska - Barrow Graham LP Incubations 011-21A (SPAdes) (version 2) | ecosystem: Environmental > Terrestrial > Soil > Wetlands > Peat... | reverse complement strand
CCAAACTTATGACCTCGTAACATGCTTGGATTTCGTTCAATAGACCTAATAGTTCCGCCGGATTATCCAACGGAATATCGCGGTCTTCGAAAGTTCCTATACATGCACTTCCGAAATTCGCTTTATCAACATTAGGATGAGAACCTTCTGTTGATAAGAGAATCGAACCGTATGTAATTCGAGGGTGAAGAATATTTAGATATATTCCTTTTATTTTGCATACAGGTTCTTCATATTCCTTTACAGTTCCTTTTTCAGTATAACCCTCGTATACTTCAAAAACCGGAGAATAGAATTTATAAGCGTAGACGCCACTATCCTTCATCAATAATATCCAGCCTGACTTGCTAATCGTCTTCACTATCTCCAGTAAAGCATCACCAATTACTTCTGATTTATAAATCTTTTGAAGCTTTAATAATTCGCTAGTATACAAATCATTTACTTTGTCAATAGCTGTTTTCAACTCTTCCTTAAAAATTGATTTCAACTGCTTCAGGGAATTCACGAATTCAATCTCTGACTCTAACACTACTTCACGCACTAACACTTTCTCCTGTCTTGATTTCAGCAGACGTTCATTTAAGTCTTTGAACTTAATCTCTTTCGTTAATACATTTTTCAGTGAATCAGATGCTAATTCGAGTTTCAAATCATTCGGTTTCTTATTTAATCGCCTGAAAAAATCCTGATTGATTCCCGGTGGATTTTGTTCTTCCATATATTTAATTTGATTTTAAGAATGAAGGGGAACACCCAGTGCCTCTCAACAGTGTTCCCCTTTTGTGAATTAGAATTGTAATCGTGTGAAGTGATTAAGCGGCGACGTTGAATCTGACTAACGATAAATCGCCTTCGAAATTTCCGGATTCGATATCGCTCGGGCTGAGGTTCTTGTTATCTCCATCGTAGATATCAAACTTACTGATACCGTTGTCTCTGGCGATGGCTTTCAGCTTATCTACTAAGCCTAATCCCTCGACGCCTGTTACGTCGTAGGAGTTGCCGTTACATTTTACTAATGTTTTTGTTTCAACCGGTGTACTGGTTGTTTCATTATTCCATACCATGGTTGTGTTCCTTTCTTTTTTTGTTTATAAATGGTTTTAAAAATCTTTTGTTACTTGTTACTTCTGACTCAAAGAGCGTTGAGCTCTGCTAAAAAGTACGTGGGAAGATTGTTGAAGGGTGTATTTGTTTGAGATGGGTTCTGGTGTTCAGCAGGTGGTGTTACATTTTCTGTTTCTAAATCTATTTCGGCTTCATCTTCGTAGTAACTATAATTATCACTATCATTATTATCGTAATCTTGGTCATGAATATTATCATGGTCGTAAAGTAATTCCTCGGCTTCTTCAAGACTATTAGCGAAGACATATCCGGTTAAGTTACCGTAAGAAGTGCAGGAATAACCGATGCGAACGAAATATTTATCCATAGGCATTAATTTTATTTTGAAAATCTGTTTATAGTTGTTGAAGTTCGGCTAGAAAATAGGATGGAATTTGGGAGAAAGGTGATTCATCGTCCGTGATTTGTGCCGGTTCTACTACGTCTTCTTCTTCCAATTCTGCATCTGTATCAGAGTATTCGAAATCCATATCTCCGTCGTTTTCATTATCATCATATTCGTCTGAGTGATGTTCTCCGAACTCGCTCGCTTTATCTAACGCGTCATCTTCTGAATCAGCATATACAATACAAGAATAAGTCCCATATTTTCGATATGAGTAGGGGATTCTTAATAGATATTTGTTCATGATGCAATTGATTTAATTTCTGTTTCGGTGGATTCTGTGGTGGTGGCGGTGATGGTGATAGGTTTGTCTTGGACTTTTTCGGCTAAATGCTGTCGTAATATTTCATTCACGTAACGCGTCATGGGTTTCTTATACTGTTTTGCGAGTTTGTATAATTTAGGAATAATTTCCTCGGATATTTTTGGGCTATAAATTTGAATATCCTCCTTTATTGGGTTAATGTTAGGAGAAAAGAGTGTAAATCTTTTCTATAGTTATTATACCATGAAAAGTATGATTTATTAATTGACTTAAAAATAGACTCGTCTATTTAGTGTTCCTAGAATTATAAAACTTTTTGATTTTTATCGTAACCTCTTTTCTCTCAAAACTACTTAAATAAGCCTGAAACAATTCTTTTCGTTTATAAAGTATTTCTCCGTTTTACTAGTGCATTGAACTTTGGTGTATGTTTAGACATATTTTGATAAAAAAATTATGGGAATGATAAAAACAGAATTACATAATTTCTTGAACGAACGGGAAAAAGAGAAAAAAGAAAGGGAAGAGACTAGAAAAACAAAAGATATTAATAATTATACTATCTTTGACTTAGCTGATATGTTAATTGAATATGTAGACTGGAGAATTCAAGAAAATGATGACAGTATACAAAAATCAAAAGAATTAAATGAGATGAAAGCAGATATTACAAAACTTTTGAAAAAAGTATTTCCTGAAGAAAAAGGTGATAAAAAAATAATTTATAGTTAGATAATACTTTTATATAATTATTTATCATTTCTACTTTTAAATTTCTTGCAGCTTTTGTATTGAGCTACATGGAAATGGCTTTCATTTTCTTTCTAAAATTTCGCTTCATACATCATAGTGATTTAATTTTTCAGAATGAACAGTGAACAGAGATTTGTCTTATGAAAAAACATTAGGTAATCGATATTTTACAGCATTTGCATATGCATTTGCAATTATTTCATTTGTCATTTATATGATTTTTATCTTAATTTCATCAAGAATTAAAAAATAATAATTATTTTCATTAAACCGAGATTAGATTCTTCGGGATATCAACGCGCTTAATATTATCAGATTATTAAAGGTAATCAAAGTGGGTTGATGTTCTGTAATTGAGCTATGCGGAATAAAGGACTTAATATCGGTACTATATTATTATTATTTTTAATTATTATGGTCAAATAAATATTAGAAATGGTTTAATAATTTGTAAAGATATAACGCTAATGATAATTTTTAGTATATATAAAAATATGTTCATATAAATACATTATTGAGTTTTGTATATTTATAAGATAACTTAGTTTGCTTTTTTAAAATGCATTAATAATGGTAAATAATTTTTTAGATAAATTAATTGATTGGCGAGAATTTGAAGATTTTGTAAAAAATCTTTATGCTCAGGAAGGAAGTTTCGTTGTAGAGAGAAATGTTTTGGCAATTGGAAATTCAGGTGCAAGAAGGCAAATTGATGTAAAACTAACTCATAAAACTTTATTTCATGAATACATTACTATTATTGAATGTAAAAGATGGAGAAAGAAAATTAGTAGGTCATTAATCGATGTATTACATGCGACTATAGAGGATTTAAACGCGTCGAAAGGAGTAATGTTTACAACTACCGGTTATGAAGTAGGAGCGACTGAATACGCAAAATCTAAAAATATTGATCTGTATTTAGTAAGAGATCTAACTGAAGAAGAATGGGGTTTACCAGGAAGAGAAATAAGAATATATTTCAGAATGTTTGCGGGTAATTTTAATTCGATAAATATTCCTAATACAAAGGTAGCTTTCTTCTCGGCAAAGGTACCTACTCCCAAAATAGATCTTGGTATCGAAATTTACCCAAATCAAGAGTTTAAAGAAAATTTATATCTGTTTTCGAATATAACTAATACTAAAGGAAAACATTTATTGAATATTCTGTTTGATACTAGAATTTCTATTCTCGAAAAAATAGCTAAAAATTATAATTTTAATGATTTGAAAAAAAATGAATTTAAAATCGGATTTAATTGCGATATTTGTTTAGATTTTAGCAATTATGAATTTTGCATTTTAAATTATCCTGAATATGTAGTTTGGCTTGATAAATTATATTATAATTTATCCGTTTCAGTTAATCAATTTAAATTCCAACATGATAGAGGAAATCGTTTTGATTTTGCATTGATTGTTGAGAATTATATCAATAAAAGTCCTAATGTCGTTTCGAAAACCAAACAAGATGTAAGTATTAAAATAGATAAGATCTTAAAGAAAGAAGATAAAAGCGAAAAGGTATTGGAAAACGATTCAGGAGTCACTGTATATTGTGAACCCTGGGTTATCGTTAAATTCGATAAGGATATACCAATTGTTAAAGTTGATGTTGATATTATTGATTTGAATAAATTCTACAGAACAATCTAAATTAAATAAATTAATGCTTCACGATGCCAAAATTAAAAAGTCTTAATCGACTTAGAAAATAAAAAATATTCATTTCCAAGAATTATCTTAAAACAAACGTTAATTCAAGAATCTAAAAAAATGTATAATATTATTTCCATAGGAACAGAATTTCCTACAATCGAATATTCTGCTTTAAATGAAAAAAAATCATTATCGGATGCTGATATAGTATTATTAGACGCAAACATTAATAATGTAGATTATAAGGCTAATAATAGATATGCGGGTTTAGAACTATTTACCGATGAATCTTCTTCTGAAATATTGGATTGCTTTCAATATTGGAATAAAGAAATAATTAATTTCTTGAAAACAGGAAAAACAATTTATATTTTATTATCTCCCAAAAAAGATTTTTATATCTATACAGGAGAAAAAAGTTTTAGAGGTACAGGTAGAAGCACTACTACCATCAATAACGTTATGAGTTATAATAATTATAAATTTCTTCCCTTCAGTTTTAATATTATTAATTCAAAAGGAGAAAATATTATCGTAACTCATAGTATGGTAAAAAATCTTTTTGATCACTCAAAGAAATTTATGAAGTATGAAGCTTATATAGAACAAGATAAATCTAAAATAGCGTGGTTTACGACTAAGAATAAAGATAAAAATCTTGGTGCAGGTTATAAAGTTCATAATGGGTATTTAATATTTATTCCAACAATAGAATTGCCAGAGAATTATTCTTCAAAAGATGGTGAAAGTTGGAATAAGAATGCAATAGTCTGGGGTCAAGAATTTGTTAAATGTTTAGTAGAAATTAATAAATCGTTGAATGAGAAATTTGATAAAACACCAACTCCGGGTTGGGTAAACGCCAAAGATTTTGAACTAAATATAATTGAAAAAATTAAAAATGATATTAATGATATCAATGAAGAAATTAAAAAGAAAAACGAATTATTAGAGAACCTCAAAAATAATCTCGAAGAAAAAGAAATGATTAAAGATTTATTATTTGAATCTGGTAAATCTTTAGAAAATGCAGTTATTAAAGCTTTAGAAATACTTGGATATAAAGCTGAAAATTATAATGATGGCGAATTAGAAATAGATCAAGTCATTCTTTCTCCCGAAGGAGATAGATTTATTGGTGAATGTGAAGGAAAGGACAATAAAGATATAGATATTACAAAATTTAGGCAATTACATGATTTAATTAGTCAAGATTTTGAAAGAGAAGAGGTAGAAGATAAAGCGTATGGTCTATTGTTAGGTAATCCTCAAAGATTTTTATCACCAATTGAAAGAAATTTAGATTTTACTATTAAATGTAAAAAAGCAGCTGAACGTGAAAATATAGGTTTGATAAGAACAACAGATTTATTTTATGTAGTAAAATATTTAATTGAAAATGAGGATGAGAATTTTAAAAAAGATTGTAGAAATAACATCAAAAATCAACTTGGTAGTATTATACAATTCCCTAAATTACCAGATAGTTAAATTTTATATTATTTAAATTTTATTTGTTAATTCTCTATTCCTTAAATTATTTAATTAAGAACTAAAAGAGAAACAAAATTCACAATTAAAAATAACAGATAAGGACGCATGTATTAACGTTCTGCCCTCCAACTTGATCTTTATAATACTCCGGTTCTAATTAAACATACTCTATTGGGATTAAATGATATTCTTTGGTTTTTTCTATTTTATTATTAAAAAGTAATCCCAGCTTAATCAACAGCCAGGATTGCTCTTTTTAAATCTTCGATTCCGATGTGAGTATAATTCAAAGTTGTTTTTAGTTCTGAATGTCCGGCTAACATCTGAACATAGTTAACGTTGATTCCTTTCTTAATACAATTGGTTATAAAAGTATGTCTTAGACAATGAAAATGGAATTTCTCTGGTAATTCTGCCTTTCTAATATAATATTTAAACTTATGAGTAATAAAACTTCTGGAAATCAATTTATTAACTGACTTCGAGAATAAATATCCATCTAAGTTATAAAGTTTAAATATGTTACCATTTTCAATCATCATTTGATTGATAATACCCTTCAGTTTATTATTAATCGGGATTTGTCTGGTTTTGCCTGTCTTAGTTTTGAAGTTATCTTTATTTCTAATGTGAATTACTCTTTCATTCAAATCAATATCTTTCCATTGAAGATTCAATATTTCATTCAAGCGGCAACCGGTGTTTAATCCTAATAGTATTAAATTATACATCAAAGGGTTTTCTTTCGCAGCTAAAAGGAGCTTTGATACTTCATCGTCAGACATGCTTAGTCTATCTTTTTGAGATATCCTGAGCTTCGATATACCTTTGACCGGGTTATGAATGCACCACCCAAATTTTAGTCCAATGTTAAATATGGATTTTAAGGTGCTTAAATCAATATTGCAGGTTGAAGGAGTCACTTCTTTTAACCTGAACGATTTATATAATTCGATATCTTTAATGGAAATTTGATTTAAAAACTTGTCACCGATTATTTTTAGAAAGGATTTAAATGTATTTTTATAAATACTGACTGTACCTTTTCTCAGGTTATTTGATACATAAGATATCACATTTTGTTCCAGGTCTGAAAAGTTTCTTAGTGGGCGTGGAGAGGGGACTGTGGAATTATTTTCTTTTACTTTATTTGCAAATGCGATTAAGAAAGTGAGTGCTTCATTTTTATATGGTGAACCGGTTGTGACAGATTTTCTTTTCCCATTTTCATCGAAATAGTAAACATAATATCTGCCACGGGGGGTTTTATTTTTTGATAAAAACATTTTTAAAACCTTTCAAAATATTTAGAATATATATTTAAGATATTATACCCTTTAATTTATTTAAATTATTGAAGTGAGGCAAGAGTGAGGCAGGTGTATAAAAAGGTGTTAAAATCGAATAAAAATCAAGATTGCATCAGTTGTACAAACTGTTGATGTTTAAATAAGTTTGAACAATCTCTCAAACGGATTATTTAATTACTGATTAACGACGGAAAATTATCGTGAAATGAAAAAGTAACTTCTATTGCAATTATTCCTCCACCACCTCTATATCCGTTATCGGATGGATTTCCCAGCAGGTGGCGCGCCAGTTTTTTCTGCCTTTTTTATTCTTCGGGTCTATGTTATAAGATTCCAGATTATGCTCGATATCGAACATTAGCCAGCCCGTAATCCTCACTTTTTTCCCTTTCAATAATTTTTTTAGCTCCTTGTTGTTCGTCACTCCGAGTTTAGTAAATATTTTTTTCCTAAGCCGCGGAGTGATTTCCGCTATTACTCTTTTCTTGTAAGTCTTCGTTTTTGCCGTCGGAACTATTTCCACGTGTACGTCCCGGAATTCCTGACTTTTTGCACGGCAGTTGCAGGATTCTATTCCGCCGATTTTTATGTTAAAAATATACCCTTCGATTACCACTGCCTTGCTTTCGTCGAAACGCTCTTCATCGTTTCCCGGCGTTAGTATTTTATCGAGCGTGATAGTCTTATCGAAATCCGCCACTGTGGGTAGTTTGAATCTGTTTTTTAATTTATTAAGTGCCTGATACTTCGCACTCTCCGTGCTTCCTTCCGGCGGGCACTCGTTAATAGTGTCCTGTGCCTGAATAAACGAAAATGTAAACAACAGGAAAAGTAAAACAAAAAATCTTAAATTTTTCATTTTCATAGTGTTATAATTTTAAGGGTTTATAAAAAGAGACGGACAGTAAAGCCGCACCTGTATTTCCGTTAATACCGATGCATGCCTCGAAAGCAAATCGAGCTTATCTTTCGTCAGCGGGCTTAATCCGGTTTTGATGCCGCTTATTTTGTTTATTTCCTCTGCCGTTAGTCCGTTTTTGATTATTTCTTTATAATTTATTTTTTGTGTAATAAAATCTTTTATTTCCTGCTCTTTGAAGTCGTTGGGATTGGTGTAATATTCCTCCGGAATGTTGTGTGCCTTTGCCACGTTTTCCCTTAATTCACCGCCACTGAGGTTTTTTATAAATCCGTCTATGCAGTCTTCGTAATTCCAGTCAATGGAATAGTATGCAATTTCTTTCATCAAGCCGGATGATTTTCCGTAAACGTTCATCGACTTCTGAAGGTTTTTAATCCTTAACATCATAATACTGTTCACACGCGTTAAAATCGGCAGCGGATTCATCTGGTAAAATTTTCTTTTAAAAGGAGCCGCGGCGTCGCTGCAAATAATTGTGTCGCATTTATATCTCGACATTTTATTTGTGATTTTATGAATTCCCTGATTGTCATAAACTCCGCCGTCAACCAGTGATGGGTCTGCTCTTTTCGGAAAATCTTTCGGGTCTGAGTAATGCTTTTGTTTTATTTTAATCGGATTAAAAGGGAAGGGGATTGCAGTGGAGGCGGAAACCGCAACCGATACGGGAAAATCGAGAACTTTGAAAAATACGGGTTTCCCGCCTTTCAGGTTATGCTCGTAATTTGAGTCACCCATATATTCTTTTGAAAACGTAAAAAGCCCGCCGGTTTCGAGATTTGTGGAATTAATTGTAATAATCGGTTCTTCCGGAAAATCGGAAAGTTTTTTCTTTTCAAAGAATACTTTGTTATATGCTTGCTCCACCAAATCGCTGAGCGGAATAAAACTATAGAGAAAAATTAACGCTATAATCGCAGTAACGAGGAAGGAAAACAAAGCCCAAGGAACGCTGATAAGGAAAAAAGGAACTACCCAGATAATCAAAAGCGAAAAAGCGAAAGTAAGGAATCTTTTAGAGAAAAGAACTTTTTTAACCACTGAAACCTGAAGTGCATTTTCAAGGAGGCGTGTGAATTCATCGAAATTATTTTTATGAAGCATATAAAAAGCACCTGCGAGCGAGCCGCCGGAAATTGTAGAAAGCACATGCACCTTATCCAGCACGCCGAGCTCTTTAAGTTTTTTCAGTGTACCGAGGTGGAAAGCCGCGGCGCGAAACCCTCCGCCCGAAAACGCAACCCCGATATTTAAATTATCTTCTGGCATAAGGTACATTAATTAATTTTATCCAACTTTAGTGTCATTATACTTTCCTTTGATGTTAGCATGAAAGTATTTTCCTTTTGAATCAGAAGACATAAAATCGTTATATAAGTATTCCGGAAAATTATAATACTGATATACAGATGAGTCTGATACAAATTCGATTTCTAATGTAGAAGTTTCAACTTCATAGCCAATTGAATGTATCATTGAAGATACTACTGATATTCTATTCATTTTTTTGTTTTTTTAATTTTATTTTTTAAATTATTTACTTTTAAATGTTTTTGTTCTCTCCAAGCTTTAATTACATCTTTATAATGTGATTCGTCAATAGGATATTCTTTTAACCATGATTCAACTAATTTAGGATCATTGCTATCAGGTCTTGGTTCCGCTAAATCAATACGAACTCTAGAAGGTATAACTATCGCTTCTCCCACTATAACAGCTTCACCGATTCTTAATGATGGGAGTAAATTTATTAGTGTATTCATATTATCAGGAGCGGAAGATTTTATCATTGATTGATCCCCGCTATTTGTTAATCGTAAAGCTATAAAGGTACCAACTTGCGCCAAAATAGTTCCGGAGATTTCTGATGGTCTTTGACTTATCACCATTGCTCCAACCCCAAACTTTCTACCCTCTTTAAATATTTTCTCAACTGATTCACGTGCATATCCGCTTATACCATATGAATTTTCACTTTTTGGAAGATAAGTATGTGCTTCTTCATATATCATTAGTATCGGTCTATTTTTCCCGGTGTAATCGAGATTTCTTCCCCAAAACATTCCATCAAAAATGAATCTTGTTACAAGTCCAACTGAAATATCTAATAAATCAAAAGGAACACCGCTTAAATCCAAAATGGTTAATCGTTTTTCATGGTCTATCCAATCTCGTATTAGTTTGTCAATATCTGTAAAATTTGAATCATCAACATCTGAATAGTTACCAGGATTAAACATAAAATCATATCTCGTATCTTTTAATCTAGCGAATATCTTTTTTTCATATGCAAAAAATAGTTGATCTTTTGATTTAAATGGTGCCGTGTTAGATGTATTATATGGTTTAAATTGTGCGGGAATTAACTTCTTATAATCGCCATCTTTAATTTTTTGTACCGTTCTATCATTTTGGTCCTTCTGATCTCCTGCTGAATATGTAGCGTTTACACGATAATTCATATCGCCCCAAATCTTTTTTAAATCAAAAGGAATTGGGGAATCAGAGGTTATATAATTAATATCTATTGTTGTATCTTTCAATTTACTAACATTTCCTTTTTTACCTTGATAGACTATCTCTCGAAATTCTCTATACTCTGTCCTTTGCTCCTCTTTAGAATCAGCGCCTAATAGAAAGAAAGCTAATTCTGTAAAATTCATTATCCAAAAAGGTATATATAACGGATTCGTTATATCATTTATCTTAAAAATCTTAGCGTCATTAGGAAAAGCTGTAGCATATTCACCATGAGGATCAATTAGGACAATTCTTGCACCTTTATAGTTATTAAGTATTGACTTTATTATTTGAACATTCGTATTCGATTTCCCACTACCGGTAGATCCAACAACGGCTGAATGTCTTAAAATTAACTTATGAGTATCGATATAAACTGCAAGGCTATCTGAAGACGAATGTTTACCTATCTCAAAATTATTTTCACCGGAAACGCCATAGATAATTTCCAAATCTTCTTCTGTAACTAAATGAACTTCGTCGTTTACAGTTGGGAATATACCTATACCTTTTTCAAATTTTTGATTTCCAATTTTTTCTCCAACTAATTGTACTCTAAGATACTTCTTTCCTTTATCGGGATATAAAATTCTTTCATTTAACTCATCGGAGACTAATAACGTTGGTGTATTGCTCACCGATTCTACAATCCCAAATAGTTCAATGTTACCTATAGGAATCTTCACAAATGTGCCTATTTGACCAATTTTGTAAATCTTACCTTTTATAATAGGTGTGATTGAAATTGAATCTTTTATTTCAACTTCAATTGAACTACTATCTACTCTAATTATTTTTCCTAAATATGTTGGTTCTTTGTTCATTTTTTGTAAGATTCAATTTTTTCTTTTTGACCTGAATTGAGGACAATAAATTCTATTAATTTAATAAAATCACCGAGTAATAATTCCTTTTTAGTTTCGATAACAAAAGGTTTATCTACTTCTTCTAAATCAGTTAGATCATATTCATCAATTTTCCCTCTAATTATAGCTTTATTTGGTGAGTAAACATTGATATTCAAATATGAAGTAGCTAAATCTTTTACATTGTTAAAACTCTCTTCAGAAAATAAAAATGTTGAAATTTGTAGTTTATTATTTTGACGTAACGCATCAAATAATATTTCATTGATATGCTGATCACCAAAAGAAAAGCCAGCTACAATAAAATGCAAATCCCCATATCTTAAATAATTTTTCAATCTATCAAAATATGAAATGAAAGGTTGCTTTCTTGATGTAACATACTTTTCTCTTGAAGGATATATTACAACTTCATCTTCATTTAAACTCTTGTCATCTACTTTCCCCAATCTAATAATTCTCTCAGTGTCTTTTTTCCAAAACCAGCCTAACGAACCATGCAATTTCCATAATCTAATCCATTCAATTGGTGGCATTTCCAAAGAATTTGTTGACTCAATGCTCTCAGGTAAGAAAAAGGGTTCATATGAGCCAATAAATCCATCAAAATAAGGAATAGATTGAAATTCTAAACATTTTTCTATAACCAAATCATAATTTGTAGTAAATATTTCTTTTGTAAAATCTCTATTTAACCAATTATACCAAAGGAAAAATTTTACAATATTACTTATATCTACTTTTTCTTCATCCGTTTTAATAATTGTATAAATGTTGTCGCAAATATCTTTATCGAATAATTTTGCTGTTTCACCATCAATGTCTAAAAACTTAACATCTTTACTTTCATTTGTAATTTGTCTAATCAATCTTAATTGATTTAAAATTTCTTCAATGTTTTTTGAAGAATTTTTTATATTACTTAAATGTTTCTTTATTTTATCTAGAGAAGGCTTGTATTCAGCTTTAATTTTCTTTTCTACCTCTGCTGTTAATTTATCTAAGTTTGGAATACCTAAAGCACAGGATGTACCGGCTCCAAATAAAAAACCAATTCTTGTAGAAAAATTTATTTGGTTCTTAAATTCTTTTAGTTCTTTTGAAAGTTTATGCATATATTTATTATTTTAATTTTTTCTCGTTACTGCTCGGGAGCGCAGTAACGAGATTTAGTTAGTCATTATTCGCTAATTCGTCTATATCTTTCTTAACTAAATCTATTAACATTGAATAACCATATTTTGGATAATAGTTTGCAAAATTATCACGTGTTTCAAAATCAATAGAATAAGTTATATTATTTACTGGTGTATTAATTAAAAATACTTTTATAATATAACTCTTCTCGTCCACAAAGACCCTTATTTCATAATTATTTCCATTTGATAAATATGGTATAGTATTTATTAGATTCATTATTAATTTCCTTTCTAATTTTCATTTTTTTAAATTTTATATTAAACATTATTTTTTCTTTTCTTAATTTACTTATTCTGTTTTGGTTTTACAATTGTTTTGTGTGCTGTGCTTGCATCTATTAATTTATTATTTAAAATATAAAATTCACTCACTAGCTCACTCCATTTCTATTATCCATTCAAATCACAAAAACCATCCCCCCCTCTCAATCCACCCCTTATTCCCCTCCTTAGCAAGGAGGGGAAGCACGAAGTGCCAGAGGAGGTCATTAATCTTACAGCACCGTCACTTTATATTCACCATCGTTGGCATTAAGATTAAAATTATTAATTGTACGCCTAAGTAATATTTAATAATTATTTTTATTAAAAATTAAGTGACCGCTGAAATTAACATCACATATATTTCTAAAACTATCGCCATCGCTTTTTACAATGGTTCTTAACATTGTTCCTTTCTTTAAGTCAAAAATATTAGAAAATCCAACACTATCTCTTCTCCCGAATTGCTGGACCCCCGGACTCCAAGATGTTTTTTGATCGCTTTTCTCGCTCCAGGCAGTTCCTAATATTTGGTCGTCTGATGTCATTAAATGAATCCATACATCATTTGGTGTTCCTTCATCAACTAACGAGTCCTTTTGAAAGAATACAGAAAACATATATAATCCATCACATGGAGCAGTAAAATATTTACCGTCAAAAGCCCAAGAATAATTGACATAAGTATGTGTATACTCCAGCAAAGTTTCGCTTCCCGCAGACTTAAGCCTGTCAATTTTAGCCCCAAAAGCACATTTTGAAAATTTACAGCAACAATTCACATATTTTTTAACATGCATGTTTTGTATGTTATAGTACATTTGTGCAATTTGTAAAGTAGATAGCCAGCCAGCCTTATAAGACCCCCCCATAATATTATTCATTATTCCATCTCTGTCAGCCGCAAAAGGTTCAGTTGACCACCCACCAATGAGTGGAATTATTTTATCAGTACCACAACCAAAAATATCAAACATATAAAAATTATCAGCTTCATCTGTAACAGGAGGACAATTTCCAGTATATGTATGACGTAGCCCAAAAACATGACCTAATTCGTGTGCTAACGTTAACGATGCCGAGAAGTCACGGTTTGAATCATTAAATGTTGACGACATTGTAACATAAGAATCTTCATTGGGATTGGAACTAGGAAGAGTATTAACATATGGTGTGGAACTTGCACCGGTTAAAAATACATTTAATTGATTTCTCATATTTGGATCCCTCTGGTTCATAGCATTCGCAAAAGCTATATGAGCATTTGGATATATTTGAGAGTTTAATACATTGTCCCTATAAAATTCAATTCTATTAATAACAAATCTTATTCTGGAATCTATTTTTTGTTGAGGGATTGTATGTGAATTACAAATAACGGTATCTGAAGGAGCGTTATTAAACGCAAAGAATATACCGTTCGACCAGTCAACAATCTGTATTATTCTGGAAACATCACACTGTTGAAAATTATTACCACCTTGTGAATTTTGAAAAACGTGAATATTTATACAAACAAATGTCAATGGTTTTTTAGATGATGGTATAAAATCTTCTAAAAAATAAGAACCTTTTGCCCCTAAAACGACTTTTTTCTTTTGACTTTTTACATCGGTTACTTTTGTAACTTTTGTTTTATCATCAAATTCTTTACCGGTTATTGAGCATGTGAAAGGAATTTGATCTTTAATTTTTGTTTTTTGATTTAATTCTAAATCAGAACGGAATTTTGCTTCAATATTTTTCATTTTCTTTCTCCTTCTATCTTTTTTTTTATAAATTATTTTTTAATTTCTCCCCTCCCTCGCGGAAGGGGAGACTAACTTCATTAAATATTTCTTACAGCACCGTCACCCGATATTTACCGTCGTTGGTAAGGTCTTTATTGGTTACGTTAAAATATTTATCAGCAATATTGCCAAAGTCTAATACAGAAATTGTTTTATTTTAATAATATCATTTTTTTCATTTCAACAAATTCATTTGTTATTAATTTATAAAAGTACACTCCACTCGAAAAAGATGATGCGTCGAATACTGCTTCATAAGTTCCGGGTTTCAGTGATTCGTTTACGAGTGTTTGAACTTCGCGACCCAAAACGTCATATACAATAATTTTTACATCACTTAATTTTGCAACATTAAATTTTATGTTTGTTGAAGGGTTAAATGGATTTGGGTAATTGTCTTGCAAAGAAAACTCAGTCGGAATATCGTTAGAAATATTAATAATGCCACTTGGGTTTTGGATACAAAATTCACTCGTAAAATTTGAGACATAACCATCTGGGATTGATGTACCTGTAGGTGCATTGCAACCACCAATTTTAAAATTACAACCTGGAATTATTCCACCTGGTATAGAGCTTGGTACTGTAAATGTATAGGAATGGTTAGCAACAGGAACCATCGCTAAATTTGGTAAAGGATTACCATATTGATACCATTGCAACCTAATATTACCAGTCCAACCTCCATCGGGTAAACCCGGAACACCGCCGGTCACACCCCAATTTATAGTCGCAGGCTGACCAACAAATATTGTTGAGGAAGGAGTTATTGTCAAAGTGCTTAGAACCGGTAAAGTACTAATACAAAATGCAGGTGACTGAGCCCAAATAGTTGTCGGTATTCCTTGAGGTGTTAAACGAAAATAATAAGCACTTCCATTTGGATAATTCGCATTTGTAGAAGATATTGCAAAATTAAACGTGAATGTAGTTACCGATTGATTTGTTGCTACGCCATCAATGACGCCACTACTATTTGCAGTATATAAAGCCCAATTACTACCAGTAGGTAAATTAGAGATAACCATAGTAACAGAATAACTAGTTTGAAAATATGCAGGTGGATATTTCCAAAACTTCCAACCCTCTAAAGAATTACCACTATTAACTGTAAACGTTGCGGATACGGCTGTGGGAGTTGTTACATTACTGAAAGTCCTTAATCCAACAATAGTTGAATAATTCGATAATAAACGTTCTGCTTGATATAATGGATCTAAAACAACAAAATCACTTGTAGATGATCCACTTCCGTTATAGCCTTTAACAACTATAAAATGATTTACAGATGTTGTTACATTAACAATTACAGGATTTCCTGCATCAATTTTGGATTTTATTGTTGCTAAGCTATATGCGGCACTTCCGTTAAAGGTAATTGAACTTCCAGGATACCGTGCGCCTTTGTCCCAAATCAAAAGGCAATCTCCACTATACCCATTATTATTCGTTAAATAAGTATTTAGTTGCCCCGGATTAACATTTACACCATTTGTTTTTAGTAACATTGCCATACATGTAATAGCACATCCATCGGAGCAAATTGTACTACCAGTACATGTACCTAATTGAGATCCGCTCCACGATTGTCCACATTGTAAATACTGATACACATTGATTATACCTTGTGTCTCTGATTTTAAATCCGAATTAATAACAAAATTTATTATTAAAGATAAAACTATTATTAAGATAAACTTTATTGTTTGTTTCATTTTTTTTCTCCTATTTATTTTTAAAGAATTATAAATTGTTTTATATTTTTCCCGTTACTTAAACAAGCTTACCCCATTTTCTTTTTTCATTCAAATCATAAAAAATCTTTCTCTTCCCTTGCAGGAGGGGCTAATTTTGATCTAAACTTTAATCGGTTTTGGTGGTCTTTTTTCTGCTCCCTTATCATCATATTTTCTACCTAGCATCGATTGATACATATTGAATCTCAAACCTTTACCAATTGCGCTATTTACTGATACACTTTCAATCACCATGCCCCCGATTGGCTCATAACCTTTCGTAATTAATTCATTAACAGATCTCTCAAGTTGTTCCCTGGTTTTCCCACTTACAATTTTGTAATGCATTTTTCTCTCTCTTTCTTTTTAATTTATTAGTTATTTTTTTAAAATTTCCCCTCCCTTGCGGAAGGGGAGATTCACTTCATTAAAAATTTCTTACAGCACCGTCACTCGATATTTACCTTTGTTGGTAAGGTCTTTATCGGTTACGTTAAAATATTTGTTGATTGCAATATCGCCGAGCTCTGATACGGAAATATTTTTTTCATTACCGGCGGGGATTTCCACACCGGCTAAATTACAGGCAGTTTCATCATAAGGTGCAAAGCAGAATTTCAAAAGCGCCGCCCCGCAGGAATAGTCTTCTAACTGATTGGTATCAGGCAAATGTATTTTAATTGCGTTTTTAGGTATTTTTATCTTTTTGAGATTTATCATGTTGTTTGTTGATTTTCTTCTTTATCGGGTATCACTTCATACTTTTTAATTATATCAGGGACAAATCTTTCACTTGCACCGGCTATAATAGCAAAGAAAATTAATAACCACCAACTCATGTCATGGTTTGTTATAATAGCAGACAGTAGATTTGATTTAATACCTATTATTACTATAAAAGCACCGATAATACCTCCGACAATTTTTGTTGTTGCATCTATAACGTGTGTATATATGCCCGCTGCCGGTTCAAGTTTCATTTTATTAGTTCTTGAAATTATAGAACTGAACGCTCCAAGAGAACCAAACATAGATAAATATAAAACACCATAAAAATCCGTTCCGATTGCCGTTTCTACATTTTCTTTAAATATCCATAATAGAATTCCAACCAAAATAAAAAATGTCGATGTAATTGCAGAAGATAATATATACCATATTTTTGCTTTCTCTATACTTCTCTCATACAAGAAAGTTTCTGCTTGTTTTAAAAATTCATTTGCTTCTTCAAAAGATTTTCCCTCTATTATTCTTGCAAGGGCTTCACCCAGCAATCTCCGAAATGAGGGTATTTGATTTTCTGTTAATAAATAATCAGATTTTGTTTCAAGCATTGCGATTTTATTAAAAACCTCCCCATAACCTACTGGCCACCCACTAGCATCATATTGTTCCGATGTTTCCCACTGCACATAATAATTTTCATCAAGATAAATTATGAAGTCTTTATCAACTAAAATAAGAACATTAATATTGTGGTTTAAACTTGGGTCATGAGTTCCTTCTTTAAGAGAGTAGTAATCAACGTTGTCTCCTTTATTTTCAGGTCTATGTAATATTGCTTTATCCGGCATTTTTTATTTCTCCTATTTTTAGATTTTAAATAATTATAATTATTTTATTAATTTTGTTTTTTACTTATCCTAAGCTATAAGTTTAAAAATTAAAACCGCTTATCAGACCAATTTTTAAATCTTTATCTTTGTACGAAAAACTTATACCTCCGATTACATGAGTAGGTGCTCCTTCTTGCGTAATGAAAATTCCTAATCCTGGTGTAAAACTATCTGTTTCTTCAAATTTATCGTATCTTCCAAAAACATCTATTCCTACTCTGTAACTAAAAAATTTAGGAATCCAAACAGCATCAAAATTAAGTAGTATATGATTAACTATATTTAAGTCTCCACGTCGCAATTTTTGTGTTTTATTGATATATCTCTGAAAACCCAGTTCATCGATAACGATTGTTTTATCAATTAATTCGACTTCGTTTAGTGATTGATAATTATTAAGTTTCGCAAAACCTAATGAAACGCCAAGAAAATAATTGTATTTAAACAGGATATTATAATATCCTGTAACGTTAAATCCATCGAAATTTCTTTTTTGCACCTGTTCTTCTTTAGCTTTTAAAGGGTTAAATAACTTATATTGTGCCTTGTTATATCCTATTTGTATAGTAAACCAATCATCTACTATAAAATATTTTGTGTTTAAGTTTGGAGCATCCAAAGGTTGTGAAAAGATTGTTTGATAGCCGAGAGTTAAATTCAGATTAGCATTGGGCGCTATATTATCATTTTCAAATAATGATGCAATTCCATTTTCAGCTTTACCTGAGACATCAAAACCAAATCTATATCTTGATTCCGAGTTGTGAAATAAATACCCTATCTTAATACTTGCATCTGTGATGTTAAATTTACTAACTCCGTTTTTATCTAGAATGATACTGGATTTAGAATCAGCGTCTTCAAATCCTGTCTGTGCATTAATATAAGGTTGAAATATAATTAATGTAAAAAGAATGAATATTATTGTTTTCATATTATTTTATTTTAATATTATTTTATTTTAATATTATTTTATTTTAATATTGCCGGGTTTAATTACATAACTATCTTCTATAGTTCCAGAATCTGAATATAATGGTTCTTTTATACCTTCTCTTTTAATTTCGATTGTCCAGTCGGACCCGTTAGCTCCTTTACATCTAAATTCTACCGGACTTCCATCTACGACATCAATTTCATCAGTTGATTTCCAAATATCATTTCCCAAATCCACTAATTTAATTGAAAGATTGTTGATTTTTACTTTTCTGGAAGTCATATCACCAGTTACAGTTGTTGTAAGTTTCATTTTTTTTCTCCTTTTTTGTATCTTTTAGATACTTAATTTAAGTTTATGAAATTTGGAGTTGTTATTCTTTTTTTCATAATGTTGTTATTTAAAATCTTCTTCCCAAACTCAAACTTGGGAAGAAGAGAAAATATTCTTATTTATTTAAAATATCCCTTGCAGATGTGCTAAATCTGCAAGGGGATAAGTTAATATATTATTATTTTTTCTTATCGGTAACATGCAACACTTGCAGGAACTCAATATTCCTGGCTGATGCTAATTTTGTTTTTGGATAATGCGCTGTAACTTTTACCAGCATAATATCACCTTTCTTTGCATCCTTAGGAATGATTCCTGATACTTCAAATGCTGTTTTGTTTCTTTTATCAATAGCAATGATATGAGATAATTTGTCTTTACCTTGTTCCATTTTACCACCTTCTTTCATTTTCACTTTTATATCAAGGTCAATCTTTTTAAAGGTTTCACGTAAAGATGGTAACAGAAACAGTGGTTTGTTCGAATGCACACCGGCACTTTTTAGCATATTATTTGCATCTATATACTTAGGATTTTTCTTCCAGTCAAAAGGTACATGCTGAGCTTCGACTTTAATTTCAACCGGACCAGGACCCCAAACTTCATGAGGCAATCCTAAATCTAAATGGAATATCCAAGGAAAACCAATGTATCCCCATCGTGATTCGGTATTGCGCCATGCTGAACATCCAATGTGTCCTTCACTTCCCGGGTCAGGAACATCAATAGCATTAACAGCATCAACAGTGCAATTGTCTGACATTGAATTAGAAATGCTAACTACCGCACAACTATGTTGACCCTCTGGAGCACTGCGGAAAGGATATTCAGAATATACAGGAGGTGTAGTAGTTCCATATGCCGGAACTGTCACAGTTTGAATATCTACCAATGTACCATTGCTTGCTAAACCACCCGGAAAATTCCAAAACCTTACTACAGTATTTTCAGCAGGAGTGCCTGAAACATTATGCACACGAGCAGCAAATCGATAGTCGGTATCGTGTATTAGCAATGTATCCCATGCACCTCCCGGAGCTCCGCCAAGCGAAACTTCATTTCCCGAAGGGTCAATAAGTATTACATCAGCACTTTGGTATCCTCCAAAAATAAAAGGTCTGCTTGGTTCAAGAACGACACCAGCAGCGGGTTCGAGGCGAATTTCAACTTCACCAACATATTCTCCAGTATCTGTATTAGTGCCAACAATAGTAAATATATGAGCAAGAGTAGGAGATAATACCGGATTAACATTCAAGCCGACTGTGTAATAAGCAGTTGCAACAAGTCCGGTCAACAATAGAGGTGAAGCCGTCGGGGTTGATGGTCCAAAACCAGAAGGAGCAATCATCTTCGGAGTCCAGGTATTGGTAGCATCAGCATTACTTATAACTCCTGCATTATCTACCTTTTCGGTTAATGTTAATGTTACATTTGCAGCGGCATTCCCAAATACAAGAAAACCAGTTGTTGATGGTGCGCCTGAAGGCACTCCGCGAACTGTAGTATTTTGGTTAAGGCGAACTCCGTTAGAATTTATTATTGCCAGAAGGCATCCATGCCCGCCTCCGGGGGTATGAAAGATAAATTTACCTGTAGCCTCTCCATTTATACCATATGCCATAGGCGGAATTTCGGGAAAAGTAACGGTAGGCGGTGTTAATAATGAATTTCCGCCAGGTAATCCGATACCAAATGCACTGTGAGTGATTGAAACAGTTTCGCCATCGGGTACCACACTAGAACTGTCATTTTGAATTGTAAAATAAACATCGTAATCTTTGTCTGGCAGTAAATTGGCCGGATTAACAACGGTATTTGTAAGAGGATCATAAAAAATCATTTGTTGAGGTTTGGTTAAAAAACTAAGAGACATGTTTTTAGTCCTTTCTTTGAATTATTAATTTTATATAAATATTTTGCCTACTCTATTTTAAGGCTTTTCGGTTTCTGCCTTTTGTAACTTAATTCTTCCTTATGAAAATAATAGTTATACGAATGGGGGATTTATATTATTAAAAATTCTTTTCATATTTAGAGATTAATTTTATTACTTTTAAAATCTTCTTCCCAATCCTGAAACAAGTTCAGGAGAGCTTGGGAAGGAGTATAACATTATGGACAAACAAATTCCAGTTTTGCTATAAATGCATCATAACCACCATATGCTGTCAAAGTTTCGCGAGATAATAATTATTCTGTTCTTAAACTTTATGTGATCTTAAATGTATGCCCGTATAACCATGTTGTTCTAGCAACATCCTCGATATATATCTGATATTGAGTATGATTATGAGTCTGAAGCCAAGTCAATGGGATGGTCCACTGATAAAATCCGGGACTATTATTTACAACTAAGCTTGGAACAATATTTGCTATAGTAGCCCAAGCTTCAACATCAATCAAGTATATTCTCACGGTTTGAGGTAAAGGTGGTCCTCCTTTCCAATAAATAGCGACTTTTGAACCCACTTCAAATATTTCATCTCCTAATGGATTAAGAAATACAAAAGGTGTAACTTTTGATGGACAGTCCTTCGGTGGAAGTTTAAAATCTACTAAATCATTTATTTTTGCTTTTCCCATTTTTTAATTCCTTTCGTTTTTATTTTTACCTACTCTATTTATTAATAGGCTTTTCGGTAACTGCCTTGTTGATATTTGTCTCTAATATCCTTGTTTTTTGTCACTATATTTGAAATAATTTAATATTTTAGAACTAATTTTTCTTTTTCTCTAAGCCACAATTTTCCGGTTTCTCTTCTCTCAATACATCCCATCTTCCTTAATTCATTTAGGATTCGTTTCAATACATTTTTTTTCATATTTGGTTTTTCATATATGTTTAACTGATTATTAACAAGATTTGGAAGTATTAATTCATCAATTGTATAATTTTGGTCACAATTTTTCCACATTGTCAAGATTACAACTGAATGCTTTTCATCAATGTTAAATTTCAAATTAGAATAGAAGTTATTCCAAATGGTAATTGCTGCTAATGGTATTAGAAATTCAAAATGTTTATTTTTCATATATATTAATATTGAATCTATGTTATCTACTAAAAGTTTTTTCCAGTTGAGTATTATATATCTTGGTTTAATATTATTACCGATACCAATATTCAATTTTAAATTAATTACAAAATTATGCGAATCCCCGATATCATAAATCTCATCCGGGAATATTATTTCACAAAACGAATTATATATTCTATCAGTTATAACTTTTTTTGATTTAACACTCGGGGGAATTATATTATAAATTATGATTTTTAAGTCTTTTTCTATCATCAATTATTAATTATGATATTCCTATTTATTTTTATTCTCTTACTTCTCTTTGGGACTGGGTGCTAGTAAACCAGCAAGAGCTTCAACTGATGTTGACCCCGGTGCTATTAATATTTACGGTGTATCTGATTTACCATTTAAAGCAAGAATAGAAGCAAAAACTACACTTAATATCACTACAAGTCCTAGCGATGTAACAACAATACCATATATCTAGGGAACTCTTTCGATCGGTGAACTGGTATAATCAATCGCTTTTTTTATGAGCTCCGTCATTTTAGTTTTATCTTCTTCTGAAAGATTCTCTTCTTTCGAAATTTTATCTACATTATTAAGTAATTGTGTTCTTTGAACGGTTTCCATTTCAAATCTCCTGTCTTTGTTATTTAAATGTTTACGATTTATTCTATTTTAAATATTATTTTGTTTTTTATTATATTCCCTCACTTTAAAAAAATAATTCAATTCTTTGGGATATTCTTTAAAAGCTATTTTAAGAAAGAGATTATTTATTTTATTCTTAGGATCATGGAGTAATTGAATTA
>Ga0209540_10000968_pt1 | contig 23030 bp, 25 predicted proteins | sample BarGraIncu01121A_FD_184501 | JGI IMG/M metagenome (GOLD analysis project Ga0209540, IMG submission 184501) | Arctic peat soil microbial communities from Barrow, Alaska - Barrow Graham LP Incubations 011-21A (SPAdes) (version 2) | ecosystem: Environmental > Terrestrial > Soil > Wetlands > Peat... | reverse complement strand
TATAAGTCTTACAATCTGAAAATTATCGCAAAAAAAACACGTCAATAATTATTTTAGATTTTTAATAATTGTTTGCGAATCGATAAAGTTAGTTTTGCTTTTTTGTTGGAACGATAAAAAGCGGTATAGTCGTTGTTTTTAATACATCTTCTGCTGTACTTCCCATGATGATATTTTCCAACCATTTACGACTATGAGAACCCATTACGATAATATCAGCATTCATTTCTTTTGCTGTATTTAAAATTGTTTCAGCAATTTCACCTTCTTTTAATATGGTTTGAATTGATTCAACTCCAAGGTATTTTTTTGTTTTGTCCAGAAATTTCTGAGTTGATTTTTTTAAATCGCCCAAAACATCAACCTGCAATTCACGCATATACATATAAGATGAATAATAAACCGGTTGCTCGGATATTACATGGAGTAAAATTGTTTCTGCATGCATGGCTTGCGCCATCGAGAATCCCACTTCTGCGACTTTCTGCGAGGTTTCATCATAATCCATCGCTATCAATACCTTTTTCATTTTTGTTGTTTTCATTTTCGTTGATTATTAAATTTTAAATTATTTAAATTTCGATTTGTTTTTTTTGAGAAGATATTTAAATGTTTTCTCTAAAAAAATCATCCACGAAATAGGGCAAAGATCAATACTTTTAACCTGATGCATGTTACAAAATTTTTGAAGAAAGTTATATGATTCACACATTTTAATGTGCAAAAGATTGATGGTAAGATTTTATGTTTAGAATTATTGCCTAAATATAACTAACCTTCAGCATATTCGTACTGCCGTGTTCACTTAGAGGTGTGCTGCCAACATAAATCACGCAATCTCCAACTTTCAACAGTTTTTTTTCCTTAAGAATTTCTATTGATTTGGAAATAGCCATGTTTAAATGGTTATAGGTACTTAAATGAAAAGGTTTAATACCCCAAACCAACGATAATTGTTGTAACAGTTTTTTGTTATTCGTAAAAGCGAATATTTGAGTATTCGGTCTATAACTGGATATTTTGATGGCAGTATATCCGGAATGTGTAAATAAAATTATGGCGTTTGCTCTAACTTCTTGTGCTAATTTTGATGCATTGTAGCAAATGGAGTCGGAAAGATAAGATGGAGAACTTTCAACCGGAAAGTGCTGGTTATCAAAGGGATTTGTACGATTTGTATTATTTTCGGTATATTCAATAATTTTCTGCATACTATTGATTGTTTCAACAGGATATTTACCTATCGAAGTTTCACCACTGAGCATTAGGGCATCTGCTCCATCGAGTACGGCATTGGCAACATCATTGGCTTCGGCTCTGGTGGGTCTGAAATTTGTAATCATACTTTCCATCATCTGTGTAGCTATTATCACAGGTTTTGAATGCATTATACATTTTTCTACAATTGATTTTTGAATCAATGGTACTTCGTCAAATGAAATTTCCACACCCAAATCACCGCGTGCAACCATAATTCCATCCGAAAATTCGATAATCTGATCTATTTCCAGAAGAGCTTCAGGTTTTTCAATTTTAGCAATTACTCCGGCACTACTATTATTACTTTTAATAAGTTCTTTCAGTTCAAGAATATCGGAAGCTTTTCTAACAAATGACAATCCAATCCAATCTACATCGTGCTTCAGTGCAAAAATAGCATTCGAAATATCTTCTTCCGAAAGGCAGGGTAGTGAAACTTTGGTATCAGGCAAGTTTACGCCTTTGTTTGACGAAAGTGGTCCGCCATAAATAACCTTTGCCTTAACGACATCTTTTTTATTGGTTTCTATTACTTCCAGTTTTATTTTTCCATCATCAATAAGAATTGCCTCACCTACATTCACATCTAGAGGAAACTCCTGATAACTCATGTAAATATGATCTTTATTGCCTATACATTTCTCAGTAATAAAAGTGATAATATCATCTTCCTCCAAATTAATCAGATTGTTTTCTATTTCACCAACTCTGAGTTTTGGACCTTGTAAATCGGCAAGAATAGAAACATTGGTTTCAAATTCCAGATTTAAATCATTAATCAGATGTATTAATTTTAAGTGCTCTGCCTGAGTGGAATGCGAAAAATTTAAACGAAAAACATTAACACCCTCATCCATCATTTGATGAAGAATATCTTTAGTGGAAGAAGCCGGACCTAAAGTTGCTATTATTTTTGTATGTGAATTTGTTTTTTGCATGATAATTTATTAAATTGTATATCCTTTTAAAAATCACCATAAAACAAAAATTATCAACGCTTTGTCTTGACTCTTGGTTCTCGGCTCTTTTTAATCTAATTCAATTGATTTTATGAATTTTTTCAAAGTATTTGCTGAATGTTTAAACAATTTCTGCTCATCATCCGATAGATCAAGCCTCACATATTGTTCTACACCTTTCATATTAACAATGGATGGAATACTTATACAAACATCGCTGATGCCATAATAATCAGTGATTAAGGTGGAAACCGGCAAAATGGAATTTTCATTTCTCACTATAGACCTCGTTATTTTTACCAGTGACATTGCTATAGAATAATTTGTAGCACCTTTTAATTTGATAATCTCACTAGCGGAATTTTTTACTTTATCAAATATTTCTTTCAATTCATTTTTAGAATTACCAAGTTGTGCATATTCCGAACAATAGGTTTCAATAGCCATCCCGCCAATGGTTGCATTACTCCATACAGGAAGTTCAGTATCACCATGTTCCCCTATAATATAAGCATGGATATTGCTTGGATCAACTTTAGAATAATCGCTAATTAAGTACTTTAATCTAGCTGTGTCCAGAACTGTTCCTGATCCAATAACTCTGTTCGAAGGTAAACCTGATAATTTTAATGTCACATACGTAAGAATATCTACAGGATTAGTGACAACCAACAAAATAGAATTCTTTGCATACTTTGCAATGGCAGGTATAATTTCTTTAAATAATGCCACATTTTTGGTCACTAAATCTGTTCTACTCTGATCTGGCTTTTGATTTACGCCAGCTGTAATTACCACAATATCGGCATCTTCACAACTTTCGAATCCTGCAGCATAAATTTTTGTGGGGTGCGCAAAACTTAAACCATGGTTCAAATCCATACATTCGCCTATGGCAAGTGATTCATTTTTGTCAATTAAAACAATTTCTCGTGCTAAACCACTAATCATGAGTGAAAATGCAAAAGTACTGCCCACATTACCGGCACCAATTATTGCAATTTTAGGTTTTAAGGAATTCATAATTAAAGTGTTTTTTTTATTTATGTTCAATAAATTTTTTTAATGACAATATCTTCCTATTATTTATCAGGTTCTGAGCCTGATTTTTCTAAGTCTTTATCTGGCACATCAACATTGATATCTTTATTTTTCCCTTTTTTATCCTTTATATTTGAAACTTTGATTTTCGAAATATCTTTAGGATTTATTTCTTTTTCTTCTAAATGAAAATTATAAAAATCTTCACCGAGAGGAGAATTATTAATACTTGAATTATTCATAATACGTTAAAATATTGCGAATTATTTTATATGTTTTCTATTGCTATTGTTTTTTCTATTCATAAAATATGAAATAGTCACTATTTCCATATTATATTATATGAGTGAGAATTATGATGAGTAAGTTAATGGATTTTTGGTATAATATTATTCTGTTTTATAATTACGAATGTCATCAAAAAATGGTGTATTTTTTTCTTCAACACATTTCGCAGCATAGAGATAAAGTGCAGCACTCCAGGTTTGCCAGTCTTGCCCCATAACCTTACCATCCTGAGCTTTTATCCATTCGTTAAATCCAAAATCGACGTTGCTTGTTTTTGAAATTTTCACAAAATGAGTCAGTACTTCAAGTTTTTCTTTGGCTAGCGTGTACCTTTTAGCAGCAACCAATGCCGCTATATATATACCGCTAATGAATGGCCAGATGCCACCATTATGATATTCGCCGGGGTTATTGAATTCAGCATATCGCTCATTCCATTCCGGATCATTTGATTTGACATATGGAAAGAAATTAGGTGGCAAATCAACGGCTAACTCTCCTCTTTCCTGCATAGCAGTACATTCTTCTTCTATCCACGAAATCATTTCATTAGCACGCGATTGTGAAGCAATTCCTGATAATATTGCAAGACTATTTCCAAGTAAATCAAATCTTTCGCTGCTCAGTATTTTATACGACCAAAAAGCATAGTAAGGCTTATGTTTTACCACAAGACCTTCATGTACATGATGATGAATTGTTCTTCCGGTAATTGTAAACCGTTTCATCTCACGTAGGATGCTATCAGCTCTTTCATGTAAACCTAGCAGCCGGAGATAACTATAAACAACGGTATTCACAAACAGGCCATGACCTAATACCCATTGTTCGTCGCGCCAATCGCTTGTAGGCTGCTGCGCAACAAGAAAACGATCTGAAGGACTTTGATATTCCATCCATTTGAGTGCTTTTTCAACTGCTTCATACAGAAATTCCGATTCTTCGCTCACTTTTCTAAAAATACCAACACCCAACAAAAACAAAGGCGTAGTGTCACTCGCTCCACGGTCTTCTTTGTCGTGAACCAGCGAAGGTATGTGACCATGTTCAGTTTGATTTTTTGCCAATGTTTCCAATACTTTTCGAATACTGTTCAGTAATTTCTTATTACCGGAAACAGCAATTCCGAAAATGGAAAACATCAAATCCCGTGTGTAAGGTTCCGGATATCCCCAGCCTGCCGTACGTGGAAGTCCCATGTAAGGCCCGTGAGCATTATGTAGAAGCACATTTATAGCAGCTTTTTTTGCATCTTCAATTTCCTGTGAATCAATTATGTTCATGATTTATTGATTTATTTCTTCTTTTTTTTTGCCATGTCGAAAGCTATCGCTATGGCCTGCTTCTGTGCTTTCTCGTTTGACTCCGGAGTTGATGTTCCTATCGTTCCCGTCTGGTGATAACTGTGCATTATCTCTTCAATGTTGTCCGAAATCACCTTTTTCGACTTTCCTTTTTTTAGTGGCATTTTTTTTTGTTTTAATAGTTTGTTTCAATCTTCAAATTGACACGTTTCAAATCATTTAATCCCCAGTTTTTCATTCATTAGTTGGACAAAACGTTTTGCAACAACACGATAATCGAAATTCTCTACCACACGTTCTCTCCCTGCTTTTCCCATTTCTTCGCGCAATGGTGCATTAATCATTAGCTTCATCATATACTTGGCAATATCCGGCACATCTGCGCGGTAATCGACAGTTCGTGGTTCAGTAAATATCACTTTATGATTTGGTTCATACCCCGATTCATTACCGAGTATGACTTCATTTACAACTATCTTCTTTGCAACTCCTGCTAAAAATGCTGTTTCGCCATGAATTAGTGTATCCAACATACCCATAGCCTTAATACTCAAAACTGGTTTTCCACAAGCTCCAGCTTCCACTTGTGGCATCCCGAAACCTTCAAGTCGCGAAGGTGCAGCATAAATATCGCATGCTCCTATCAGATAGGGCATAAAGTTTCGTGAAATGGTATTAATGGCATAAATAACCTTATCATTAATTCCCAGACTTATTGCCAATTCCTCATCGTATTGATTTTGTTCTTTGGTGCGTTTTTGTGGCCAAACTTTACACACATATTTCCATTTGGGAACTTTGCCATCGATACTGGCAAGTGCCTGCATAACTTCCTGACCACCTTTTGATGCAGCATCGCCACCAACAGTGAGAATCATTAATTCATCAGGAGCAATGCCTAATGCTTCACGCACGGCTATAATTTTCGGATCATTTTTACTGTAAGGTTTAAAAGCATCGGTATCGCAACCAACAGGTAAAACTTCGATTTTGCTACCATCAATTCCATCGCGGACATACATTTCTTTAACCCAATTGGATGTCACCAAAATAAGTGGAAGTGCATTCAATACATCCTGATAATTTGCTATATATCCATCGGCAACCAACCAGGGAACAGCCAGTGCCCCAAATTCTTGTGGGTTGAGTATTATATGTGGTGTATATCCCCAATAGCCGATTCCAACCACCACATCGGGCTTAAACCAACGGTAATACCAGTCTTTTTCCTGATTCGATTTAAAATGAGCCGCATGAACATCAATGCCCATTTCCAATAATCCCCTGTAAAAGAGATCTCCTTGAGTTGCAAGTCCTCCCGGTGTAGGAGGATATTCATATAAAACTAATACTTTCATAAATTAAAATAATTTGATGATTTAGAAATTTGTCAGGCTGCTGGCGGATAAAAATGAAAGGAGAAAATCTGATAATTTGGAGACTTGAAAAATTAGAGATTTATAAGTTGTTTTCAAATTCCCTGATTTTTAGATTTCATTATTTTTAAATTGCCAGAATGCTTCTGACAAAGGTGTTGTTTCCAATTCCCAACTATTTTTTCCAAAGCCATAAGTAACGGACATGATATTGTATTTTCTCTGCCAAATTTCTTCAGGTATAATTTTGAATATTGTTGCATTTTTAACAGCTTTGGGGAAATATTTTGCATTACCGTCCTCGTAAGCAAATGTCCAAAGTTCATTGGCAGAAATTTTTCCGGCATTCCAAAGATTAACAACAGCCTTACTTACTTCTTCATGTCTGCGATGTCTTGTATATTCTCCGTTCGAGTTATGGGTAATAATCAAGTCGAAATGAGAATTTGGAAGCAATTTCAAAATGGCACTCTCAATTTCATTTTCGTTCAATAGATGTTGTTCTGGTCCATCATCAAGATCACCCATTATTCCTTCCGATTTCAACTCTTTTAAAGCCTTATAGAATCTGGGAGCTCTATCTTTGTCGCTTGCGCGTGACAGACAAACCACAAAACATTTCCATGTTGGATGGCTTAGTATTGTTCCACCAGCCCATAATGTTTCATCATCCGGGTGAGCCACAATAATGGCTACTGATTTTATTGTTTCACTTTTCATTTTTGTGTTTTTCTATTGTTAAACGCGCCATCAAATAACTTACAGTTGACTCTGCACCCTGATTTAAGTTTACATGCGTTTCTTCCAAACCATCATAACAACCTCCGGTACAAGGGTTATAAACAATCTGATGCAAACGATTATTGCCTAAAAACCAGTTGAATGCAGTCATCATTTTTAGGTGATAGTCTTCGTTTTTAAACACATTATAAAATTTACTTAATGTCATGATAGTGTAGGCAACATCAATAGGTTGTTCGCCAAATTTCGCGGCTTCTTGTCCTTTTTGCAGCCAGCTTTTGTTAGAAATCACCTGAATTCCATTTTCATTAAAAGTAAGTGACAATAAAAAATTAAAGGACGTTTTAGCAATATCTTTGTAAATAGGTTCCCCTGTCATCATCCATGCAAATAACATAGCCTCAGGCAATATACTGTTGGCATAAGTCAGGTAACCTTCATACCATTCCCATTTTTCGTTCGATTCCTGCTTATACATTTGAAGCAATCGATCGGCAAATGATTTGATAAGGTCGAGATGATCAGGAGTTCTATTGTCTTTTTGAGCGAAATATATCCCTTTAATAGCGAATGCCATAGCTCGTGGAGAGCTTATTGTACCCACATGAGGCAGAGATTTTTCGAGAATAGTTTCGGCATCCAATACAATTTCACTTGGTAACATTTTTTTTATTGACAATAAATATCCCAACGCCCACACTGCTCTTCCATTTGAGTCATCTAAATTTACTTCTTTGTTTTGGTCAGTAAATAGGATAACCTTATCTACATAATTCAAAAAGTCGCCGCCCGGTTGCTGACAAAGTTTTATAAAATTGAGATATTTACGTATGTGATTTATACTCTCTTTATCGCCTTTTATTTTCAAATGCATACATAATGCAACCATTGCTCTGGCATTATCATCCAGTGTATAACCGGTACTGATATCAGGTTGGTTATTTTTCGAAAACTGAATCATGCCAACTTCGGTTGTCATTTCTTTTAGATGATCCAGGTTAATTGTTGGGAGATCATATTCTAATTTTATTTTACCAACACCAATTTTTTCTAATAACATGGCATGTGCAACAGCAGAATTTTCCCAGGCTGTAGAAATTATTTTCTGCAAAGTGTTATTACTGATTTGCTTTCGTAATGGTTCATCGTTGAGTAACTTGATTACAGCATCTGCTAATTGCTGTGAATTACGAAAATCGAAAATTATTCCGGTATCTTCCGCCAATACTTCCTTGGCATGTGGAATAGGTGTAGATATGATGGGGCAAGCGCAACTCATAGCGTAAGCAAAAGTGCCACTTACAGCTTGATTCGGATCGCTGGACGTAAACAGGTAAATATCGGTTAGTTGCAAATATTCAAGCAAAACGGGCAATGATAGATATTTATTGACAAATACAACATTATCTTTAAGATCAAGATCTGTTACCAATTGTTCCAGACTTTCCCTGTATCTTTCTCCATCATGTTTCACTACTTCGGGATGCGTTTTTCCTAATACCAGAAATACCACATCGGGGCTGGTTTTTACAATCGCCGGTAACGCTTTAATAGTAGTTTCTATACTCTTTCCCGAACTGAGAAGACCAAAAGTGGATAGTACTTTCTTTCCAACAAGCCCGTATTTTTCTTTCAAACTTTTTTTGTTCAAATGAGGAACTAAATGGGTACCGTGAGCTATTACAGATATTTTTTGCTTTGAAACTCCATAATCGGTTGTCAAAATATCTGCTGAAGTATTTGTCATCACGATGATGGATCTGCAAACTGCAGTGATATGTTTAACTTTTGCTTTTAATTGTTCATCGGGACGAGGTAAAACAGTGTGAAAAACAATCACAACCGGTTTAGTCAGTTCATATAGGAATTTGAGAAAAGCTTGTTCCTGTTCCATATATAAACCAAACTCGTGTTGTATCAAAACAATCTGAATGTCTTTATCTTGATTTATGGATTTGGACAATTTTTCAAAACTAGCTACACGGGAGGTGTCTAAGATATATTTTACATCATCAGGGTAATCAAAGTTTGATATGCCCGATTCTAAAGCACATATTTTGATGGATAATGAATTGCTGAACTTGTTATTCAGTGCTTTAATCAAATCCTGCGAATAAGTTGCTATACCACATTCTCTTGGTGGAAAGGAACTAATAACCAGTATTTCAGCCAATTCATTACTATGATTATGTTTAGCAAAATAGTTATTACTTTTTGGCGTAATTGAGGCATATACAGTTTCACTATAGCCAACCGACCTTAGGTCTTTATTTACAGTAAAATCAATATGATTTGAAATTATTTCATTTTTCATTTTTAGGAGCTTTAGAAGTTATATTAGAATTAAAATTAAGCATTAAATAATAATGCTTAATTTACAATTAACAATTACATAAGATTTATGCAATTTAGCTTATAATCAATTATTAAAAGTACATATTGATTAGCTTGACAAATTTTTCTTTATCTTGAAAATTGGTTTTATTTTAATTAATGGCGGCATGGTATCACCTAATAAATACCCCCAAGGTTTCATTGATTCTAAATGATCGAAAATGACTTTGACAATTGCCAAAAGCGGAATGGAAAGAAACATACCCGGAATTCCCCATAACATATTGCCTACTAGCACTACCAGGATAGAAAAAAGTGCATTAATTTTCACTTTTGAAGCGACAATTTTTGGAACAATAAAATCATTGTCGATTATTTGAATAAATGTATGTACCCCAAAAACATAAAGTGCAAACCATGCTGAATCTTTTGTAACTATAGCAACCATCATATATATTGCAACCACAATCATTCCACCAATGTAAGGTACCATGTTAAGCAGAGCTCCAAGTATCCCAAGCAAAATAGCATATTGAATTCCTAGTAATAATAGACCGACTGCATTCAGTGTACCTACAATAACCGCTTCTATTAACAATCCTACAAGATAGTGCTGAATGACTGATTTTGTTTGGGTTACAATAGAACTAACCTGGACTTGATGAGTTTCGTCAAAAAGTTTATGGATAAATTCTTTTAATAGTGGTTGATAATAAAGTATTACAAAAATATAAACCGGAATTAAAACCAAGGCTGCAACAATACTACTAACATTTACAATTGTTTGTCCAATTAAAGTACCGTCGATATTAATGAGTTCATGCTGGGTTTTGGTAATCCAGGCATTTATGATTGAAGGTCTGATATTTAAATATTCGGATGCTGAACTGATAGTTTGATTGAGAATAGCAGTGAATTTTTCAACAAATATGGGCCATGAGTCGCTGAAACTAACTGCCTGAGTATAAATAAATGCTGCAAAAGCTGCTATAAAAAAAATTGTAAGGAGTAATGTAAAGATAATTGCAAGTATTCTGTTTAATTTAATTCGAACAAATAAATTAACAACCGGACTGAGTAAAATGGCAATAATAAAAGAAAAAATAAGTGGAACAATAATGCTTTGCGCTATATATAATATAGCTAACAAGGCAGATAAACCAACAAAAAAAAGGCTTGCTTTGGCATAAAAGGGCAGTATTTGTTTTTTATCTATCACGTCTTTTCAATATTACTTTCGTTTTTGTGAAATATCTGTTCCATAATAAATTGACCGACCGATTTAAATACTTCAGGATGTTGAGCTACAATATTTGTAACTCCAAATTGCAAAACTGAGCCTAGTAGTTTCCTAAACATATTATGAGATGAACCTACAGTAATTAATTTTGAGAAATAACCGGTTACTATACCCATAGCAGAACCTATTATGTTATCAATCAAATAAGGCGATGTTGCAATATCATTCAATGCCCTTTTTATAATGCTTGCCGGGGTCAGACTATCGACAGTAATGAAGAATTGTTCTTTTAATATCTCCCCTTGAATGGCATGTTCTAATTCTAATTGCTTGATGGCAATTTTAAGTTCGGCTGCAGATGTAATTGTTTCCATGTGAATTGTTTGTTTTAAATCAAATATCAATGTTTTATGGCTCCGCTCATTTTTTTTATCTCCTATAAATCATTACAATAACAAAGAGTATGAATAAATAACCTGAAAAAAGGAATATTGACGTTTTGAAGAAATATCTGATAGTTAGAGTTCTCATAATGAAAAAAATGCTTTAGAGGGTTAATATAAATTGACTTTATATGAATTAATTTATTGTATGTAACAATTAATATCGCGAAGCTAATATCAACGAACTTGCAAGCGGATTGCAGGCAAATATCTACTAAATATCTTACTTGTCTACTTGTCTGCTAAATAATCTTATGATATAATCATTGAAAATCCGTTTAAGCCATTTGCGCAAAAAGAAGTGCATTACAAAGGCAACGAAAGCGTAAAAAGCAGACACCACAAGGAATCCGAGATAAATTTGACCTAGGATTTCACCTATCCAAAGAGCTGCTCCCAGATTTAAAAAAAGTATAAACGTAGTAAGTATCGCCACTACAATAGAATGTGACATGAATGAGGAAACTTCGTCCGAAGTTCTGTCAAGCACTTTCAGTTTTACTAACTCAAAGCTTGTTTTTCCGTATTCAGCGGTTTTTTCAAGTAGTGTTTCTATAGTATTAGTATTGTCTTCCATGGTTTCTGGTTCAATAAATTGTTTTTATATCTTGTATTTAATTTTCTCAGTTTAGCATTTTACTGCTTGCAATAGTTAAGAGAAAAACCGTTTTTTCTTTGGTTAACATGCTATACTTTATGTTTTCATGAAGTGTCAATATTTGACCTCTACCGAGCATCACTGATACTTTTCGCGTATGAAATTTTAATTTCCCTTCAATTATTTGAACAGTAATCGAATCATTAGACTGAAATGAATTTATTTCTGTGTCTTCGTGCAATGCAGTAAGCACAATTTGTTTTTCGGGAGATTTCATAAGAATTACTGCATTCAACTTCCCTTGTACCCAACTCTGACTGAGCTTGATATTTTCAACTAAAGTTGGTAAATCGAAATTGAGTAACGAAGCATTCTGTATGCTTTTATCATTCGACAGCGAAGTTTTTGTTTTAAATAATTGTTTTTCCATGATCTTCTTATTCTGCTGAATGAATAATTTAGTTTTATAAATTGTTTAATGATACGTTGCTAATTTTCAATTGTTTTTAACATAGATAATGTCCTGATTATAAACTGAAAATAATTAAGTCCATTCCGAATATCCTTGATAGGATTACTCATCAAAAATCATTCATTAGGAATGGACTAAATTTCTAAGACTGCCTTTGAAACTAGTTACTTTTTAGCAGTTTTCAAATCTTTTTCAACTTGTTGGGCATTTACCTTTGCTTCTTCAGCAAAATCAGATACGTCTTCTTTTACTTTTTCGAATTTTTCGGTGACAGTGTCAATAAAGTCAGTCAACTTATCTTTTAATGCATCAACACCATGTTCTCCTTTTCTGTAAATTGTTCTACGGAGAACTGTTCCTTTTGCAGGTGCAAATAAAACGCCTACCAATGCACCGACGGCTGCGCCAGCCAATACACCTAATACCACTTTTGCTGTACTCATAATGTTGTTTTTTTTTAATTTGATTTTTTACTAATTTTATTTTACAAATGTAAGGTTATCTATAGGGCATGTTGTTACACAATTTTCGGAAAAAGTTACATCATTCACACATTTTAGCTATTGAAAAACAGCAAATTGTAAAAACGTATCTATGTTGGGTAATTAATTATTTCAATGTATGTATATAAAAAATAACCCTTCCTTATTGTCAACTGACAGTGGGGAAGGGTTAACTGTTTTCGCGTCTTTTTAAAAGACTAACGAAATAGTAATAAAATCAATTTATTGTTCAAAATTAATTTAGTTACTTTCATCTGAATAAGTAGCTATTAGTGAATCTGGATTTCTCTTTTCAACGATTCAACGATATGATAGCCAATAGATCAGCTTATAATATTACAATCTAATTCCAACAGTTGCTTGTGCCCAAACATTTTTATAACGTGGGGTGGTTGAAGTTCCATCACCGTTGTTATTAAATAAATCCAATCCAACTCTTGCTCCAAGAACCAAACGATCAAGGTTAACATCGAAACCACCTACTAAACATAAGGTGTTTTTACGGATATTATCAGTTGCAAAATCCTGGTTTACTACAACGTTGGTGATAGGATTTGCAAATACATCCTTTTGACTCAATAAATAAGAGTATTGTGGTCCTATAAGTATCGTAACCATTTCGTTTGGTTTCACTGCAAATAATATCGGCAGATCAATATAACTGGTGGTACGGGTTAAGCTAACATCGCTGCCCAATACACTACCGGTTGCCTTAAATCCTTTCTGAGAGAATAATAGTTCAGGTTGAATACCTAAAAAAGTACCGATAGGAATGCTTAGAAAAGCTCCTCCTGCTAAACCGATTTTGCCATTAGCTGTATATTGCTGACCTTGCGCATCGTACACGTTTGAATAATTAATACCGGCTTTCAGACCAATGTGAATCTGATCACTCGAACTCTGTGCACTCATATTGTTGGCCATATATGTAAGGGCAACAACCATAAAAATTACTTTTTTCATTTATTACATTTTTAATTAATAATAATTTAATCAGGTATTTATCTCTAAACCTTAAACAATAATCTCATAAACCCTAATTGTTACTAAACAAAAATCTCTTATACCCTATTTTACATTTTTAATTGTCAAATCTTTAAATGCTTTGCCTAATTCATCCATATCATGGTTGTATTCAGTCTTGAATTTAGCCCATTTATCTAGTTGGACATCTTTATAATTGTCCAGTCTTTTTATTAAATCTTTGTTTTTTTGTTCCAACTCGGCCAATTTCTTTTCATTTTTCATTTTGGTTTCCACTTTCTCCTTTGCAATTTTTGCTTTGAATTCTGAGATTTTTTTTTCATTTATTCTGATCTTTGCTTCAGATGCAGTTCTAAATTGTTGAATAGAATCATTCAATGCCTGATTTAGCGCCTGATTAGCTTCTATAACATTTTCTGTTGCAATTTGAACGTGATCCTTTGCATCTTCTACTTTCGAAGTTGATGATTGACAAGCAGTCATTATAACGCTTGATATACATATAATTATAGTAAGATTGAAAATTGTTTTTTTCATAAGATGTGTTTTATATTGATTTGATAGATATGTTATTGATAGATTTAAAACATGATTTTTCTTGTTGAACTAATGGTTCAGTTATAAAAACTGATTAAAGTCCGGTAATAATTTTTTGTAATTCCTCTTTTGATTTACCAAGACTTGCTCCTAATTTATCTAACATCTTCTCTTTTTTTATTATATCATTATCTGTTAAGTCTGCAAATTTCCTGTTGAGAATTGCTTTCAGCTCATTCCAATTTCCATTTACATCTATTGCGTTCATAATTTTGTTCTATTTATAATACAAAGGTCGGTCTATTTATCCCTATAAACCTTATACAATTATCGAAAAGACTTACAATATTCACACCTATTATTTTAAAATCGCAAATTGCAAAACGTTTTCTATTTGTAATTTAATGTTATCAAAGTGTTTATTTTAGAATCAACCCTTCTTCAATGTTTTTGACATTGAAGAAGGGTTGATAAATGTTCGGGTCATGTTGATGACGAACGAATGGTAGAAGTCCCGTTTAGTTTTTTTTTAATGTAATGCAATTCCAACAGTTGACACTCCGGTAGAGAGATCGAGGAATAAACCAAGATTATGAGTCAGGTGATATTCCGTTCCAACATGGAAATCGAGATATAAAGGACTTACTTCATGGTAGTATGTTGCTCTATCACCCTGATAGTAAGGATCCCAAGTTGTATTTACAATCGCAAATCCCAACGAACCTGCCACATAAAAATCCCAATTTGAACCGGCTCTCAGTAATTCATCCAAATAGAGCGAACCTTTTACACCCAATGGAACAACTGTTTCATGATAGTAAGGTTCGGAATATGAATATAAAGTAGCAAAAGGTGCCAACGTGAAATTTCTTGCTACACCAAACTCGTAGTTAGCACTAAATACCGGTAAAGTATGACCGATGTATCCGTAATATCCCGAATAACCACCAATACCTAAACCTAAATTTAATGTACCACCATGATTTTCAGAATAATATACTTTCTGAGCTGATAAATTTGAAACTGAAAGCATTAGAACTAATGCGATTGCAATTGAAAATGTTGTTTTTTTCATCTTTGTTTTTGTTTATTTATGTTTAAAGTCTATTGACTCTTTGAACTTTCAACTTTTCTGAATAATATTAACTATCGAATACAATTAACTGAAAAACTATCTTCGCTATTATTTTTTAATCATTACCGCGACCTTCTTTTTTGTCGTTGCCACGTCCTTCTTTTTTATCATTTCCGCGTCCTTCATTTCTGTTATTTCCTCTTCCTTCATTTCTGACATTAGCAGGTCTTTCATTTCTGACATTATCTGGTCTGACATTTCTTTCATACCCCTGGTTTCTATTTGAATTCTCATATGGACGATTTATTTCCCGGGAGTTTTCTCGTCCCGGTCTCATTCCAATATTTCTTTGTTCTTGACCACGATAACCTCTTCCATATCTCGATCTATATTCTCTAAAATGAGTGTAAGGTGTATTTCCACGATAATCTTTCATCACCACTTTATATCCGTTATATAAATCATAATCCCTGTAACGATCAGGCAAATATGATCTGCGAACCCATCGATTACCGGACATATAAATAAACATTGAATTTTGAACATCGTAATATGCTTCAACATCTGGTAGATAATAATAACGCACATCAGAATATCCATCATCATCCGAATATCCTTCTGGACCCCATTGTGGAGGTGTGCCAAAATGTACATTGAAAGATATTTGTCCCTGCATTGTACCGGCTAATAATAAAGTCATTCCAAATACAATTAATTTTAAAGTTTTCATTTTATTTTGTTTTATATATTGAATTAAATTTCACTGCACAAAGGTGAGGACTTTCATACCCCAAGTCCTTATACAATTATCAGAAAGAGTTGCAACATTCACACATTAACGGTGAATTTTTTTTCATTAAATAATTAACAATTTATGGTAATCATTAATAGAAATGAATTGAAATTCATAGAAATAAAGAAAAGCGAAAAAAAGCAGGAATCATTAAACAGTGGTTACTGTTTAATAGTTCCTGCTTTTTCTAATTTCAGTTAATTAAAATCTATCTTCTATCATCTTTCTTATCATTGCCGCGGCCATCATTTTTATTGTTTCCGCCCTTATTATCTTTTCCAACATTTCTATTTGATTGATTATTTGGGCGATTGATAACATTTGGACGATTGTCAGAACGAATTATTTGACGTGAATTTCCTCGCCCAGGTCTCTCTCCAATATTTCTTTGTGCCTGGCCACGGTAGCCTTTTGCATATTTCATTTTGTAATCTTTATGATGCAAATAAGGTGTGTTGCCACGATAATCTGTCATCACCACTTTATAACCGCTATACAAATCATAATTTCGGTAACGGGCAGGTAGATAAGTTCTGTGAACCCAAGTTCTACCATCATAATAAATAAACCGTGAAGTTTGAATATCATAATAGGCTTCCACATCCGGTAAATAATAATAACGGGCTTCAGAATGACCAACAGGACCCCATTGAGGAGCTCTTCCTAAATGTACATTCACAGATACTTGCGCCTGTAATGCACCGGCTATAAATAAAGCCGTACCAAAAAGAATTAATTTTAATGTTTTCATATGTTTTGTTTTAAATGGTGAATGAAATAACACGATACAAAGATGAGGCCATAAATGACTAAAAGCGTTACAGAATTATTTAAAAAAGTTACAACATTCACACATATTCAGTGAACAGTTGATAGTAATCAGTCAACAGTCGATAATAATCAGTTTATAGTTGACAGTTTGTCATAGTCCTGAAATAATTGGAAATACATAGAAAAAAATGTAAAAAATCAGTAATCATTAAACAACAATTACTGTTTAATGATTACTGATAACTGTTAACTATCGACTAAAAACCCTATCTTCTTCCTTCTTTCTTATCATTGCAGCGTCCTTCATTTTTATTGTTTCCGCTCTTATTGTCTTTTCAAACATTTTTGGTATCATTTTTATTTGATTATTTTTAAAAAAAATGGAGAATACGAGTCGTATTTTAATAGTTTTTAGTACGTTTGTGGAGCAAAGAATAAGTGAATAAATTTAATTTTTTCGAACAATCTGATCTGATTATAAGCAGTAAAAAAGTACTAGTTTAGTTTGTCGGGTATTGTTTACTGGCTGGAAACAAATGTGGTTATAAAATAATTATAATTCAGTTAAATTTGATATATTGAAAATTATTCTTAATAATATCTTTATTAATTACTAACAAGATTAATTACTAACAAGATAAAACAGATTAATCATGAAAAAACAACAGATTATTATCGGACTTCTAATTTTATTTGTTCTAATCAACCTGACTTCTTGTGCGCCAGAGAACTTAACTACAAAAGAATATGGTTTCTTTTCAGGATTAGTGCATGGATTTTTATTGGTTTTTACACTTATAGGAAAGTTATTTGGTGCTCATATAGGTATATATGCTGTCCACAATACCGGATTCTTTTACTATTTAGGTTTTTTGATTGGACTTGGAGCGTTTGGAGGAGGTGGTGGAGCAGCATCAAAACGGAGACAATAATAATCGTTTGGTTGGAGGGAATGATCTAACGAAGATAATTGGTTGTAATCAAACCTTATTTGATTATGAAGATTCCTCAAACAGATTGTATTTTAATGTTTTCGTATTTTTTATTGCCTTGTTTACACATTTTATATCAATTCAGCTAAATTAATTCAAAATTGTTTTTTAACTTTGGCGCTTTTAAAAAACGACCTAAAAAACAAGGTGGGTCTAAATTTTAACCAGAACATTTATTTTAAAACATGAACAAAACTATCTACAGTGTAATTACAGGAACAGGGAATTATATTCCATCAAAACAAGTTAAAAATGAGGATTTCATTAAAAATGAATTTTATGATGAAAAAGGGAATAAACTCAATAAAACCAATCAGGAAATAACGGATAAGTTTTTAGAAATTACAACAATTGCTCAAAGACAATACATTACCGACGATTTAACAACTTCCGATATGGCATTTTATGCGGCAGTTGAAGCTATTAAGTCTGCAAGTATTGATAAAGAAGAATTAGACTATATCATTGTTGCGAATAATTTTGGAGATACACATTCAGACAATAGAACACCTGATCATGTACCTTGTTTAGCCGCCAGAGTAAAACATAAACTTGAAATAAAAAACCCTGAGACGATTGCTTATGATTTGACTTTTGGTTGCCCGGGTTGGTTACAGGGCGTTATTCAGGCAGATTATTTTATTAAATCGGGAGATGCCAAAAAGATATTGATTATTGGTTCAGATGTATTATCAAGAATAAGCGATCCGCATGACAGAGACTGTATGTTGTATGCAGATGGGGCCGGAGCTGTTATTCTTGAAGCTAAAGAAAGTGATACTCCTATTGGAATACTTGCACATAAAACACGAACGGATACTTTTTCGCATTCAGGGCTATTACACATGGGTAAATCCTTCAATCCTGATTATGAGAAAAAGGGTGACTTATTTTTAAAGATGAATGGGCGTAGACTTTATCAATATGCACTTGAAACAGTACCGCAAGCTATTAAAGCTTGTCTCGAGAAAAGCAATTTAGCTATTACTGAAGTTAAAAAAGTCCTGATACATCAAGCTAATGGTAAAATGGATGATGCCATTCTAAAAAGACTTTATGCACTCTATGATATTGTTGAACTACCCGAAAATATAATGCCAATGACCATTGCAACTTTGGGAAATACATCTGTTGCGACTCTGCCTACCTTATTAGACTTGATACTTAAGAATAAGATAGATGCACACAGAATAAACAAAGGTGATATCCTGGTTTTTGCTTCCGTTGGAGCTGGAATGAATATAAATGCAATGATTTACAAAATGGAATAGACTGTTTTATTTTATTTGTCTCGTTTGTAATATCTTTTGGTTTTTTATAAAATGTGGAACTGATTACAATTACATAATTATAAAAAAGACTTGTAGTTTTCTAACTACAAGTCTTTTTTATAATTTCAATAAATGCAAATTATCATTTGAGTTTGAGCAATTTTTTTAATAACTCAGGAATTTCATTCGGTTCTTTTGCAACAGGAACGCCTGCTTTGTTAAAAGCAGCAATTTTTTCGGCAGCAGTACCTGAACCGCTCGAAATGATAGCCCCTGCATGCCCCATTCTTTTACCCGGAGGTGCTGTTTGTCCTGCAATAAATGCAACAACCGGTTTAGTCATTTTTTCGGCAATAAATTGTGCTGCTTGCTCTTCGGCATCACCGCCAATCTCGCCAATAACCACGACTGCAATTGTTTCAGGATCGTTTTCAAAACGTTCCAATAAATCGATAAAATACAATCCGGCTATAGGATCACCACCTATTCCTACACAGGTAGTTTGTCCGAAGTCATTCAATGTAAGTAAGTTTACAACTTCATAAGTCAGTGTTCCACTTCGCGAAATAAATCCGATATTGCCTTTTTTGAAGATATTTCCTGGAAGAATTCCTATTAATGCTTCATCAGGGGTAATTATACCCGGACAATTTGGTCCGATTAACATCGTTCCATTTTGTTTCAGAAATGGAGTAACACGAATCATATCCTGAATAGGCAATCCTTCGCTGATTGCGACAATTAATTCAATACCAGCTTCCGATGCTTCTAAAATTGCATCAGCTGCAAATTCAGCAGGTACAAATATGATTGAAGTATTTGCTCCGGTTTCTTTAACTGCTGCAGCCACTGTATTGAAAACAGGTACACCATCAAGTATAAGTCCTTCTTTTCCGGGCGAAACTCCAGCTACCACATTTGTTCCGTATTCTCTCATCTTGCCGGTATGAAATTTACCATCACGTCCGGTTATTCCCTGAATTACTAATTTTGTGTTTTTATTGACTAATATGCTCATATTATTGGTATTATTTTATTCTAATTAAAATGAATAGTTCACTTTTGGTTATAAGATTTGATTTTTAAAAATATCTGATTACAATCTGCTTAACTCGATTGCTTTTTGCGCAGCTTCACTCATCGAACTTACTGTCGGAAGATTAGTCTGCTTTAATAATTCCAAACCTTCTTCTGCATTTGTTCCTGATAGACGTACCACTATTGGTATGTCGGTCGAAATAACCTGCATAGCTTTAATTAAACCTTTTGCTACATCATCGCAACGTGTAATTCCACCAAAAATATTAATCATTACTGCTTTTACATTTTTGTCGTTTAGTAATATATTCATGGCATCAATCACTTTTTGTGGACTGGAGCTTCCTCCAATATCAAGAAAATTTGCAGGTTCTCCACCATATAATTTGATCATATCCATAGTAGCCATTGCCAGGCCGGCGCCATTCACCATACAACCGATATTACCATCTAAACGTATGTACGACAATCCTTTGTTATTAGCATCAATTTCTACCAACTCTTCTTCATCAGGTTCGCGCATTGCCAATATTTCGGGCTGACGAAAAAGTGCATTGTCATCGAAATTCATTTTTCCATCAATTGCTAACACTTCGTTATCCGGAGTTAATACCAGAGGATTTATTTCAGCAATAGTGGCATCTGTTTCTACATATAACTTGTATAATTTTTTGAAAATTGATGCAGCTTTTTGTGCGATTTTAATGTCACCAAAAAGTTGTAATGCAATATCTCGTGCCTGATAATCGAGCAGTCCGGTAAGTGGATTGATATGAAATTTAATAATTTTTTCGGGACTAACTCTGGCTACTTCTTCTATTTCAACTCCACCTTCAGAGCTGGCCATCAATGTTACAGTTTTAGTATTTCTGTCGTTGATTAATCCTACGTAATATTCTTTAGTAATATCCACTGCATCTGCAACGAGCACTTTTTCTACTTTACAGCCTTTGATGTCCATCCCTAATATCTGTTTGGCAGCAGATACAGCGTCATCAACATTTTTTGCAAGTTTTACTCCACCGGCTTTACCTCGTCCACCTACTAAAACCTGTGCTTTTACAACTACCATACGATTTAAATCGCGTGCAGCTTTTTCTACTTCGCTAACTGTGTAGCATAATACATCTTCAGGAACCGGTATTCCGTATTTCCTAAACAGCTGTCTGGCTTGATATTCGTGAATCTTCATTTAATAATTTGTTTATATATATTATATTAATTAGCTCTCTGAATTTATTTGTTGATTTAACTCTAGTCTTATATCAAACACCAAAGGTAGTCTTTTAATTTGTAATCTTTGCAATTAACGTCTTTAAGGGGATTGTTATTTTGTTACTATAAGTTTTTTTAAAAGAACTCCAAAGATATTTTTTTATAAATGTTTTTCATTGTTTTTTGGATGTATCTTTTAGAACAATGAAATCATCTGTTTTCGTTATTTCGATTCAATATTGTTATAATTACTGTTTGATATTTTTTCTGAAATTAGTTACTTGATATTCTCATTTGATTTCAGTTTATGTGGCTTTTTATTTATTTTTCTCTCTTCAAATTTAAAATTTCCCCATTAAAAAGCATGATTCTGGATATATTTTACTGCTATATTCCAGATTCATAAAATTATTTTGGTTTAAAAAGATTTTACTTTCAACGATTTAGGTAGATTTTATGTTTTAGAGCATAAATAACTTTAGAATATATTTGGTTTGTAATATAAAAGCGAGTACTTTTGCACCCGCTTTAAGAGAGAAGCATGCGTAGTAAATACCTACAGCAACTGCAAAGAAACAAATCAAATTTATTTTTCGGGAAAGATTTGGTAGTTTAGAAAAAAGCAGTATCTTTGCAGCCCGTTTCGCCTTGTTTTTTTTGAAGAGAAAAGGCAAAACAGGGAATACAAAAACAGATTATCAAATAGGGAGCTATTTAATAATACCACAAGAAGTCTTGACAATACAAATCACTGTGAAGTGAGAAACAGTAATTATTAATTTTTAATTGATAATTATTAATTGCCAAGCGTCGATCTTTGAGAATACATGAACAACAAATAATGTAGTATAAGGAAGGGATTTTTTTTTTATACCACGTCAATTTTCTACAATAAATTAGAGAGATAGCATCCGAGCAAAATAAAAAAGATACAACGAAGAGTTTGATCCTGGCTCAGGATGAACGCTAGCGACAGGCCTAACACATGCAAGTCGAGGGGCAGCACGAATAGCAATATTTGGTGGCGACCGGCGCACGGGTGAGTAACACGTATGCAACCTACCTGTAAGAGGGGAATAACCCGGAGAAATTCGGACTAACACCGCATAATACTGCGAAGCTGCATGGCTTTGCAGTTAAATATTTATAGCTTACAGATGGGCATGCGTAACATTAGATAGTTGGTGAGGTAACGGCTCACCAAGTCAACGATGTTTAGGGGTTCTGAGAGGAAGGTCCCCCACACTGGTACTGAGACACGGACCAGACTCCTACGGGAGGCAGCAGTGAGGAATATTGGTCAATGGGCGCGAGCCTGAACCAGCCAAGTCGCGTGAAGGAAGACTGTCCTATGGATTGTAAACTTCTTTTGTAAGGGAATAAAAAAGGCCACGTGTGGCTTCTTGTATGTACTTTACGAATAAGGATCGGCTAACTCCGTGCCAGCAGCCGCGGTAATACGGAGGATCCGAGCGTTATCCGGATTTATTGGGTTTAAAGGGTGCGTAGGCGGACCCGTCAGTCAGTGGTGAAAGTTTGCAGCTCAACTGTAAAATTGCCATTGAAACTACGGGTCTTGAGTGTAAATGAGGTAGGCGGAATGTGTTGTGTAGCGGTGAAATGCTTAGATATAACACAGAACACCAATTGCGAAGGCAGCTTACTGGGATACAACTGACGCTGAGGCACGAAAGCGTGGGGATCAAACAGGATTAGATACCCTGGTAGTCCACGCAGTAAACGATGAATACTAGCTGTATGCGATATACTGTATGTGGCAAAGCGAAAGCGTTAA
>Ga0209540_10000967_pt1 | contig 23056 bp, 20 predicted proteins | sample BarGraIncu01121A_FD_184501 | JGI IMG/M metagenome (GOLD analysis project Ga0209540, IMG submission 184501) | Arctic peat soil microbial communities from Barrow, Alaska - Barrow Graham LP Incubations 011-21A (SPAdes) (version 2) | ecosystem: Environmental > Terrestrial > Soil > Wetlands > Peat... | reverse complement strand
TCCCCGCCACCATCCTTCTCCAGCAAACTCCCAAACGTCACCGAGAAATTCCCAAACTTATCATTAATCTCATCCATGGCGTTTGCCAACTGGGTCTTCTTGCGGTCCTGCTCGAACAGCGGCAACTGATTGCTCTCGTACCGCAGGTTGCTCAGCCTCACCCCCAGCAACCTCACCGGCTGCAGCAACACAAGGCTATCCATGATGTGCACCGCTGCCTTATAGATATCCTCGGACTGATTTATATAATCCCGCAGACTCTCCTGCTTCCCAACCCAGGTATCAAAATCGGCGTACCGGATACTCAGCGTCACGGTCTTCCCCCACACGTTGTACCGCCGTGCCCGCCGCCCGACCATCTCACTTAGCTGCAGCAGATATTTCAGGATATCCTTCCGGGCCTCAACATCCCTTTCCAGTGTCATGCTGTGCCCAACAGTCTTCACTTCCTCGGCATCCTCGGCAGGAATCACCGGCGAGTCGTCAATTCCCCTCCCCATCTCGCTCAGCCGTACCCCTACGACACCAAACTTCCTTCGCAGGATATCAACAGGGAACCTTCCCAGGTCTCCGCAGGTCCTTATCCCGAACATCGCCAGCTGCTTTGCGGTTTTGCCCCCTACCCCGCACAGGTCATGAGCCGGGACCCTATCCAGGACCCGTGATATGTCCTCGGGATTGATAATGGTCAGGCCATCAGGTTTCTGCATATCGGAAGCTAGTTTGGCGAGGAGTTTGTTGGGGGCAACACCAATGGAGCAGGTTATGCCGAAGGTGTTCCTGATTTCTGCCTTAAGAAGGCTGGCTACACGCTCCGCACTGCCGAAGATGGCCAGAGAACCGGTCAAGTCGAGAAACGCTTCATCGATGGAGAAGACTTCCACAAGGGGGGTGTACTGCTGCATCATTCGGAAAATTTGGGTGGAGGTGTAAGTGTACTTCGAGTTGTCCCCGACCACGAAAATTATGTGAGGGCACTTCTGCTTCGCTTGCCAGGTGTTCATGCCGGTTTTCACACCGAAGGCTCGGGCTTCGTAGGATGCCGTGGTGATAATCGTGCGCTTGGAAGAGCCAATAACAGCAATGGGCTTCCCACGCAGTTCCGGATTGGCCGCCTGCTCGACCGACGCAAAAAAGGCGTTCATGTCGAGGTGCATTATGACACGGTGGGTCTGCATTTTTATGCTGTCGTCGGCCATCGTTCGTCAGTCCTTGATTATCCGCAGCGACACCCTTCAGGACTCAAATGTGCTGGGATGGGTTGCAGACAGCTCATAAGGTGGACGGCTACCACTCGGATATTTAGAGGTCTTTGCTCAGGCGTGATTGTTACCATATTACGTCATTACAATGCTACTGAATTAGGCTACCAGCCTAATTTATCGAACATTTATCCCTCAGTTGCAGTAACCTTACCGACAATTGTGCCCCTCTCCCCTGGCGGGATATTATGGATGATAGTCCTCATGTTCAGCATGCCTGCTATTGAACGTGGCCTCGCGCCTTGTAAAACCTTTTCAAGGTCGCCTTCACACTTCACCATGGCAACGACGCCTCCCCTGTTCCTTGCCGTGGACAGTGGACCATAGCCTGTGGCCGAACCATTATAACAATATCCACCACTCGAACCACCCAGCAGGACGAACCAGCCTTCGTCCTTTCCACCTCGAAAAGATAGCAATCGTCCCCCACCCCCCCCGGAAACTTGAATTTCTGCAGATAGGTGAGTCTATGACTGACCCAGGATGGTAAATAAAAGCTCGTGCAGTTTCTTGGCATGGAATCCACGGAGTTACGCCTCGCCAGAACGTGGGCTTACCCTTCTACGACGTCCCTCCTTCCAGACAACCAAATAAACGTTGTGAATTGGGAGAACTTCATCTACTTGCGTGGTAAAATAAAAACATCTCCTGTAGTCACTGGGAGATAAGGAGCAGGTATCATGTCGGCTATGTTAGAGTCACTACAGAAATTATTCACAAGGGCTCCCAAAGAAGAAACGCACGACCCTGACCTGGATAGTGAAAAGGAAGCTCTCAGGCTAAACATTCTTGGGCAAGTACTCCAGAGATAGCACCCTCCTTGGTGTCCTCTTTACCTTCCTCCCTTCTCCCGAAGCAATTTTTTAGGGGATGGTACTGCTTTGCCAATTCCACCATTTCCAGCCCGGTTCGAGTTTGGCAGCATTTCCCACTTCTACTTCCAGCCATCCTCACACCCAGTATGCCCCCCAACGGTGCAGCCTTTTCGTTCGCTGAGGAAATCGAAACCCAGCTAGTCGAGGTCGGCGATTACCGCTGCTACCCAATAAGTATCAATGGCCGACAGGTGCTTCGCCCTTACTGTGAGGAGATAATACTCACCCTCAACAGCAGCGACCATGTCCATGATATCGAGTTCGTCAGGTTCAAGGGAGTCCAGTGCGAGACCATAGCTGTCGGCTGGTACTCCAAATCCAGCTTCCTGGCCACGTTGCCAGCGGTGCTGAATGTGAAGGGTATCCGGGTGCGGCAGAGAGACATTGAGGTCGGTGGCGAGCACTTCCTGGATGACAAATATTCAGAGACCCGCTTCTCGGTCTGGCAAATCGGTGAGATTCATGTGGTAAACGGGTCACTCAAGTGCTCCAACACTAGGATTGCCAATTCCAGGGTGCATGCCTCTCTGACCCAGCTGGAAAAGCTTTTTGAGTCACCCCTTACGTTCATCGACGAAGAGCATCACCGGAAGACGAGCGATGAGGCTCGCACCACGCTACAGAGCATCGAAAAGATGTCCATGTCGGGCATTTCGGAAGAACTGACGGAGAGGCTTGACCCGCTCAAGGCCAAGATTACTGGCCACCGGCACAAACCGACACTCCTGGCGGATGCCCTCGACATGAGAAGACTGAATAAACTTCAAAGCCACAAGTTGTTGAAACACGTCGCCAAAACTATCCTCGCCAACTGTAACACCAACACCTCGACCGAAGAAATCCTACAGCAGATACTGGCGGGCTTTACAAAGCGTAACTACTCGGACCACAAGCTCAGCGCGACATAATACAGGCCTTCCCCTGTTGCGCTTGGCGTAAGTGGCTAGTTACAAAAGCAAACCGTTAAGTTTTTGATAACTCCTTCATTTTTCTACAAAACGGCCTTGACCAGACAAATCCGTTAATATAGTATCGAAGACATTCTGCAAAAATTTTTTCATAACAAAATCCTAGTCTTTCGGCAATCGAGCCTTTTGAATGTGTTGGTCCACCAGGCCGTGACAAAAGCCATTGTCATGATTAACTTAACAGTTTTGTTAGCGAGGGTTCAATGTTGGACGACAATAGAGACTTTCTGGTCAACGAGTTTGTCAAAATCACCAGCTTGAACGGTCGTTATGAGCAGGTTGAATGCGTAAATTGGCCGTTGGCTTCCGGCGAAGAAAAGCGCGGTTATTTTTCGCTTGTATTCAAGGCACTAGACAATACAACGGGAAAGAATGTCGCTATTAAGGTAATGGACCCAAGCCATTTAGGCGATGACTACAGGATTAACTGTTTCAAGCGTGAGCCTAAAATACTTACAGAAATAATAGGTAAAAAGCGTTGTTTACAGCTTGTAGATGAAATGAGGCAGCACTACATAAAAGTGGCGTTGCCAAACGGGCATCAAATGGATTTTCCGTGTGATTATTTTGTAACAGATTGGCTAGATTACAATATAGACGATTACTTTCTGAGTAAGGAAACCTTTTCATCAACCATTAAACTCATAACATTTAGACATATTGTCTCGTCAGTAGAGGCAATACATAGCAGTAACATCTTCCACAGAGACCTAAAACCAGACAACATGAGAACTGATTCTCAGAATATTGATGACCGGTTCATATTGGTCATAGATTTTGGGACTGCCGCCCAATATGATTCAGGTAAGCTGATGCCAGATTACGGTTACCAGGTTGGGCACACCATGTACTCTGCACCTGAAACCTTTCTCGGTTTTGCCGGTGAAAGAAGCATTGCTAAGTATACCGATGTATACGCTTTAGGGTGCATGCTTTACGAACTTTTCAATGATTCTTTATATTTCACCCAATGCACCAGCAACGCTAATTTTGGTATGGCCTTGACGGCGCTGGGGTTCACGTTGTCAGCCATTCCAACTATCGAAGAAAAAATAAAGTGTTATAATGGTGCGGTGGGTAATTATGCTAGAATGGTAGAACCACCTGATTTCTTTGGATTCAACTGTACCTTGCCCGGTTGCATTTCGGGTGTGGTCACCCCTCTCTACAAAAGCCTTGTTCATTTCGATTACAATAAGAGACTTTACAATTTTGACGTCCTTAGGACGCGAATAGATAAAGCTATAAGAGCTTTGGCAAACGAAGAATACCAAAAACGCTCAATAGAAAAGAGACGAATATTCAAAATAAACGCAATAAGAAAAGCCGAAGAAAAACAACTTAGACTAAATAACTATCTGAACAGTGCAAAGAGAATATCATGTTAAATGCACAGTCATTATCAGAAACGAAGGAAATTGAATCAAAGCAGAAAGATATAGACATCGTTGTAGACGACGAAAGTTTATTTCAAATATCCTTTGAACTGCCTTCAGCTGACACAATAAAAACAATACACTGCAAGCCCGCGCATGGGATAAGTGTTTCTGAAATATCAACCCAAGACCCTTTTAACTTCAGAGAGCTTTTTCAAAAGGAATTCATCAACTTAACCAAAAAGCACGATAAATACAAAGACTCTTCGTCTTTTATTTTAAAATTATCCGGCGTAGCTACCTTATCAGGCAATATCGATAAAGCTGAAGAACTTTTATCAGACTCAATCAAGGGAAATGATAATCCTGCTCTACTCCATAAGCTTGGCGACACCTTCATCCTTCAGGGCTTGAATGAAAAAGCGCTGGAAGTATTTAACCAAGCGGATTTGCAAGCCGACATATATTCCAACCTGAGACTTGCCTATATTTATACCAAACAGAATAATTTAAAAAAAGCTTTTGAACATCTGGACACCGCTCAGAGAATCGACCCAACTGATTTTCGTCCACAACTTTTTTTAGGTCTTGTACATTTAAAGACCGGCCAATGTGAGAAAGCAATCAGGAATTTTCGTGTCGCGGCTGCCACTAAAAAGGATTCTTCGTCCCTGCACGTCAACCTTGCAGCCGCACATTGGTCTCTCGGACATACCGACAAAACGATTAAAGAACTGAAACAAGCCATAAGTATAAATCCACTAAACGAAAACGCACTTGTGTTTTACTCTGACGTGATGTTTAACCTTGACTACAATGATAAAACGATTCAACCACTAGAATTCTTTGTAAAACTCAACTCCTCATCCAAATTTGCGTGGGAAAGACTTGCAAGGGCGTATTATTTTACAGGCAAATATACAAAAGCCAAACATGCATTAGACAATTTGATTAGTATCTCGGATGAGCCATATACCTATAACAATTTAGGTGTTGTTTATTGGCAAATGCGAGAGCATAAAGCTGCTCTAAAGTGCCTTTTTGAAGCAATAGAGAAATCTGGAGACGACAGCAAACAAATATCTATTCCGCTGCTAAATATGGCAATCATACTTAACGAAAAGCGAAAATACCAAGAATGCTACAATATTTTGAAAACTTATATCAGCAACCCCAAGAGTGCTGCGGATGATAGAATATTATCAAAGATTGAAATACAATATTTCATTGCCTTAGAGGGAACAGATAGACACGACATTGCCGCACACGAACTAAAATTGTTTCTAAACAGGCATTATTCTGACGCAGAAGGAAGGCTGCTCCTTTTAACATGCAAAATATACTCTGATGCCGTAATTTACAAGAATATGAACGATTGCTACAAATTTACCGAGAAACTACTAACTGTCATAAAAGAGTGCAGAGACAAGATACCTGAAAACTCAATTCGATTTGCATATAACAACATTGCCTTTAATTATTTATTAGACAATAAGGTCAACGACGCCTTTGTATATATAAATAAGAACTTCAAATATGTTTACACGGATGCATATTGTACAGCCACTTATGGCCTTTACAATATCAAAAAAGGTAACCTGCAGGACGGTATTAAGTTGTACGAAACAGCGATATCTCTGGCTACTACTAAAGACATCAAAGATAAAATTCGTCAAAGATTGAATTTAGAGCTAGGCAAATACGCTCTCAGTTCAGGGAATACCAAGGAGGCCATGAGGTATTTCACCAAGGCCTCTGGAGAGAACAACGGATACAAATACGTGACAAAAGAGGCAATCGAATTATTTAAGTCCACACAGCAAATCTCGAACTGAGATTGGTGAAAATGCGTCTAGCGAAACTAGCAGCGCCAGCAAGCTTATCGATGGAGCTGCTGGTTTCGCTTGGACAAGAAACAGACCCCAGCCAACTTCCCACCCCATTCATCTCTCGAACTTTATTCCATCCCATGCATTAGAGCGCATCCCTCAGCAGTAGATTTTCGTTTAAGCCATTGATTATTGGGGTTCTCTATTCTGCGCCATCCAGATTAGATATTTTTCAAATCGCCTTGACCAAAAGAAGACGATTGTATACTATCGCAGGTGAGCTTCAGCCGGATTAATCTCGATGATAGCACAAGGGAATCACATGGCTAAGAAGAATTCATCCGGTGGCGGGCTCATAATTGTCGTGATAATCATAGGCATGCTAATGAAGTACTGGCAAGTCGTGCTTACCTTAGGTTCTGTCGCCTTGGTAATCTGGGCCATTGTGAAGTTAATGAAAGGTCCATCCGGCGCACAAACGCCCATGAGTCTTCACAAAACGTCATTCCCAACGAATTTGCCCCCCTCTCCCCCATCCAAGCCCCTGACCCATATATCGATGCCAACCCTCAAAATTGAAGTGACAACAAGTTCTTCTCGGACCTCTTCCATGGACGATTCAGCTTATCAGCCATACCACAGTAATTCGTACGTCAACATGACCAATTCCCAGAAAGCCTCTCCAGATTCCGTCTGGATTCCACAAGGCAGAACCATCGAGTACCAAGGACATTCCATCCCCGGAGGACTCATATATTTTGGCACCGGTCTGCCGAACCTGCGTGGCTACGGGCCGGAACCGGCACTGATTGACCCCGCTTACAAAATAGACAAAAACAACCCCGACAGGGAAGGCCAGAACATGAACTACTGGCCTTCCTATGACCAGAGCCACCCCGCTTCACGGGCCGCCTTCCTGGAATGGCTCTCCACCGGGAGGAAAGAACCGAATGCGTACATAGGCTACGTCTTCCTGTATTTCTACGGCTTGGAGCGCCGTGCTTTGGCCGATGCCAAAACTTCAATCGCTGCAAAGGCCGAAATCAATACCATACTTGCAGAGGCAAAGCGCCTCCTCGCCATTTACGGGGGCAACAGGTCTTTCCGTGGTTACTGCTGCAGCTTCATCGACCTTATTCAGACCTCAGGAGCAACCGAGAGGCTGTACAAAAACCCGCCCAGCTACACTCTCCCCAGCTACGAGATACCATCTTCAATTAAGGTCGGCTTGGGGCAGATGGCTGCCGACGGTATGCTTCTACCACCCCAATGGGCTTTAGCGTGGGTACTGACCGACCCGATGACACCACGCCGGACTCCGGTGCATCGCTGCCGGGAGGAATTTGGCAAGCTTTTCTGCCTCAAATTCGCTGAAAAATACGGGGAAGGTTCCAAACTCAAACTGAACAAGACCAAGCTCAAGTCCAGCTATCGCCCGGCCAGCCCGACCTTCAATGGAGCGATAGAGATTCCACTCGACGGCATATTCGACGTGACCGTTTTAAAGGAGCCCATCAACACCCTTCGCATAATAGCTGATTTGTGCTCCAACGAACTGGACACCTATAGCCGGTACCTGGGGCGCAAGAATTCAGATAAAGACTCCATCGAGGCCACCGTCCTGCTGCCCCAAGCATTGCTGGATATGCACGACGGCAAAGAATACCGGAATCTCTCTGCGTGGCTGCAGGAACAAGCTCTTACTGAGCTGCCTGTAAAAGTCAGTTTTTCACAGCTGCTACAGCATGTTCCCTCGATTGTCCGGGACAGCTTCGGCAAACGTGAGGCAACCGCCATAGCACAAGTTTTTTCCAGGCTAGGAGTGGGAATGGAGCCCGACCCTCGGTTTGGCAGCTTCATTCCGAAGGCCGACCAGGACATCATCCTGTTTGAGCTATCCGGGACCGCATCCAATTCTCCATCAGCTGGGTATGCATCAGCGACCGTGGTGTTGCATCTTGCCTCCGCCGTCGCCTGTGCGAATGGCAGTATAGACCCCAGCGAAGAGCGCCATCTGCAGGAACACCTTGAAACGTGGCTGCATCTCACCTCCGATGAAAAGATAAGGCTACGGGCACATACCCACTGGCTCCTTTCCTCGTTCCCTGGCATGAATGGCGTCAAGAAAAGGCTGGAAGTCCTCAACCGTGAACAACGGGAGTCGCTGGGGCGCTTCCTGGTTGGTGTTGCGCAGGCGGACGGTTACATTGACCCTCTGGAGATGAAAATTTTGACCAAGATTTACGAAATGCTGGGATTGGATTCCAACAGCCTCTACAGTCATGCTCACTCTGCGGCCATAGAACCGGTAACCATTCAAGTTCCCGATTTCTCCAAGCCACAGGGGTATGCCATCCCAGCGCCGCCGCCCAAACCTTCCGACGGCATCTCTCTCGACATGAGTAGCGTTGAGGCAAAGCTGGCGGAGACGGTCGCTGTCTCTGCTATTCTCCACAACATCTTCACCGAAGATGAGCCGACAACACCCCATGATGCCCCATCAGAACCGACCAGTTCTGATATCGCTATTGCCGGACTCGACCCGGAAAGTTTCGCCTTCATGCAGGTGCTGGCATCCAAACTGATGTGGGCACGGCAGGAGCTGGAACAACTTGCCTCAGAGCACAATCTGATGCTGGACGGCACCCTCGACAGCATCAACGATGCTTCGTTTGACCATTTCGGTGGGCCTTTCTTCGAGGGGGATGACCCCATCGAAATCGATGCAGAATTTGCCAAGGAGATAGCAGTATGACCATCGTAATACGCCCGAAGGACCGGGATGCCGTCATTCAGTCACTGCGGGCCGGGGTAGTACCCCGAACGGGCCAGCACCTCATACAGGTGGGACGGGTCAACGAAATCGGGGCGCTCATCAAGGACATCGAGCGAGTTGCCGACAGCGGCTCCTGTATCCGCTTCGTCATCGGAGAGTACGGCTCCGGGAAAACCTTCTTTCTGAACCTGGTGCGTGCTATCGCTCTTGAGAAACGTCTGGTTACCATTCACGCGGACCTCACCCCAGACCGGCGACTGCACGCGACCGGTGGGCAGGCACGCTCACTCTATGCAGAGCTGATGCGCAATATATCGACCCGCTCCAAGCCTGACGGCGGGGCCATGCAGAGCATCGTGGAACGTTTCGTCACCGAAGCACTGAAGGAATCGAAAGCCACGGGTAAAAACCCGGAGGTGGTCATCCACGAGAAGCTGGATATCCTGTCCGAAATGGTTGGGGGGTTCGACTTTGCACAGGTCATAGCTTCTTATTGGAAAGGACACGACACCGGCAACGAACAGCTTAAGGCGGACGCGATACGCTGGCTTCGGGGCGAATTCAGCACCAAAACGGATGCCCGCAACGCCCTCGGGGTGCGAACCATCATAGATGACGGCTCTTTCTACGACCACCTGAAACTGATGGCACGTTTCGTTAGATTGGCGGGCTTCGAGGGTATTCTGGTCTGCCTGGATGAACTGGTGAACCTGTACAAGCTCTCAAATGTTCAGGCCCGGAACTCAAATTACGAGCAGATTCTCCGTATTTTGAACGACTCGCTACAGGGTACTGCAGTTGGCTTAGGTTTCATCTTGGGAGGAACACCCGACTTCCTTCTGGATACCCGCCGGGGACTTTACAGCTACTCCGCTCTCCAGTCTCGCCTGGCCGAGAATACCTTCGCCGTAAGGGGGCTGGTTGATTACAGCGGGCCAGTTCTGCGTCTCAGCAACTTGAGCCCCGAAGACTTCTACATCCTGCTGGGGAAAATCTTGCACGTTTTCGCCTACGGCAAGGTCGAGGACCGTCTCATTCCGGACGATGCCTTGAAAGCGTTCATGGAGCACTGCTCCAAAAAAATTGGGGACGCCTATTTCCGCACGCCCCGGACCACCATCACAGCCTTTGTCAACTTGCTGTCCGTTTTAGAGCAAAACCGGCAGGTCACCTGGCAAGACATTCTCGGTACAGTTGAAATCAAGCCAGATGTAAACCCAGACTTAAATGTCCCGCAGGATGAGTCGGCGGCGGCACCGGCAACGATACCTGCTGTTGCTTCACCTGCTGCATCATCAGTAGCTTCATTCGACACCCCAGACGAAGAGGAAAACCTTGCAAGCTTCAAGCTCTGAGGCATCACAGGCGTTCTTCCTGCTCGATGAGAGGGTCCGTCGCTGGGTCTGGGACCAAGGGTGGAACAACCTTCGTGACGCGCAGGAAAAGGCGATACCTCCCATCCTCGCCGGGGACACCGACGTAATCATTGCTGCAGCGACCGCCGCCGGAAAGACGGAGGCGGCCTTCCTCCCCATCTTCTCGCGGCTCTTAACGGAAGAGGCGCAGGACGCCTGCGTCATCTACCTGAGCCCCCTGAAGGCGCTCATCAATGACCAGTTCTTGCGCATGGAGCAGCTGTGTGAGCGGTTGGATATCCCCGTGTACCCCTGGCACGGTGACATTTCCGGGAGCAGGAAGAGTAAGTTTCTCAAGAAGCCTACCGGTATCCTCCTTATCACCCCGGAGTCCCTAGAAGCACTGTTCGTGAACCACGGAACCGCCATTCCGCAGCTCTTCGGCAAGCTCCTCTACATCGTGGTGGACGAACTACACTCCTTCATCGGCTCGGAACGGGGCCAGCAGTTGCAGTCGCTCCTCCACCGCATAGAATTAGCCATCAAGAGAAAAGTCCCGCGTATCGGACTGAGCGCTACCATTGGTGACATGTCTCTTGCGGCACAGTACCTTCGTCCCAACGGCGACTCCGAGGTGGAGATGATTGTTTCCACAGCCACAGACCAGGAACTGAAGCTTCTCCTCCGGGGATACAAAACAATACCCCCGGCCACGACATTCACGGAAGATGCACAGGAAGACATGCAGCCCGATGGAAGCCTTCTTGATATCGGGAACAACCTTTTCAAGACCCTGCGGGGCGGCAGCAACCTCGTCTTCGCCAATAGCCGAAACCGAGTGGAGTTCTTTGCCGACCTACTGCGCAGGATGTGCGAGGAGCAGCACCTCCCCAACGAGTTCTGGCCGCACCACGGTAGCCTTTCAAAGGAACTTCGCGAGGACGCTGAAGCGGCCATCAAGGACAAAACACGGCCCGTGAGCATCGTCTGCACCTCAACACTTGAGATGGGTATAGATATAGGCTCTGTGACGAGCATAGCCCAAGTCGGCGTCCCCCCGTCTGTGGCCAGCATGCGCCAGCGTCTGGGTCGTTCCGGACGTAGGGATGGTGACGCGGCTATCCTGAGGGTCTATATTCAGGAAGCTGAGCTGAGTGAGAACTCTCCCCCGTCCGATTGTCTGCGGGCTGGGCTGGTGCAGACCATCGCCATGGTGAGGCTTCTGCTGGGAAAGTGGTATGAACCCCCGATTACCGGTGGCCTACACCTATCGACCATGGTGCAGCAGTTGCTTTCCCTTATTGCCCAGTACGGTGGTGTAACAGCTGCCCAAGCCTTTCATGCCCTGTGCAAGAGCGGCCCATTCCCGCTTATTACTCAGCAGATGTTCGCCGACTTCCTGCGCAGTCTCGGCAGCCAACGCCTCATCATGCAAGCGAGCGACGGACTGCTGCTCCACGGCCAGTTGGGTGAGAGAATCGTTAACCACTATTCGTTCTATACCGCCTTCATGGCACCTGAGGAGTACCGGTTGGTGTCCGGCGACCGGACTCTTGGAACCCTCCCTATTGACCGACCTGTTTCGGAGAATTCCTTGCTTATCTTCGGAGGGAGACGCTGGCTTGTTATGGAAGTGGATTCAGCAAAAAAGGTCATCGTGCTGAAACCTGCCAAAGGGGGGAAAGCTCCGGTATTCGGTGGCGAGGCGGGCTTAATTCACGACAGGATTCGAAAGGAGATGTTTGCTGTCTACACGGAAGACACCGTTCCGGCCTTTCTCGATGCCCAGGCGAAGGAGCTTTTGGTGGAGGCGAGGGAGAACTTTGCCCGTTATGGCCTCGCCAAGAAAGCAATCCTCGTCCACGGTAGTAACACCTACTTGTTTTGCTGGGCTGGGGACAGGGCAATGAATACCCTTGCCGCCATGCTCCGGTCCAAAGGCATGAAAGCAGAAAACGAGGGGATTGCGATAGTGGTCCTGAACGTTTCGCCGAAACAGTTGCGAAGCTACCTACATGCCATGCTGAAGGAGGGTCCGCCTGATGCACTGGAACTTGCCAGGTCGGTGGCGAACAAGGCATGCGAGAAATATGACCTGTTCCTGACCGATGAACTGCTGAGCGCCGATTATGCGGCGTCAAGGCTCGACACAGAGGGGGCATGCAATACAATCCGGCAGTTAATTGAAAATGTCCGAGCCACGCCTCACCAGTAGCCTCCAGTGCCCTTTTGAGGCAATACCATCTAGAACTGGACCATTGCATGGAAGTCTTTGTCGAGAAGACGGGACTCGAATACCGGCACAACTACCCGCATTCTGAGCAGTTATAACCATCCGGCAGTGTCCGAGAAGTTCAAAAACTGTTGCGCAGGGAAAAACACAGGTCAAAACCTGCAAAAGAATGCAACAGTGGCGGGCAAATGAATTTTGATATAATTGGCAGTTCTGTCAACAAAGCTTATATCCATTATATAAGCTGTCTTCAAATTCTGTCGGCGGCAGCTAGGTGGACAGCGTAAGTGAAAAAAGAAGGCACCTCAAAATTCGGAGGTGCCCTTTCTTACAGATTTGGGTATTACGCGGTGACTACTTCATTGCCTTCGGTGCAGCCTTCGCCTTAACTGCCTTTGCAGGTGCCTTTGCAGCCTTAGCCGAAGCCTTAACAGCTTTGGCGGGCTTTGCAGCCTTCACAGGTTTGCCAGCGGCAGCAACCTTCTTCGCCTCGATGTTCCCCATCCTAACTTCTCTTGCCTTAGCAAGGTTGTCGGCGAGGCCCCTGTCCTGCGCCATCTTCCTTCTAGCTTCTGAATAGCTCTTTGCTGAGAGTGCCTGCTTGCTCGGGATGCCGAACTGCTTCTTGTAAGCACCCGGCTTAATGTCATGGGCAGTGCTCAAGTGGCGAGCAAGAGTTTTGAAGCCGCCTTTGCCACAGATAAGGCAGACAACCTCGTTCTTCTTGAACGCTTCCTTCAAGGTAAGAGTGGGCTTTGCTTCTTCTGCCCCTACCACTGCCTGGCCCGCTTCAAGGTTCTTCAATGCAGTATGAACCTTGCCGATTTCAGCAATGAGTTCATCAGAAGTCATGGGCGTGTTTTTGGCGTGCGATGCCACGAGTTCAGCCGCAATTTCTACCAGAGTTGCCATTAGTCATCCTCCTTTAAATATATACATATATGCGATTAATAGCAGAGACAGAGGTTTTGTCAATGGTAAATATGAATAAATCCATTTCTATGAACAGGCAGAGGTAAAAACTTGCCCTGCAGGCGGATGATACTGACGTTAGAAGGGAAAATAGTGGAACTGAGAGAGGAGCTACCTTCACAGAGACTTTTATGCCAGCAGGGAGCACCCGATTTTGAATTGCATTCATTCGGCAGCTTTCCAGCGACACATTCCTTCGCCCCTTGACCGAAAGGGCATCATGTGCTATAAGCGCCTAATACTTTTAGGATATCTACATAATTGCCAGGGGGAACGTGCATGAACAAATCCGAATTCATAACCAGTCTTGCTGAACGACGGGACCTCAGTATCATTCAGGCTGAGCAAATTGTGAGGACGGTCTTTGATTCCATGTCCGAAGCCCTTGTTTCCGGTGACCGAATTGAAATTCGTGGTTTTGGAAGTTTCTGCGTGAAGGAATACCCAGGGTATATAGGACGAAATCCAAAAAGTGGTGAATCAGTTGATATCAAAGCGAAAAAACTGCCTTTTTTCAAGGTGGGCAAAGATATGAAAGAGCGCTTAATGGGGCAAACACCTTAATAAATAACCGAACAGGAGGAAGTAATGACTAAAGCTGAATTTGTGGCGAAAATCGCTGAGAAGACCGGGTCCACCAAGGTTGATGCGGACAAAGCTGTGCAGGCGTTTCTGGAGACTGTCACCGACGTACTAAAGGCGGGCGACAAAGTAGCTTTTGCGGGATTTGGTTCCTTTGAGGTTACCGAACGTGCAGCCAGGGAGGGGAGAAACCCTCAGACCGGCGAAACGATTCAAATCAAAGCCAGCAAGGCACCCAAGTTCAAGGCTGGCAAAAGTTTGAAGGATGCTGTAGCGTAATCCTCTGTTCTTGGAATGCTCATAGAAGATAAGAAGCGGTACCGACGTCATCATGGGGTCGGCACCGCTTCTTTGCAGGCAGAACGTCACCTTAATCAACCAGAGCTGGCTACCACCTATTTTCCTACCACCAAAACCTCAAAACTACCATTCACCATCACCGGTCGCTGTTTGGAGCCTTCTTTCGCAAACAGCCTTGGTACGTTTTCCTTCCAATCGGTAGAGATGCTCCCGCATAACTTTCGATTGATAAAATGACAATTGGTCAGATGACTGCTGTTGTGCCAGCATCATTTCCTTAGTAGCGTTATTGCCACCAAGGGACGTAATTGCTAACAGAACTGCATACACGGCAGTCACCAGGGCTACTCGCCTGGAGAAATGCTTTTCTTTTAGTTCCTCAAGTTCTTTGGGATTAGGGACTTCAATCTCCGACATAGGCCCTCATTGTTTCCTTTTTAGTAGACAGCCAATGATATTTAGATTGCAGACAAATATCTCCACGAGGTCCTTGAAGGCGTAATTACTGTTGAGGCAATGGGGCAAATTCTAGAATATTATTGTTCAGAATTCTCCATAACTTCCACTCGGTTACGTCCATTCTGCTTGGCATGGTAAAGAGCGTAATCCGCTTGACGAAACAGCGTAGTGGCGCTCTCAACGTGAGGCGAAGGGTAAGTGGCAACACCCAAACTTACCGTAACAGCCAGACCTTCCATAGGGGGCGCAAAAGTGAGAGACTGTACCGCTTCCCGCAAGCGCTCGGCGACCACCACTGCGCCAGATAAGGGTGTTCCTGGGAGAACAAACACGAATTCTTCCCCGCCATAGCGTGCTACCACATCGTAGGTACGTAATCCCTTCTGTGCAGCTTCTGCGATAGCCACCAGTACGACATCACCGTCCTGATGCCCATAGGTATCGTTTATCACTTTAAAATGGTCAATATCAAAGATAACGAGCGAAAGAAGCTCGTGTTTTCGTACAGCCCGTTCAAATTCCTTGTCGAGGATTTCCGTAACGTATCGACGATTGTAAAGACCTGTAAGAGAGTCTGTGAAGGATAGTCCCTTAAAATGTGTGACGGACCTATTAAGGTCATCTTGCAACATCTTTATTTTAAAATGGACTTTGACACGGACTACAAGTTCTGCTGCATCAAACGGCTTGGTAACGTAATCACAAGCGCCCTGTTCGAGACCTTTGACTTTCGATTCCACGTCTGAACTGCTGGTTAATATTATAATGGGGATATCATGCAGCTCAGGGCGGGCGTTCACCATTTGCAAAAACTTAAATCCGTCCATCCGTGGCATTTCCAGGTCACAGATAACCAGGTCTGGTTTGTTGTCCATTACAGACTTAAAACCTTCAAGGCCGTCCCTTGCTTCCCGGTAATCATCAAAAAGAGCAACGTCCGTCATAGTGCGGATTATCTGCTCTCGAATGTTGTCGGAATCGTCGATTATAAGGACACTGGAAGACATAAAGTCAATCTCCTTAGAATCCATTAGATTAGCATTAAAACTGACCAAGTCAATCTGAAAAGGACAAAGGCCCCCTACTGCTAGGGGGCCTTTGTGCCAAGTAATCGCGGGATAAGGGGCGATATCCGGTCCATAGGAATCTGTGCGGGCGTCAGAACATCACGGAACTGTGCTCCAACCTTTGCCCTGTTTCCATTTATGTCAGCCTGAATTCCAGCAATTGCAGTGGTTTCAGCACGGATTGGCCAGGCTCTGGCAAAACATCTGGCGGGGGCAGAAGCGCATCAGGAGGTGGCGCATATACCACAACGGATGAGCAAGGATAAACCCAAATTCCTCCTCTAGCTTGACAGTCCCTCGGGGGGCTAAGTGGGAGTTTCGATATTATCGCCGCTTTATCAATTCAATAATCGGCTGGCCCGTCGCAAGCGCTACCTTTGCCGGAGCCTTTGCCGGAGCCTTTGCCGGAGCCTTTGCCGGAGCCTTTGCCGGAGCCTTTGCCGGAGCCTTTGCCGGAGCCTTTGCAACCTTTGCAACCTTTGCAACCTTTGCAACCTTTGCAACCTTTGCAACCTTTGCAACCTTTGCAACCTTTGCAACCTTTGCAACCTTTGCAACCTTTGCAACCTTTGCAACCACAATCGGAGCGGCCACCTCAGCCAGGGCCTTAGCAGCCTTCCCAGCGTTGGCAGGTCTACCACGTTTTACAGCCTTGACCGGTGCCACCTTCTTCGCCTCGATGTTCCCCATCCGCACTTCTCTTGCCTTGGCAAGGTTGTCAGCAAGGCCACCTTCCAGCGCCCCCTTCCTTCTAGCTTCGGAGTAGCTTTTCGCGGCGAGCACTTGTTTGCTTGGGATGCCGAACTGCTTCTTGTACGCACCTGGTTTCATATCATGGGCGATGCTCAGGTGGCGGGCCAGGGTCTTGAAGCCACCTTTGCCACAGATGAGGCAGACAATCTCGTTCTTCTTGAACGCTTCCTTCAGTGTCAGGGTGGGCTTGATTTCTTCCGTTCCTGCTCCTGTTACTGACTGACACGATTCCAGGCATTTAAGTGCTGCATGAACTTTTGTGATTTCTGCAAGAAGTTCATCGGAGGTCATAGGTGTGCTGGCAGCGTGGGAAGACACAAGCTGTGCCGCTATTTCTACTATGGTCGCCATTGGTGGTACTCCTTTATATCAAATGATGTACTTTTGTGATTAAACAACGAGGTGGGAGGTTTGTCAATGGCCAAAAGGCACAGGAGAAGAGGTTCAACTTTCATAACCGGATAGGCGCACTCAAGAGGACTTTCGGGTTAGACCGAATAAGTCGTCAATCTCAGTTTTAGCTCTCTCACTCACAGCCGTTTTTACCATCGGGTTACTCAATGTTGCCTCAGTCTTCCTACCTGAGTGTAAGGCCGAGAAAGCCTGCCGTTTTTTGAATTTCTCATTCTCTTTAACCCGCGCTTTCAGAGATGCCAGCGTGTCCGCTGTGTTCTTATCAACCTGAGCCTCAATTTCCTTGACTTTTTCTTTTGCAGGCTGAATCCCTCCTACTGCAGCCTTCAAGCTACGACCGATTTTTATTTCTTCGTATGTTTCGTTATTGCGCTCACGTTTTCTTTTTTTGTTTTCGCGCATCTGTACGGCATTTTGCAGTTCCTCTCTTTTTTCAGAGAGTTCGGAAGCCGTAGATAGCATATTAGCGGCAAAACCACTCATTACATATTCGTCTAAAGTCATCCCCATGGACTTTGCGTCCGTAATCATTATTGCTGTCGCAGCCCTAGATATGTGATAATTGTCGATAAATTCTTTCCATTCATCATTTGAGTCATAATAAAGTTGGTCAGGAGATGCACCGATATTCAACCGAAATACAAATATCCAACTACCATTGTTGTATCTATCCATAATTACAAAAGGACGGTTTTTACTAAAAACACCATTATCATTGGCTTTATTGGTGTACATCAACAGGCGTGTACCATTATCAAAATTGATTTGTTTGGCAATAGCGCCAATTTGGTCGGCTGCGTCTGATTTAAATCGCTCTCTTTTAATTCCTAGGTGCTGGATAAGCTCATTGTAACTGTAAAATATACGTGAATATTTTGCTTTGCTTCTACCTATAAGCAATCTATATAAATAGTTTGAACTGGCTTTCGTTATTTTATCAGAGTACTCATTGTAATAAAGTTTGCAGTTGCCGTTTATGAGATTTAACACGTAATCCCTATGGAGCCCAATGGTTATAATGCGTTTGCTTTTGGTCCCTCTCATTTCCATCGAACCAAAAGGTCTATATGGGGTTTTACGATATCTTAACTTAGCAGTAGGACTTACTTTTAACGAGTATCCAATCTTATTTGTATTATCCTCATTATCTGTATCATCTGAATTATCGCCATAAGTAATAGACAAACCGGTTAGCCGGTCAAAGAACCTATTAATCGTTTCAGTGGAGTTGGTTGTGCTGTAGCCAAGAGCATTAATTGAAAACTGCCTCATGCTATCAACAGTAACATCAATATAACCGGCTCCTTTTATGTATTGCAGCTCATCGTTAAATATATCCATATATTTGTTTATCATCTGATATAAATAGCGCTCCAAGCACTTATAGCATTTAAAGTCGCTCTCATCCATTTGGCCTGAAGTCATATAAACAGTAGCAGTTCTAAATATTTTATCTTTTTTAGTATTTAGCTCAATGCGAAAATCTTCGCTTATTTCGACATACTTGCCTTTGTAATCCATCACATATTCTTTTTTAGTAGCTGTTCTTTTTTTACCACCGGACAACTTTTGGAAAGAAAATACGCCCGGCATATTTACGATATTCATATCCATGCCACTGACGGACCTATTAGTCAGCGGGATTATAGTAGGGCAAGGCTCATGACCGGCCTTTTCGCTTTCGAGAGATAGGTATGCTAATATTTTATTAGTTGTAGTTTGTAACTCAAGCTCCATGGCATCATTAATTTCAGTAAAGTTTTTCATCGCAATCTCCGTCGTATCACGCAATCTTCAAAGCATTCCAGAATTGACACTTAAAGCCATTTCGGGGTCTACAAGTCCAAAGTTTGCAGATATACGGTAACTGCAGCTCTGATAACCGCTGACCGAGATAGCTTTGATGCATTACAGAGGCGGGTGATGGTTGTCTCGTCCACATCTGAAACGTTGATTACGGTGCGATAAAAACCGTCACTTGACAGGTTAGCATTATTTTTAGTTATATCACTGATATCAGCCTTATTGAGCGCTTCCCGCACTATGCGAGAAAGACTCATTTTACACTCGTCCGAAACATATCCCATGGCGTCGTGAAGTTGGTGAGTCGTGCTGATGGTTATTGTCTTCATTTTGTTGGCCATTTTGTTCACCTCTTTTTTATGGTCAAAACTTACATCTGTTTCCGTGCAAACCTAATACTGACAGTGGTTTTCTATGGTTTAAACATATGTAAGTTTCCACTCAACCGACCATTTGCAGGACACTATCCCTTTATTTTTCAGCATGTTACCTTTATTTATTCCGAGACATCCTTGGCATATATATCGAAGATTTATGCCTGCAAGGCCAAAAGACCAACATAAAATATATACTTCTGGGGGTAATTCTGGCCTAAAGTATATACTCCTAGGGGAGTAAACCGGGACTTCACCCAGTGCTGCTGCGGTTTTCTCGGCCACCAAAGTATTTAAAAGCTTTATATGCCACTGCCGCGCACCCCCCAAAACCCTTTAAAACTTTTGTTGGCTCAAATACATCTAGAATCATAGCAGCACCATTTTCCATGGCAGCGCATTTTTCGATGGCTGCGATTCCAAAAGCCCAAGGGTATATGCTGGAATCTATGAAGGATGAATTTTGCATCGCTGACCCCAGAATCTGTTTCATTTATGTTGCTTCAAATTTGACATGTATTATTTTAGCATTTACTGTTGTTACCAGTCAATATACATATGTAACAAATATTCATATGTCATATTTTTTATGTGATAGTATATCAATTTGTGCAACTTCCAAGCTATCTCAACATCGTGATAGTGTTAATATTTTTTGCAGTGTTGATGGGCGATGAACTAGGGTTTTTAAAAAGCTTTACCCAACGCCTTTTCTTGGTTATGACAGAATAGATGCGGCGGCGCGATGTACCCTGCGCCTTCCTTAACATGCTAAACAGGTATTTATGGCCATTTAAGGCAAGCCGGGGCAAAAGCAGAGTCTTGGCCCCGGCCCGATAACAGAACCGCCGAGCAACGCTACGCGTTGTAGCCATGGGGCATAGGTAGATTGATAGTATCGGTGTTGTCCGGGCGGAAGTGGTAATTCAGGCCGTGCTGAGGGCTGCGCCCGACTCTGAGGATGGGAAATTGGGGTTGTGTTGGAGCTGTCTCGGGGTTTAGATGGCCACTGCAGGTGGGAATCCCGAGCTTTAAGAATATCTCAGAGCTGATTCAACCAAAACGCCTGTTTCTCCTGGCCAGACGCGTAATTGGAGTTTGGCGCGGACACACCAGCGCCAAAGCAAGGTTATGGTTCTGATGTCTGGCCTTTTGTGCTTTCTGGAATTATGCGCCACTATTATTTTCCGATGCAGAAGGAAACATGGGAAAGCGGTTGGATAAACGCTTTTACAAATCATGCCGCCATGTCCATGTCCATGCCCATGGATTGGATATAAGGTTACCTCGTTGCAAAATTCGCTTGCAGGGAAACTGGCCCTTGTGAATTCACCCTCTCAAGAAAAGGGGATGGCAGGATTACGGAACTCACCCAGGGCGCAGGAATTCCGCTTCGGCGTTTTTGGCATCCATCGGGATTGGAGGTGACGGGAAGTGATTGGGACGGTATTGGACGCCTGAAGCCTTAGAAAGTCGTAGAAGTTGCGGGTTGGGTAAACCCTGTGCACGCCCCTTTAAAACCTTGCCTCAGCCCTCAGAAAGCGTTAGCGACTCACTTACCATCCCAGCCTTCAGATTTTGGATTGATGGAATCAGCTCAGGTCAGGACTGGATGGTTCGATGAGTTCCGGCCCGTCATTTTTGACCGAATTGACCAGCATCGATACCGGGAACATTTCCATGAGGTCTCCCGGATATGGTCGGTACAGGCCCGTCAGTTCCTCGGGGTCGGTGTTGTGCCGGTCGAGCCATTGTCCATACTCTCCTGGGTGCAGGATGACCGGCTGACGGTCGTGGAGAGGTGCTACTAGGGTGTTTGAGGATGTGGTGAGGATTGCGCACGATTCCACCGTTGCACCGCCCGGAGCCTTCCACGAGTCCCAGATTCCAGCAAAGACCATGGGAGCACTGTCTTTGAGATGAATGTACTGTGGCATTTTAGCGGTGCCTTCCTTCCGCCACTCGAAGAAGCCCGACGCAGGTATAAGGCAACGGCGACAACGGATTGCATGCCGGAATGCTGGCTTCTCAGCTATGGTCTCACTGCGGGCGTTTATCAGTGGTGCGCCGGGCTTCGTATCCTTCGGCCACGACGGAATGAGACCCCATCTGAGCATGTCGAGCCGGTTCTGGTGGTCAGCGTCCTGGCGCGCCACCAGGATGCTCTGGGTGGGGGCGATGTTGAACCGTGGCGAGACTGGGAACACGGGAATCTCAGCGAGGCTAAAAATCTCGGCAAGGAGTTCCGGGGGAATTTGAAGGGTAAATCGTCCACACATGAGCTGCACCCTACCACCTTTTCAGTCAATACAAAAGTCCTTCAAGGAAGACCTTGAAATTAGAAGGAATTTGGAGTAGTAATCTGCATACATACCGGGGCTTCTCCTCTTCCCGATGAAATCGTGGTCACGAAGCGCCGCGTCGGAGCCTTCTCCACCACTGAGCTTGATGCTGGACTCCGGACCAAGAACGTCACCTCGTTGATATTGTTCGGCATCTCAACCAGCGGCGTCGTCCTTTCGACGGTACGATGGGCCGCCGACATGGATTACGCTCCTTACGTAATCTCCGATGCCTGCGCTGACCAGGATGAGGAAGTCCACCGAGTGCTGGTAGAGAAGGTATTCCCCTGGTAGGCCAACGTGGTTACCACCCAGGACTTCATTGATGCATTGAATTCCTGAGAAGGAAGGGGAATTTTGGGGATGTTAAATCTCTTCCTATCCTGCTATATTATGACGGGTCTAATTAGGGCATGAAATCTAACGCTGTCATGCGAACAAAGCATGTGATTGGAGGGATTAAAGGTGGATTTTGGAAAATTACTGTTATCAGCAAATGATGTTGAAACGACAGAAATAGATATTGACAGGAAATGGTCACTAGAAGACTTATATACATTTTCCAAGAATTACATTCAATGTTACAGTCTTATTTATTCACTGTCCGACGTGCAATTACCAAGGACTGACTACGATAGATTTAAAGATTATCTAAAGGGTGAATATTCCAAGTATCCATGGAAGGGTGGTTATAGTGCTGTAAATTTTTACCGAAATATTTTTAAGAAAATTCCACACGAGCATCAACCTCAAATCATATCTATAGCTTATGCCTCTCCTGGTAAAATCAAACTCAAAGAGGTGGCGATAGTTGCAGCCACTGTAGCAACTATTATCACAGCTACAACTGTTTCAATTGATAAAATCAATGATAGTTACAATAAGATACAAAAGGGAATTTCAGAAAGGAAGTTATCTAAGATTGAAATATCTCAAAAAGAACTTGAGCTTGAAGATGAAAAAATGGATTTTGTTCATAATTCATTGGTAAAACTGTGCAAGGACTTTAAACTCTCCAAAAAGCTTATTGAAGAGCTTCATAAAAAGACTGGCGGAAATGAGCTTATGCAACTGAAGATTATTCTGTCTCTGTATCGGCGAATTGAACCTTTAGCTATTATGCAGGCGAATGGCTTACTGACCTTGGAACAAAAGGAAGAACATGAAATATTGTTCTAAGACGCCAAACCTAGTACCCAGTCCAGCTTGATATGTCGTAAATCCGTGTTTGGGCCGCAACCGTACCAAAACTAAAGAAGAAGCGTCTCTGTCATAGAGCCTTAATCGTCCATAAATCACTGAACAATGATACTACA
>Ga0209540_10000966_pt1 | contig 23061 bp, 21 predicted proteins | sample BarGraIncu01121A_FD_184501 | JGI IMG/M metagenome (GOLD analysis project Ga0209540, IMG submission 184501) | Arctic peat soil microbial communities from Barrow, Alaska - Barrow Graham LP Incubations 011-21A (SPAdes) (version 2) | ecosystem: Environmental > Terrestrial > Soil > Wetlands > Peat... | reverse complement strand
ATCACCTGTTACAAATACTGAGGCAGAAAAAATTATAGAATTCACTAATGAACTAAAGACCGGTAAGCCTGTGCAATACATACTTGGGGAAACAACATTTTATGATTGCATCATTAAAGTAAATGGCTCTACCCTCATTCCCCGTCCTGAGACAGAAGAGCTTGTGGATCTCATCATCAGGGAAAACAAAGACTATAAAGGAAATATTATCGATTTTGGGACAGGTTCGGGATGTATAGCCATAGCTCTTGCGGCAAACCTTCCTTTTTCTTCCCTTACAGGAATAGATATTTCCGGGGATGCTATAAGACTTGCGCGGAAAAATGCTGTATTAAATAACGTAAAGGTCTCGTTAATAAAAGGTGATATTTTAAATTTCGGTGAGGAAGAATTCACCAAAGCAGGAATTATTGTGAGTAACCCACCATACGTAAGGAATTCCGAAAAACTTCTTATGGGCAAAAATGTTATTGATTTTGAGCCTCATCTTGCTTTGTTTGTGCCTGATTCCGATCCTCTTGTTTATTACAGGGCAATCCTCAAGCTGGCAGAAAATATTCTTTTGCCTGCGGGCCGCTTATATTTTGAGATCAATGAAGCTATGGGGAGATCGCTGATTCAGATGTTTGAGTCAGCTGGCTATTCAGAGATAGAAATTGTGCCGGATATTAATGATAAGGAAAGAATAATAAAAGGCAGAAAAAATGTCTGAAAAAGCATTATTCAAAATAGCTCTCGACAAAGCAATGGCTCAATGTTCTCACAGGGAATATTGTTGCGATGATATCCGGAATAAGTTGTTTTCATGGGGTGTTGAAAAGGATGATGCTGAGAAAATTATTGGAATTCTTATCAGCGAAAACTTTATAAATGAATTGAGGTATTCAACTGCTTTTGTCAGGGATAAATACAAATATAATAAGTGGGGAAAAGTTAAAATCGCTTCTAATCTCAGAATCAAGAAGCTTGCCCCTGAAATTATAAACTCTGCTCTTGAATCAATTGATAATGAGCAGTATATCGGGTTTCTTCGCGGACTTATTGAAAGTCATCAAAAATCAGTAAAGGCTAAAAATCAATATGATCTGAAAGCAAAACTGCTTCGTTACGGATTATCAAAGGGGTTTGAGAGTAGTTTGTTGTATGATATCCTGAATGAGATGGGGTATTGAATTTGACCTGTGATTTTAACCCCCTTTGCATTTCCCCCCTATGGGGGAAAAATACTGGCTATAAAGGGCCAGAAGGCTACAAAAAATATAATTCCTGACCCTATACAATCAACAATTATCAATTGTTTACGGGTATCAGGGTACCTGAGGTAGAATATTGAGAATACAGCTCTTAATATCAGTTGCGAAGCGAAAAAAAGAAATATACGCATACCATAGCGATTCCATTGATACGCTTCTTCAATTCTTCCTCTGACAATCAACGAAAAACTATGCGATAATCCGCATGAGACGCATGGTTCCCCAGTCAGCTTCTCATGAATACATACAACAGGATAATTGTCTTTTTCAGGAGAAAAAAAACCGGAGTATGCGAATATCAACAAAATCACTCCGGCAAAAAAAATATTAATTATAAGGTAAGGTTCATTCCTGACCCTAACCTTCCTAAAGTGGGCAGTATTACTTTTTCTTCCTGACAATAACATGTTTCTGAATACTATCGTGTTTCTGAATAGTGTCACGTTTCTGCGTGGCTCCTCCCTCAAGATCTTCGAGTGTCTTCTCCTTGTCTTTTTTATCGGCATTGGTGTTTATTTCAACCTTATTCCCATTGCTTTCAACCTTTATTGAGACATTTGCATCCTCAATCTCTTTGGTAACATTGTCCTGAACATCATTTATGATATTGTGAATGTTATTCGGCCATTTATCGGCCTTTTGAACAATCTTGCCGGCGACAAATATCTGAGAAAAAGAGATCATCGAAGCAATAATTGCAATTATTAAACCTGCAAGCAGCACCCCATGCGGCGAATTATTCCTTCTGGACTGGGAAAGCCCCACAGTTGCGAGAACAATCGCAATAATTCCGGGGATAATTGCTATCAGTCCTACACAGGGAATGACTGCAAGTACAAATGTTATTACAGCCGTTATGAGAGCAGCAATTCCCAGATTTTGTCCCGTATTATTTTTTACCTCTTCCATGATATTTAATTATTTGTTATTATTCATTCCTGTAAGGATTTTAACCATATCCTGCTCTAAAGACGTTGAAGGATTTTCAATGATGCGTCCCGCCTCAATATTATTTTTATATATGATAAATGTCGGTACTCTCTGAATATCAAGTTTAGTATATTCTCCGACCGGCGATTGTTTAGCGTCATCTACTCCGATAAAGGTTACTTTAGCAGCCGGAAAATGCCAGGCATCCAGAACCCTCATAAACCGGGGAACCTCTCTTCTGCTGTCGGGGCACCATATTCCCATGACCACTTTTATTGCTATATCCTCCTTATTGATGTCCAGTAAATTATTAATTGCATCTGAGTTTACCTGGTAATCATCGAAACCCTTTATGTACCAGGTTGAATAAGGATAATGGGTTAGCTGATCAGGATTAAAATATCCGAGAATCCAGGTTGTCTGATCATGGAAATTTATTGCAGGAAGGGCAGAATCAGTAACTGTAGCTGGCTCTGTGATTGCATGTGGTTTATTCTCAGCCAAAGGTTTTGTGGTTTTACAACCACTGAACATAACTAGAAGTATAAAGAAAAGGAAACAACTCTTTTTCATTTATTGATAATTAAGCGGATGCAAATTAATAGGATTTTTTTTAAATGTATAGATTTTATTGACGGTAATGAGCATTTAGCGGAAATCAGAACTTACCTGTCCGGTTTTTTTAACCTGTTTGTATAGTAGATAGAGATCCCGATAGAAATTGCGGCCAGAAAAAGTAATGCTAAAACCCTGTAAATAATCCCGATTCTGGCCAGATCAATTATGAAGAGGTAGAATGCGGAGCAGATCATGGTACCCAGGGCCATATATCTGTATTTTATATTTTTAAGAAGAAGACTGATAATAAAATAAAGCAGCGCTGCCATTGTCCATGAAAATGTTACAAACTGTTTGGGAACAGCGTATAACAAAGCGAAAAGCATCATAAAGAATCCTTCGATCATGTATAGATTCCGAATCAGGTCTGTCTTAATGTTTAAGCGCGAGCTTTTCCAGTTAATAATTCTTGCAGAAATAAGGGCAGCAAGCGTAAAGCAGAAATTTGGTCCATTTGCATTCTTTGATGATAAAAGGTAAACCATCAGGATTATCATAAAAAGCAAGCTGTTCATGATTATTATTAACCTGTTGCGAAACCATAGCGCCATAGAAACCACAAGCAGGCTCTGAACAGAGAGAAGCAGGTAAACCTTTGGAAGTCCGAAAATTCCAAAAAGGGCAATACTCATTGCCAAAAAACCATAAAGTGCATAGAAAGCTGAAGCAAAATTCCAGTCAGATTTTGAATGAAGTATAACTGAATATATAAGATAGAATACAGTAATAGCAGCAAACAGCGTAACATAATCAGCACTGAAAAATCTTAAAACAATGAAAAGAAGCAGGATAGTAAAGAGTATCCCGTTAATAATAATAGTACTGATTAAAAAATCGTCTGAATCAGAATCTTTTTGTCTGAATAAAGAGATTGCGGAGAAGCATGCACCCAGTACCAGAAGATAGATGACACTAGAATGATGATCGTCAGCCATTTGCATGGTATGTCCCAAAAATGGATTCCCAAACAACCAAAGGAAGAAAGCGGCATAGGTAAGAAATATAGTCACAATAAGCAACGGCTCCCACTTAAATCTGTGGTAAATATATATTATACCGGCCGCGGTTAAAGTCACGACAGGTAAAGTAAAATTTGCAGTATCCCCAAGGATGGCTGTAGTTAAAGCAAATAACACTGCAAGTGCAGCAAAGGACTGAGATTCATTACGGACTGATAAATAAACCTGTATGGCAACAATTATCAAAAGGATAAAAAGAGAAATTGTTTTATTTGAAATGAAAGGTGCGACAGAAAAAAAATGTAACCTGACTGTAAAGTAAAAGAGAAGTACCTGGGCATTCATCCTCAGGATAAATGAGAGGTGAACATTGGTTTTCCTGATATAATTTGCAAGAAATAAAATGGCAGCAGACGCGAGATATCCGAGGAGAAATGAGAAAAACCTGTATCCCAGGTTCACCAGGTACTGGGTAAGGAAGGTAATCCCAAAAAGCAAAACTATATTCCCTAACCAGGCAAGACCAAATCGTCCTATTTGTGACTCGAGTCCTTTTTCTTCTTCATTTAAGGTATCTGCCCTCAGCGAATTATCAACTGTCTCAAGTTGTTCTTCTGATCTGTAATGGGATTCATTGTCAGTTATATCGAAAGCAGCTTCAAGCTTACTTAGACGAAGTTCCAGAGAGCGCAGTCTCTTTTGAATTTTTTCCATTTCTTCATCCTGATCTGCCATTGCAAATAATTATTATTTGGAAAAAACTAAGAAATATGCTTCTAAAAATCAAAGCCCTGTCCCGAAAACTGGATATTAATCTTCCTCTTTCACCATTTTCCAGGGAGGTAATAGCCAAAAAAGGAATGCAAGTATTCCGATAGGAAGCACTAACCAGAATGCAGCCATCAATGTTCCGTCAAGACCGATCAAACCAACTTTAAAACTTGTAAATCCCGAAAAACTCTTTGAGAATAACTGGCCACCGATGACAACATTCCATCTCATAGAATAAACTCCGATCAATACCAGTATACTCACAATGAAATACATAGTCTTTTGAAGTCTTATCTTATGTTTATAAAACTGGAGGAAAACAAGAGTAATAAGAGGAATAATTGTTCCAATCAGACCCTGTGCAACAAAGAGAGTCAGATACAGTTTACCTGAAACGAGTAGTTTAATAATCTCAAATGATTCTTCTGCTTCATAAATCCTGTGTATCTGATCGAGACTTTCAAGAGTAAAGTCAAGGATCAATACGAAAAAGAGATACTTTCCAATTGAATCAAGAACATTCAGATCAATAGCTTTTTTTCTTATATATGAAACTATCATATAAACCAGCATGACCAGTGCAATACCCGATACCATGGCTGAAAAAAGGAAAATAATCGGTATAAGAGGCGATGACCACCATGGGTTGGCTTTAAGGGATCCGAATATGAACCCAACGTAACCATGAAGTATAAATGCAGAAGGGATTCCCACTACTGTAATTATATATCCCAGTTTACGGTCCCATGCAAGGGCCCTGGGAGAAATATCATTTACACCGAGAGTCAGAATTTTATAAATCCATTTCAATATACCAGTTTTCTCATTCGCCCACACAACCATACTATGCCGGTAGTCGAACCATATCTCAAGTAAAAGTACCACAGCAAGATACCATAGATACACAAAGCCAAAAATGGCCATTGCAGATGATGAATGAGGTGTGATCATTATCTCATAAGCCCTCTGAGGCTGGGAGAGGTGACTTATGAGCGGCATGGTTGCAACCAGCAGAAATGAAAGGGCTGTAAGCAATGCTATCTGATAGGTAGGTTTTAGAATTTTTACTTTGAAAACCCGCTCAAGAGATGCAAGGATAAAAGCTCCGGCAACAAGTCCAGTTATAAAAGGATAGACAACAATCAGAATTCCCCACTGAAGATCTATTTCATTTGGGAAAATATAACCCTGAGAATGGGCCAGAATATCGTAAAGATGCTGGTAATGTGGTTCCATATTATCTTACCTCTCCACTTAATGCGTTATAATAAAGCTTTGATCCGGTATTCAGGTGAGGCCTGAGTACCTGTGTTGTGTGCTCTTTTAAATATTTGACAAAATCACTGTTTTTGTCTCTTAGATTACCATACATCCTGGCACCGGTTGGACAGACTTCCATACAGGCAGGAGCAAGACCCTTTTTCAGCCTGTGATAGCAAAGGGTGCATTTATTTGCCACCTTCTTAACAGGATGAATGAACCTGCAACCGTATGGGCATGCCTGTACACAATACCTGCAACCGATACAGTATTTTTCATCGATGAGTACAACACCCTCAGGACTTTCAAATGTTGCGCCTACAGGGCATACCTGGGTACAAGGGGATTTTGAACAATGGTTGCACATTTTAGGTACAAAAAATGATTTGAATATATCCTCGTTGGGAATTGTCTGCTTAAAACCGTCTATACCTCCATTTGGAGAAACAATATTTACACTGCCGTCATTCTTTACTGTATATTGTTCTACCCATGTACGAAAGTAAAATGGTTCGGGAGGGACATCATTTTCACTTTTACAGGCTTTGGCGCAATTTCCGCATCCGATACACTTTTGAATATCAATAACTATTCCGTACCAAGGCAGACTTTCATCTTTAGGTTCTGCGGCAAAAAGCAAAACCTGTGATGACTTAAGCCATGTATATCCTAAAGTGGCGCCTGCCAGAACAGTCATATTCTTAAGAAAATTTCTTCTCGATGATCTTATTTTTTCATTTCCCATGGCTGATGTGGATTGTGACATTCGATGCAATTCTTACCAACATTGTGCTTATTAAGGTCAATCTGATTTATGGTACTCTTTAGTTTCCCTGCATTCAAAACATGACATGACCCGCAGAATTCTCTGCCTGAAGGTCTTAAGATATCTGCTTTTTTACTATTTAGTACATGCTTCTCACCCGGGCCATGACAAGTTTCACAATGTATATCGCTATGAACGTCCTGTGCTTTTTTATCTTCAATATCCTGATGGCATTTAAAACAGGCTTGTTGCCCGGAATAATGAATTTCAGGTTTTGTATTATCAATCAGGGAAGCTCCCCGGTAATGACCATATTCTCCGAATGTTTCAGGAACAAGAAAATGGCGTAGCACCAGAAAAAGGGAGATAAACACTGCAAAGGCAAGGGCAAGCCTGGGAAGCTGTGGTGGTATATAAAACTTCATATAGATATGAATATTTAATGCAGGTATTAATTTCAGGGAATTGCCAATTTATTATTTCCCGGGATAAATACATAAAAAAATGATATTTATTAGCCTGATTTTATGGCATTTAGAATGGTTCTAAATAAATTTTTTATGGAACTTTCTGTTAAAATCTTTATGAAGGTGTCAATTAATGTCTGATTGCAACTTTTTTGTTATAACATTCACAGTAGCTGCTAAATGCAACTTTCTTGTGTTAATATAATAACAGTAGAATATTTTAAAGTTGATTATAAAATTAAAAATCAATAATAGGTGATTCCTATAGCTATCGGAACACAAAGGTTTAAATTGCCCCCCTTCTCCAAAACGGGATTACACGGTAGATTAATGCAAAGTAAAAAGAACTCTCCCCTCCTTTTATAAATAGGATCACTACGAGGAAGGGAGGTCGATAATTTTTAATATGCCGGAAATAGTTTTTAATAGATTTCCAGCAGTATCTCCAATATCTGTTTAGCCGCTTTTGATACTGACGTACCAGGACCAAATATTGCCGCTACACCTGAATCGTAAAGGAACTGATAATCCTGGTGAGGAATTACTCCTCCCGCAATTACGAGTATATCTTCTCTGCCCAGTTTCTTCAATTCATTTATTACCTGTGGAACAAGTGTTTTATGGCCGGCAGCAAGACTCGAAACACCCAAAATATGCACATCATTCTCTACGGCCTGTTTTGCAGCCTCTGCCGGGGTTTGGAAGAGTGGCCCGATATCTACATCAAAGCCAATATCGGCATATCCCGTTGATACGACTTTTGCACCCCGATCGTGGCCATCCTGACCCATCTTGGCGATCATTATCCTGGGCTGGCGGCCCTCTTTTTCAGCGAACCTGGCAACCAGTGCCCTCGCTTCCTTAAAATCATCATCCGATTTGTACTCCGATGAATAAACACCTGATATTGTTCGTATCACAGCTTTGTACCTCCCGACAATTTTTTCACATGCATAAGATATTTCACCCAGGCTTGCCCGTTTTGCGGCTGCCACTACGGCTAATTCAAGAAGGTTCCCTTCTCCTGTCTGAACACATTTAGTTATAGCGTCAAGTGCAGACTGACACTCCTCTTCGTTTCTTTCTGCACGCAGCTTAGCGAGCCTTAATATCTGCGAATCACGTACAGCTGAATTATCTACCTCCAGGGTTTCGATCGGGTCTTCCTTTTCAAGCCTGTAGCTGTTTGTACCAACTATTGTCTGTACTCCCGAATCAATCTTGGCCTGAGCCCTTGCAGCAGCTTCTTCAATCCTCATCTTTGGAACACCCGATTCAACTGCTTTGGCCATGCCTCCCAGACTTTCGACTTCCTTAATATGCTCCCAGGCCCTATGAGCAATCTCATGTGTCAGTGTTTCAACATAATATGATCCTGCCCATGGGTCAATTGCCCTGCAAACCTGTGTTTCATCCTGAATATATATCTGAGTATTTCTGGCAATACGTGCCGAAAAATCAGTTGGCAATGCTATAGCCTCATCGAGAGCATTTGTATGAAGACTCTGTGTATGTCCCAATACAGCTGCCATTGCTTCGATACAGGTCCTGCCTACATTATTATAAGGATCCTGCTCGGTAAGACTCCAGCCGGAAGTCTGACAATGAGTTCTGAGAGCCAGCGATTTGGAATTTTTCGGATTGAATTCACTTACAATTTTAGACCATAACATTCTTGCTGCCCTCATCTTGGCAATTTCCATGAAATGATTCATACCTATCGCCCAGAAAAAAGACAGACGGGGAGCAAAAGCATCAATATCAAGTCCGGCTTTAATACCGGTCCTCAGATATTCAAGTCCGTCAGCAAGAGTGTAGGCAAGTTCAATATCACATGTTGCTCCGGCTTCCTGCATATGATAACCCGAAATGCTTATTGAATTAAACTTCGGCATTTTTTCAGAGGTATACCGGAAAATATCAGCAATTATCCTCATTGAGAATTCAGGAGGATAAATATATGTGTTTCTCACCATGAATTCTTTCAGAATATCATTCTGGATTGTCCCGCATAATTCATCGAGCCTGGCTCCCTGCTCAAGAGCTGCAACTATATAAAAAGCCATTATCGGAAGGACTGCACCGTTCATTGTCATTGACACAGACATTTTATTAAGTGGTATCTGGTCGAAAAGCAATTTCATATCAAGAATCGAATTTACTGCTACCCCTGCTTTACCAACATCACCTGTAACCCTTTCGTGATCTGAATCGTATCCTCTGTGGGTAGCGAGGTCGAAGGCTACAGATAAACCTTTCTGTCCTGCCGCAAGATTACGCCTGTAAAATGCATTTGATTCTTCAGCTGTAGAGAATCCTGCGTATTGTCTGATAGTCCAGGGGAGCATCGCATACATGCCTGAATACGGTCCTTGTAAAAACGGAGGAAGCCCTGCAGCATAATGAAGATGCTCCATCCCTGCCAGATCCTTTTTTGTATAAACGCTCTTGATTGGAATCCTTTCCGGAGTTACCCAATCTTTTTTTATGTTATTAATCTTTTCCCATTCACGTGGGTCTTTTCCGGTGACAGGTAAATTTTTAAGGTCGCTATATTTGAATTTTGGTCTCATGATCTAAATTTTTACTCCTTCGTCAGTCCGTAATCTTAACTTTTCATATTCCTCTGATCCTCTGAAGAGTTTAATCGGCTCAATTTCAAGGCCGCTTTGCAATACCGTTGATTTAAATGCTCTGGCTAAATCAATTCCTGAGGGGGCTTTTTCATTTAAGTCGGGAAATCTGTTGGTTCCAAGCAGTATCTCTTTACCACTTTTAATATCCAACATTCTGCCGGATGCAGATTCCGATAATTTTCTCTGAATCCATCCTGATTCCAGACATGAAAGAAACCCGCCTTTATCCTCTATTTCAAGAAATAATTTCCAGCTATTTTCAGCAATCTGGTTTGTGAGGTTTTCTATGTAATACGAACCTGCAGCAGGATCAGCCACCTTGTCAAAATATGCTTCTTCTTTAAGAATCAATTGCTGGTTCCTCGCAATCCTTTCTGAAAACTCATCAGGATTTCTGAAAACAATGTCAAAAGGTTCTACTGTAAGTGAATCCGTTCCTCCCAGAATGGCTGACATAGCTTCAGTCTGTGTTCTGAGAAGATTCACATAAGGATCGTATATTGTTTTATTCCACTTGCTTGTAACGCAATTTATATCCATTTTAATGTTTCCACTATTCCCAGGATTAAAACCATTAGTTACTACGGACCAGAGAAGACGGGCTGCCCTGAGTTTGGCTATCTCGGGGAAATAGTTTGATCCGGTTCCGAAACTAAATCTAATTTTAGAAGATGCAGTAGCACTACTGATTCCCCTCCGGGTAAGCTGGGACAGGTATTCACTTCCCATTGAAACTGCAAAAGCCAGTTCCTCAACAATATCAGCGCCGGCGTTTTTAAAATTTGTTGCATTAATATTTATAGTCCGGAAGAGTGGAAGAGATGCTGAAGATTTTACGACTGAAGCCAGATAATCAAATCCCTGTTCAGGAGGAATGCATAAAGTTCCATTAATCATTAGTCTGCTTAACGGATCAACTTCAATGGCTCCTCTTATTTTATCGGGATCTGAATGAGATTTTTTTACATAACTAATTATCAGATCAATTATCTCCTTTGCCTTGCCATCAGACAGAAAATTTATTTCGACTCCTCCCAGGAAGATTCTTTCAAGGAGAAAATCAAAATTCCTTTCATTAATCGATTCAGGATCAGAAATAATAAAACCAAGTGAATCAATCCCTTTCATGAGGATTGTCAATGCTTTACGGTTCGCTTCTGAATAATTTGTTACTTCAATATTCTGTCTGACGAGCCAGTTGTTATTTTCAACCTTTGTTCCTCTTAAATATGGAAATTCCCCGGGCAGGGAATTAATATACATAAGATTGTCAATATCTTCCATCCGGTAAAAAGGCTGAACATCAAACCCTTCATTTGTTCTCCAGACAAGCTTTTTATTAAAGTCAGCTCCCTTCAGGTCACTAGTGATCTTATCCATCCACTCTTTCGTGGTCACCGGGGGAAACTGATCAAATAATTTTTCCTTTTGCACCATTCTTCTTTGGGTTGTAATTAAAAACACAAATTAAATGAATCAACGATCATAGTTTCTATGAAATTTATCATATCGGATTGTCTGTTGAATGTTCGATTATTTCCCGGCAAATTCCATCAGATAAGACTTTATAAACGGATTCAGGTCGCCATCAAGAACTGCCTGCACATTTCCGGTCTCATGGTTTGTACGTAAGTCTTTTATCATTTTATAGGGATGGAGCACATATGATCTTATCTGTGATCCCCATTCAATCTTTTTCTTCTCACCTTCAACCTTTGCCTGTTCCTCCTTTTGTTTCCTCAGTTCCAGTTCATAAAGCTGCGATTTAAGAATCCTCATTGCATTTTCTTTATTATTAAGCTGTGAACGTGTCTCCTGGTTTTCGATTATCAATCCCGAAGGCTTATGCCTTAATCTTACTGCTGTTTCTACTTTATTAACATTCTGTCCCCCTGCGCCACTCGAGCGGAATGTATCCCAGGTAATATCGGCAGGATTAATTTCGATCTCGATATTGTTATCCACAAGCGGGGATATAAAGACCGATGCAAAAGTGGTTTGGCGTTTTCCCTGTGCATTGAAAGGGGAGATTCTAACCAGCCTGTGGACGCCATTTTCACTTTTGAGATAGCCATAAGCCCTTTCACCTTCAATCTCCAGTGTAACGGTCTTAATACCAACCTCATCACCGGCCTGATAATCAAGTTCTTTAACTTTGTAGTTGTTTCTTTCTGCCCAACGGAGATACATCCTCATAAGCATTGCAGCCCAGTCGTTGCTTTCAGTGCCTCCGGCGCCTGAGTTTATTTTCAATATTGCCCCAAGCTGGTCCTCCTCTTTCTGAAGCATATTCCTGACCTCGAGGTCTTCGATCAGAGAGAGACAGGTTTTATACTGATTATCGACCTCTTCTTCAGTAGCTTCACCCTCCCTGAAAAAATCATTTATGACGCTTATATCATCTATGGCTGAATTGATTTTATCAAATGCTGTTGTCCAGCTTTTTAATTGAGCAATGCCTTTCAGGAGGTCTTCCGCTTTTTTTGGATCATCCCACAGACCAGGCTGTTGCGACAGGCTTTCTTTTTCAGCAATCAGATCGAGTTTGCCTTCGATGTCAAAGATACCTCCTTAAAGCATCGCGGCGCCCCGCCAATGCTTTTATCTGTTCGTTTGTTATCATTTCTGAATTTTTGGACAAATTTAGTCTTTTATCATATAACTATATGGCATAAACCTTTAATTTTGGCATTCTCAAGAATAAGTATGCTGAAACTGATTATACATCTCCGTCCTGTTGCCAGGTATTTATTAATTGCCTGGCTTTTAACGATAATCATTTTATCGTCTATCCCTAATATACCAACCCTGAAGATTCATACTGCAAGGACTGAGATCAGGCTCGATTATCTTATGCATTTTTGTGAATATGGAGTATTGACGTTTATTGCGTTTCTTTCTTTTTCCGGGAAAGAATTTAAGATCAATTACAAGAAGATCGGACTGATAGCAGTGAGCCTTATTCTGTTTGCAATTCTTGATGAGTTGCATCAGAAACTTATTCCCGGAAGGTCATATAATATAAAGGATATCATGAGTAATGTGACCGGGATACTGGTGGCAACGGTATTTACCATAATCGTGTTCAGATTTATAAAAGAAAAGATTATTCAACAAGGATAAAAATCAAATCCGTTAACCACAAAGTTCGCAAAGATTGAAGAACTAAGGTCGCAAAGAAAGAACATGGAATAATAAATTTAGGCCTTGATCGGGGAGATTCCTCGCTAACACTCCAATAAACACGATATAGAGTACAAAAATGGGAGAAGGAGATTCCTCGCTGGCGCTCAGGAATGACACCAAATGTAATTGGTAATGGGAGTGGGAGATTCCTCGCTAACGGTCGGAATGACAAGGCATTTAGGGAGTTATAGGGACAGATGTGGCGGTTCGCCAGGCGAACCGCCACATCTGTCCCCCTCCCATGCAAAAATGAAATGTCATTCCGAATGGATCCCGCGCAGCGGGAGGAATGAGGAATCTCATCGGGAAGTGTCAGGGTTTTGAAAAAAATCTGAGCCGAACCCTGGAGGGGTTCCATCAATAAACCTTGTAGCCAGAGAATGTCCCGGTCCCAACGCCAGTTCCTGTACCGGTATATATTACTACCTTAATTTTATCACTGGAAACAAGCTTAATAGTAATAGTTCTCGATAAAGTAATTCCAACACCTATTACACTTTCCAGATACTCATACAAATTCCCATTTTTAAATAACATTAACTTTCTTCCAGCGCCGGTATCATTGGGATCGGTATACTTAACGTCGAATGTATAAATTCCTGTAGAAGAAGCTGTAAATTCACCGGTACCTGTATTCAGTCCATTACCATCATTATATTCTACCTGATCAGAAATAAAATCAACACTGGATAAAGGCATTGGTGCTGAAGAGGCAATAGATTTCTGTGCCCTGAACGCAACCATACTACCAAGAATCACACTATTTCCTCCTGATATTGAAAGAGACTTGCTCGATTCTGAATATGTTAATTGCTGATTATCTGTATTATCCATGTACTTACTCAAATCAACACCTGTTGATGAAGCATTTTTATCTATTGTAAGCTGATTCCCTGTTAAATGAATATCCTGAATACCTGCAGTTTTTAAGGTAGAAAGATCAGTGCCGGTACCATTGGAAATACTCAGTAAACCGGTCGCATTATCGTAGGCAAGATTCTGTTTGAACGGACTAAGATCAATCGGAGTTGCTGAAGCATTCTTTGTTATTTTCAATTTATTATTTATATCCAGCTGCAGATCCTGTATCTGATTGGTCAGACCTACCTTGTTGCCACCTAATATTGACAGAGTATCTCCAAGAAGTGTAAGCTGATGAGGAACATTGAGCGTGGAAAGGTTAACAGTATTCCCGCTTGATATTGATAGATTATTGCCATTAAAGGAGAGTGTCTGATTATCTGTTGCCTGATCTCCCGGGTCGCCTTTTGGTCCCGGATCGCCTTTCAGTCCTGCCGGTCCGGCTTCAAGAGATTTCAGGGCATAAAGCGCATACGGTACTGAAAGGAAAGGCATTGTCCCCATATCAATAAAATCATTATCAAATTTTACTTCTACTTTGAGATAATGAGGAGCTGAACCCCATTGTATCTGGGATAATTCGCCAAAAGTGCCTCCTGTTGGCGTTCCGGTACCTATAATCAATGAAAAAACACCGAATTTTGTAGTTATAACTTTAGCATGAAGTTCCTGGTAAACTGGCGTGTTTAGTGGATTACCTGAAATAATTGAAAACTTTACATCTATGCTTTTGTTAATAAGTTCCTTCCCGTAATTATCTCTTGCCACTGCCTGGTATGAGATTCCCAGGGGAACATTCTGCCCCATTGAAACGGATCCTGCCAGTAAAGCTATTAACAGCACATAGTACCTCTTGAAACCTTCTAATGTCATAGTCTTCCGCATTACATTTTCTCTATCTTAAATACCCTGTTTATTTTTGCATCATCACTGGCTACCCTCACAAAGTAAAAGCCGAATGTCAGACGGGTGATATCAATTGGCTGCACAATATTGTAGCTGGTGATAAAATCCATAGTCGTAGAACTGACTATTGTACCTGCGATATTGATTATCTCAATCCTGAATTTTCTGGCAACAGTGCCAAACAATTTAACATTAATATAATCTGTTGCCGGATTAGGATATACATCGACCCCGGTGCCTGCAGTCGGGGTATCAATAACCTTCATGCCAGGCTGCTGAAAGCCCTGTGTCAGTACAAATCCCGAACCACTTATGATCTCAACTGCTGTTTCACCGATAGTTTGTGAATAATTTAGTGTTCCGGAAGTTGCTAATCCTGCCGCAGGAACTAATACCTGATGTGATAATTGCTGCGAAAATCCGGTTGTCCCGGAGAACAGTAATAGCAGTATTAAAACCTTAGGTCCCTTTATCATGTCATATTTAATCAGGAAGATCAAATATAATCGTATTTTTGAAAAAGCAATAACTTTTGTTGATAAATATGTTAATAACTCAGTTAATAAATTACCAGTCAGGTTAATATTTTATCTTATATTAAGAGCCTCTCCCCACATTTATAATTGATTTTTTCTTTTTTCAGACTTTTACAGTGTATTGTATAATGCTAAAATCCTTCCTTTATCATAATCTTACAGAAGCCGGCTGTGATGAAGCCGGAAGAGGTTGTCTTGCCGGACCAGTCGTGGCAGCAGCGGTCATCCTTCCGAAAAACTATAAACATTCTGTTCTGAATGATTCCAAAAAACTTTCATCTAAACAAAGAGCTATTCTGAAGGATGAAATAATAAATTCCGCCATAGCATGGAAGGTGGCATTCGTAGATAATAACGAAATAGATGAAATGAATATCCTCAGGGCATCTATAAAAGCAATGCATATTGCAATTGATGGTCTTGAAAAGGTTCCTCAATTCCTTCTTATCGACGGGAACAGGTTTTATGCTTATAGAGACATAAATTATAAAACAATTATAAAAGGTGACGGACTCTTTTTCTCTATCGCGGCAGCATCAGTGCTGGCCAAAACATTCCGTGATGAATTCATGGAAAAAATTCATATCGAGTACCCGGAATATGACTGGAAGAAGAACAAAGGGTACCCAACATCTTTCCACCGGGCAGCTATTATGAAATATGGAATAACCCCCTATCACAGAAAATCTTTTAACCTTTTCGATTCCCAGCTGAAATTTGAATTCTGAAAAGAGATCGAGGCAACTACATAAATGTGAATTATTTTTAGCTATATGCCTCGTTCATAAGCATCTGAGGAAAATAGCTTAATATTTGTTAATGATTTCATATATCATATTGATTATTATGTTTAAAAATTATCTTTACGACTTAATTTAAAATCAATCTAATTAAGCTATAATTTATGAAAAAGTTATTTGCAATATTATTAATCCTTTTTGTCAGTTTTGGATTCAAAGCTAAAGCTGATGAGGGTATGTGGCTCCTGCCTCTTATTGAAAAACTAAACATGGGTAAGATGACTGAGCTTGGTCTGAAACTCTCTGCTGAAGATATATACAGCTTAAACAAGGTTTGTGTAAAAGATGCAATTGTCATTTTTGGCGGCGGATGTACTGCAGAAATTGTTTCCTCACAAGGGCTTGTCCTCACAAATCATCATTGCGGATATGGCTCCATACAGGCACACAGCAGCGTTGATCATGACTACCTGCGTGACGGTTTCTGGGCAATGTCGAAAGAAGAAGAGCTGTCAAACCCCAACCTCTCGGTAACATTCCTTATAAAAATTGAGGATGTAACTAATCAGGTCCTTGCAAACGTAAAGCCTGGAATGAGCGAAGCAGACCGTACAGCAGCAGTAAGCGATGCCAGACAGGCTATAGAGAAAAAAACTACCGAAGGGAATAATTACAGAGCTCAGGTTGGAAGCTTTTATGGTGGAAATTATTTTTACCTTCTTGTATATGAGCGATATAATGATGTCCGTCTGGTTGGGGCGCCACCTTCATCCATAGGTAAATTCGGTTCCGACACCGACAACTGGGAATGGCCCCGTCATACAGGAGATTTCAGTGTTTTCCGTGTTTACACCGCACCCGATGGAAAGCCTGCTCCATATTCAAAAGATAATATCCCTCTGAAACCTAAACACTTTTTACCGGTTTCAATAAAAGATCGAAATAAGGGTGACTTTTCTATGATCCTGGGTTATCCCGGAAGAACTAACAGGTATATGACCTCTTTCGAAATAAATGAACAGCTGCAGATTGTACATCCCGACAGGATAAAAATACGCGGGATAAAGCAGGATATCTGGATGAAAGATATGCAGGCTGACCAGAAAATAAATATTCAGTACTCAGCAAAATATTTCGGTTCTTCAAACTACTGGAAATATTCAATAGGTCAGAAAGGCGGTCTCGAAAGACTGAATGTGAAGGCAAAGAAAGAGGAACTTGAAAATCAGTTTAACAAATGGGCTGTTGCAACACCTGAGCGTAAGGCAAAATACGGGGAAGCGCTGAATATGATAAAGACAGCAATTGAAGGCAGGGCAGAATATTACAACGCGCTTCAATATATCAATGAATGTATTCAGGGATGTGAACTTTTCAGCCTGAACCGTGGAGTTGACGGTTTGATCACTGCCCTAAAAGCAAAAGATAACCAGAAGATATCGGATGCAGTCGATCAGATTAAAAAAAGCAGCAGTGACTTTTACAAGGATTATAATCCTTCCACAGATAATAAATCGATGAAAGCCATGCTGAAGCTTTACAGAGCCGATGTTCCTTCTAAATTCCATCCCGATTTTTATGCCAGTGTCGTCGATAAAAAATTCAAAGGTGATATCGACAAGTTTGTTGATGATATGTTTGCAAAATCAGTGTTTGCAAGTGAGGCAAAACTGACTGCTTTCCTTACCAAACCTATTCTTAAAACAATTGAAAATGATCCGGTTTATCTGACAACAACATCAATTCATAAAGCCGGAGGAGATATCTCCAAAGGATCAAGCCAGTTTGATGCAGCTCTTGCTACCGGTAAAAGACTATGGATTGCAGCTCTGATGGAGATGGTTCCTGAAAAGACCCAGTATCCTGATGCAAACTCTACCATGCGTCTTTCATATGGAACTGTCCAGGATTATGATCCGAGGGATGCTGTCACATATAAATATTTCACTACCCTTCAGGGTGTTGTGGATAAATATAAACCCGGTGATTATGAATTCGACCTGCCAAAGAGACTTATCGATCTTAACAATAAGAAAGAGTACGGCAGATATGGATCTTCAAAAGGCTACATGCCTGTTTGCTTTCTTACCACAAATGATATTACAGGTGGCAACTCAGGCAGCCCGGTTATGAATGGAAACGGCGAACTGATTGGATTGGCGTTCGACGGTAACTGGGAATCAATGAGCGGCGACATCGCTTATGAACCTGAACTGCAAAGAACTATCGTTGTCGATATACGCTATGTGCTATGGATAATGGATGTCTATGCCGGTGCAAAACAGCTTGTTGATGAGATGACTATCGTTCAGTAAAATCTATTAAGTACTCACCCCCTTTTTCCCCCTCTCTACTTCGTAAAGAGGGGGATTTTATTTACGTACAATGCATTACACTTCCTCTTAGCAGCGCCTCCCCTATAAGGAAAGCAATCCTCTAACATTCTGTGTATTAACCCCCATTAGAAGAGGCAGGAGGGCAAAATTCAAGAAAGGGATTTAGGGTAAAAAATAAGGTGAATTTAATTATCTTTGCATTAAACTTTAAACTATGCATTTTAGTCTGATTGAGATTCTTGCCGCTTTTATGGTCCTTTTTGCAATTATTGACATCCCGGGGTCAATTCCTATAATCATCGATATAAAGGCCAAGTCAGGTAAGATAAAATCAACAAAAGTGACTCTTGTCTCATTTTCCATACTCCTGGCTTTTTTATTTATTGGAAGTCCGCTACTGGGTATCTTTGGCATTGATGTATCATCTTTTGCTATCGCCGGTTCATTTATTATCTTTCTGATAGCTATGGAAATGATTCTGGGGATCGAACTTTTTAAACAGGACTCACATGGAGGAGGATCGATATTCCCAATAGCATTTCCTTTGATTGCAGGTGCCGGGTCAATAACTACTATCCTTTCATTGAAGGCTGAATATCAAACAATTAATATTTTCATTGCCCTCGTACTAAATATGGTTGTAATTTATCTTGTTTTGCGGTTAACCTCAATATTTGAAAAAATACTGGGTGCAGGCGGACTACAAATCCTTAGAAAGGTTTTCGGCGTAATACTTTTATCTATTGCAATAAAGCTTTTCGTTACCAATACAGGTATAGTCCTGCATCATGCCAAGTGAAATAACTATATATACCGATGGAGCTTCAAGCGGAAACCCGGGTCCCGGAGGATTTGGCGTCGTGCTTATCTCTGGTAAACACCGGCTTGAGAAATCGGCCGGATACAGGCTTACAACAAATAACAGGATGGAACTTCTGGCGGTCATTGAAGGGCTCGAGTCTCTTAAAATATCCGGAAGCAGGGTTGTAGTATATACCGATTCAAAATATGTGGCAGATTCTGTTGAAAAAGGATGGGTGTTCCAGTGGGAATATAAAGTTTTTAAAAAGAAAAAAAACTCTGATCTTTGGATAAGGTTTCTTAAGATATACCGTAAACATAATGTAAGGTTTGTCTGGATAAAAGGTCATGCTAATAACACTGAAAATGAGATTTGTGACCAGTTGGCAGTCGAAGCCTCAAAGGGAATACTTCTCGAAGATACTGGTTATTGCCCTGAGGATGTGACAAATATGTTATTATAATTAAAAACTGATTAAACAGATAGCTGATGGAGAAACTTTTCATTCGTCCTACTAATATTACACCTGAGGTCAACTTCTCACCCCAGGATAACATTTTTCTCATCCGTGGAATATCTTCCCCGGAAGATGTTCGCGCAATGTACTACCCGGTAATTGAATGGATGAAGGAGTATATTAATGAAATTATTGAGACAAGGAACGTAAGTTATACTTCAGATTCCCCATTAATATTCAGAACTGAATTGGTGTATTTCAATTCATCATCGGCTAAATTCCTGTATGACATTTTTCTGGAGATGAAGAGACTTATCCCAGTCGGAATACCGTATATTGTTGAATGGGTTTACGATGAAAAAGATATTGACCTGAAAGAAGCCGGGGATGATATTGCACTACTCGTTGAAATGGAATTTTCATACATATCAAAGAAAAGTGGTACATGATGAGGGGACAAACAGAGCTTTACACACTCTTTGAGCATCTGGCAATTCAGTTTGAATATCATGAACATCCTCCACTTGCTACAATCGAGGATGCTAAAATTCACTGGAAAGACTATAATTCAGGAAGATGCAAGAATATTTTTTTCCGGAATCATAAAGGAGACAGACACTATTTGGTTATCCTCGAACATCTGAGACAACTTAATATAAAGGACCTTGAGAAGCGTCTGAAACAGGGAAAGCTTACATTTGCGTCGGATCAGCGACTTAAAAAATACCTTGGAGTTGAACCTGGTTCTGTTTCACCATTCGGCCTGATTAATGACATTGAAAAACATGTCCATCTCTTCATCGATGAGAAATTGAATGAATTTGACCGCCTGACTTTTCATCCAAATATAAATACTGCCTCGCTGGTTATTTCAAAATCCGACTTTCTGAAGTTTTTGGAGTATACCGGAAATTCGTATGAATTTATACGACTGTACGAATAGGGTAATAGCTGTATTTACTGGTCCTCAATTGTCCCCATCTATCTGAAAATGGAATTAGTATGAATTAAGTAAAATCCATTAACCAATAAATAATTATTGAAGTCTGGTCCCCGGACAAAGTTGGAGTAAATCGAAAAGATGAAATTAAAAAACAGACTTTTTTGCATCAAAATCCTTAATTGTACGTCCTTATTCAGAAAACTACTAACAAATTATTCTGCATGAAAAGAATTATTACCCCAATACTGATCATGTTTTTGCTTCTTCCGGGGCTTTTTGGGCAAGACCTTGTAAAGAAGCAATATATAGCAACCCAGATAATTACCCCCCCTGTCATCAATGGAATTCTTGATGATGAAGCATGGCAATCGGGTTCCTGGGCTGGTGGTTTCACGCAGAATCAGCCTTACAACGGCAAACCGGAAACTCAAAGAACCGAATTCAAGATTCTGTTTGATGATAATAATCTCTATGTGGCCATTAAGTCTTATGATACAGCGCCCGACAGTATCGTTAACCGACTGACGCGAAGGGATGAAGCAGACGGAGATCTGGCAGGCATAATACTTGATAGTTTTCATGATCTCCGCACAGGCTTTTTGTTTGGCGTCAGTTCTGCCGGTGTTAAATACGATCAGATGTTTGTTAATGACTCCGGAAACGGAGATTCATCATGGGATCCAAACTGGTGGGTCAAAACCTCAGTAAACAAGGAAGGCTGGGTTGCCGAAATGAAAATTCCTTTCAGCCAGGTAAGATTTGATAAAAACTCAGGTGAAGTTTGGGGACTTGACATAGCTAGAATTCTTTACAGAAAGAACGAACAATGCTTCTGGCAACATATACCAAGAGATGCTCCCGGACTGATTCATCTGTTTGGAGAACTGAAAGGCCTTGAGCAGATTAAACCACGTAAAATTTTTGATGTAACTCCATATGGCGTTGCCAAGACTGAAACTTTTCAGGTTGTACCGGAAAATCCATTCCAGGCAAAAGGAAAGCTTTCAAAACTGAATGGCGGTATAGATGCTAAAATAGGCGTCACAAATAATATGACTATGGACCTGACAATCAATCCCGATTTTGGCCAGGTTGAAGCCGACCCTTCTGTGGTAAATCTATCGGCTTATGAAACTTTTTTTAGTGAGAAACGACCATTCTTTATCGAAGGAAATAATATCACAAACTTCGGGTTAGGCATTGGTGACGGAGGTGTTGGAAACGATAATCTCTTCTATTCCAGAAGGATAGGCCGCCAGCCGCAAGTATATCCTGACATGAAAGACGGATGGTATGCCGATATTCCGACAAGAACTAATATACTTGGCGCCGCAAAGCTCACAGGAAAGACTAAAGACGGACTTTCAATAGGGATAGTTGAAGCCATGACTGCACAGGAAAAAGCAGAAATTGATACCATAGGCGGACGAAAATATTCAACAGTTGAACCATTCACAAATTATTTTGTTGGCCGCATACAGAAGGATATTAACAATGGCAATACCTTAATCGGCGGGATTTTTACCAGCACAAACAGGGAACTCGATGCCGATGTTAGGGATATTTTACATAAGGCAGCATATACTGGTGGAGTTGATTTTACCCAATATTTCAAGAACAAAAGCTGGATGTTTAACCTTAATACAGCTTTCAGTATGGTGGAGGGTTCTAAAAAAGCGATCACAAATACACAGGAATCTTCAGCACATTATTTCCAGCGGCCAGATAAAAACTATGCTATCCTGGATACCAGCAGAACTTCGCTTGGCGGAGCCGGAGGAAGAATGCAAATTATGAAACTTAACGGACACTGGAATTTCCTCGGTGCATTCCTATGGAAGACACCAGGATTTGAAACCAACGACCTGGGTTATATGCGCGTAACTGATCAGATTCTTTCCGTTCTGTGGGCAGGATACAGCCAGTTTAATCCAAAAGGGATATACAAGAGCTTTAATATTAATTCCGATTTTTTTCAAATTACTAATTTTGGAGGAAACTGGATTGGCGGAGGTTATGAATGGAATGCAAATTTAAATCTTAAAAATTTCTGGAGTATAAATACCGGAGGTAACCTCAATACTGCTTCGATTTCCACCGATATGCTCCGCGGGGGACCAATGATGAAAATGCCCGGCAGCTTCAATTCACGTATCGGCTTCACAACTGATAATCGCAAGAAGCTTACCTTCAATGTATTTACAAATGGATCAATAGGTTTTGAAAACAGTAATAAAAGTCTGTATACTGAAGTTGATATCTCTTATAAACCATCTAATTATATTGTTTTTACAATTAGTCCGGGTTACAACAAGTCATACTCAGAACTTCAATATGTGACTCAAACTGATTTTAATGGTAATCCAAGGTATATTTTTGCCAGCATAAATCAGAAAACAATAAGTACATCTTTCAGAGTGAATCTTAACCTGAGTCCCAATCTTACATTTCAGTACTGGGGACAGCCATTTGTGGCTACAGGGAAATACTATGATCATAAGTTCATAATACAACCGATGTCTGATTCTTATCACGACAGATTCTGGACATACTCTCCGAGTCAGATCAGCTACGATGGCAGTCAGTATAATGTTGATGAGAATGTTGATGGAAAAATTGACTACACAATAGGGA
>Ga0209540_10000963_pt1 | contig 23099 bp, 22 predicted proteins | sample BarGraIncu01121A_FD_184501 | JGI IMG/M metagenome (GOLD analysis project Ga0209540, IMG submission 184501) | Arctic peat soil microbial communities from Barrow, Alaska - Barrow Graham LP Incubations 011-21A (SPAdes) (version 2) | ecosystem: Environmental > Terrestrial > Soil > Wetlands > Peat... | reverse complement strand
CGATGATGCGACTCGAGAAGTGCTGGCCGCCCACGTAGGCGAAGATCAGGCCGTACTCGAGCTCATAGAGCGTCTCGGGGCGCAGGCGCAGCGGGTTGACCACCGTGCTGTCGCGCCCGAATTCGATGAAGTTGAAGCCGCCGAAGGCCGTCGCGTACTGGTCCTGGCGGCCGCCCTTGATGCCGGCGTCCACGCGCTCGACCCGGAAGGCGAGTTCAGCCAGCTGGTAGGGATCGAGTGTCACCCGCAGGTGGGTTGCGAGCGCGCCCGCGAGCGCCACGCAGATCGCGGACGAGGAGCCGAGGCCGGAGCCCGGAGGAGCATCGTTGTGCAGGCGGATGCGCATCCCGCCGGTGAGGCCGTGATCGACGCGGAAGCGGTCGATGACCGCCTTGGCCAGGTCGAGCTGCCCATCGTAGACGAACTCCTCGTCGAGCGCGTAGGCGATGGAGACGTCGTAGTCGATGCTCTCGACCACGATCAGATCATCGGCAGGCTCGATGGTTGCGTACGCGTAGCGATCGATGGTGGCTGACAGCACCGCGCCGCCGCGCTCGTCGCAGTACGGCGACACATCGGTGCCGCCACCGCCGAAGCTGATGCGCAGAGGCGAACGAGAGCGGATGGTCACCGGATGGCTCCTAGTATGGGCGGGTCGACTTCCCGCCTATTCTCGCACGGGTCGAGCGGTCGCGCGCATCTGTCAGCGGTGTGTGACCTGCCGATAGACGGCCGCGGTCGCATCGGCCATCGCCTGCAGGCTGAACAGGTCCGCCACCCGGGTGCGCCCAACCTCGCCCATCGCCGCGGCGCGGGCCGGATCGTCGAGCAGCTCCACGATCGCCGACGCAGCGGCCGCAGGATCGGACGGCGGGAAGAGGATCCCGGACTCGCCGTCCGTCACCGCCTCCGGGATGCCGTCGACCGCGGTCGCGGCCACGGGCAACCCGTGCGACATCGCCTCGAGAACGACGTACGGGAGGCCCTCCCACAGCGACGTGAGAACGAAGACGTTGGCGTCCGTGTAGGCAGGTGCCAGGTCGGGCCTCGGCGACAGGAAGCGCACCGAGCCCGAGAGCCCGTGCGCCGCGGCCTGCTCGCGGAGCTCCGCCTCGAGCGGACCCGACCCGACGAGTGCGAGAACGGCGTCCGCGTGCCGATCCAGGACGCGAGCCCACGCCCGCAGGAGCGTCTGCTGGTCCTTCTGCTCGTGGAAGCGCCCGACCGACAGCACCAGCGGCGCGCCCTCGCCGATCCCGAGCTCGCTTCGCAGATCACCACGCGGCGCGAATGCCGGAGTTGCAATGCCGTTGAAGACCACGGACGTGCGCGCAGGATCGATGAGCCCGAGACGCTCGCCCTTGCCGAGGTCGGCCTCACAGACCGTCACGAACCGAGCCGTGCGCGGGCGAAGCATGCGTTCCAGCGTCAGGAACACGGCCCGGCGCAGCGACGATCCGGCCTTGTCGATGTGGATACCGTGCAGGGTATAGAGGCAGCGCTCGGCGGCATGCGGGTCGGCCATCCGTGCGAAGAGCGCCGCCCGCGATCCGTGGGCATGCACGACGTCCGGGGAGAGCTCGCGGATCGCGCGTCGCAGGGCGAGAACGGCGCCCGGCCGCAGACCGCCGGCGATCGGGACTTCCCGAACCGCGATCCCGAGCTCCCGCGCCAAGACGGGCAGGTCGCCGCCCGGTGGGCACACCAGCGACACGCGGAAGCCGCGCGCGGGAAGCAGCCGGAGCAGGTCCGCGACATGCCGCTCTCCCCCGCCCGAGGTGGAGGTGGCTGCAGCGACCAGGAGGATATGCATGGGAGCGCTCATGCGCCGCGCGTCCGGAGGGCCGTTCGCTGTACGACCACACCGAGCGGCCAGGCAATCGGAACCATTGCGACATACCCCGCCGCATACAGCACTCCCCGTCGCCGCGACAGTAGCTGTGCCATCGAGATGACACCCGCCACGCGCATCTTGAAACGTGCCTGCTTCGAGGCTGCTCCGCCATGGTGCAACACCCGAGATGAACCCACGTACATAAGCAGTCGACCCGCATCTCGCAGACGCTGGCACAGTTCGATATCCTCGCCGTACATGAAGAAGTCGTCGCGGAACAGAGAGCCACCCAGAGCATCGCGGCGCAAGAGCAGACAGGCTCCGCTGAGCACTTCGACCTCGCGAGTGGAGAGATGGTCCCAGTCGTTCATCATGTAGCGTCCGAGCCGCCCGTCAGGGTAGACGCGGTTGAGGTGCGTGATGTTCGAGAACTCCCCCAGGATCGACGGATCGCGGCGCCCGCCTTCGTACTGCACCGATCCGTCGGCACTCATCAGTACCGGGCCCGCCGCGGCCAGCCGGCTATCGGACCCCATGGCCGCGATGAGGGCGCCGATCGTGTCGCGCTCGACCTCTGCGTCGCTGTTGAGAAGCAAGATGAGGTCGGCCGCCGATCGCTCGAACGCCAGGTTGTTCCCCATCGCGAACCCGAGGTTGCGGTCCGAACGTACGAGGCGGACGTCCGGGAAGTCACGCTCCACCATTTCGGCGCTACCGTCGACGGAGGCGTTGTCGACCACCCACACGGCATCCGGCTGCACTCCCGACGCCTCGAGCGAGCGCAGGGCCGCGTGAAGCAAATCGCACGTGTTGTAGTTGACGATGATGACGTCGAGGCTGCTCGCGGGCGGAACGACGTTCACGGCAGTGACGACACGAAGCGCGCGAGCGCATCGCGCCAGTCGGGCATGACCGCGCCCAGCGCGGCCGCCTTCGAGCAGTCGAGGACCGAGTTGGCCGGGCGCGGCGCCTTGCTCGGGAAGGTCGCCGCCGGGACCGGGACGACCTTCACACGCTCCAGACCCGCCAGGCGCAGGATCTCCCGCGCCATCTCGTCCCGCGTGCAGGAGCCGCTGCCTGCGAGATGGTACGTGCCTCGGGCGCCCGCGGCAGCGAGGTCGAGGATGCCCGCGGCCAGGTCGAGTGTGTAGGTGGGAGAGCCCACCTCGTCGTTGACCACGGTGATCGCGATGCTCCCGGAGGCGCGCTCGAGAATCTTCGTCGGGAAGTTCGAGCCGTAGGGTCCGAACACCCAGGCCGTGCGCACGATCAGCGCGGTCGGGTTCGCGGCGAGCACCACGCGCTCCCCCGCCAGCTTCGACACCCCGTAGACGGACAGCGGGTTCGGCTTGTCGTCCTCGGTGTAGGGTCCGTCCTTGGTGCCGTCGAATACGAAGTCGGTGGAGACGTGGACGAAGGGCATCCCTGCGCGGGCCGCCGCGTGTGCCAGGAGTCGTGCGCCCGTGCGGTTGACCGCGAAGGCCGTCTCGGGGTCATCCTCCGCGCGCTCGACGTTGGTATAGGCCGCGGCATTGACCAGCGCGCCGTCGGGGTGGAGCGCCGCGAACGAGATCACGACGCGCGAGACCTCCTCGGGCGATGTGATGTCGAACTCCGACTCGACGGGGGCGAAGAACGGCCGGCCCCGCTGCGAGCAGACGGCCTGCAGCGCGTGACCGAGCATCCCGCCGGCGCCGGCGATGAGCAGCGGTCCGGGCACGCTAGGTCCGATCCTCGTACCAACGCTTGCGCCAGTCCGCGAACTCCTCGGTCTGGTGCTTGATCTTGGTCCACCACCACGGGTTGTCGCGGTACCAGCGGATCGTGTCGCGCAGGCCCTGTTCGAAGTCGACCTGCGGCGTCCAGCCCATCGCCGCGAGCTTGCCGCAGTCCAGCGCGTAGCGGCGGTCGTGGCCGGGGCGGTCGGAGACCCACTTGATGATCTCCTCGGTCAGTCCGAGCTCGTCGATGATGATCGAGGTGATCTCGCGGTTGGTGCGCTCGTTGCCGCCGCCGACGTTGTAGACCTCGCCGGGCTCGCCGTTGAGCAGAACGAACTCGATGCCGTCGCAGTGATCGTCGACGTGCAGCCAGTCACGGACGTTCATGCCGTCGCCGTAGAGCGGCAACTGGCCGCCCTCGAGCGCGTTGGTCACGAACAGCGGGATGAGCTTCTCGGGATACTGGTACGGGCCGTAGGTGTTCGACCCGCGCGTGATCATCACCGGCGTGCCGTAGGTGGTGTGGTACGCGAGCACCTGCAGATCGCCGCCGGCCTTGGAGGCCGAATACGGGCTCGAGGGCTTGATCAGATCGGTCTCGCAGAAGGCGCCGACGTCGATCGATCCGTACACCTCGTCGGTGGAGACCTGCACCATGCGCGGTATGCCAAGCGCGCGCACCGTCTCGAGCAGCGTGTGCGTGCCGAGGATGTCGGTGCGCAGGAACGCCTCGGGCTCGGCGATGGAGCGGTCGACGTGCGTCTCTGCGGCAAAGTTCACGATGGCGTCGACGCCCTGCGCCGCGACCTCGACGGCGGCGCGATCGCAGATGTCACCGCGCACGAACGAGTAGCGCGGATCTTTCGCGACGGCCTTCAGGTTGTCCAGGTTGCCGGCGTAGGTGAGCTTGTCGAAGCAGACGATCTCCCAGTCGGCATGCTTGGCGAGCATGCGCCGGACGAAGTCGGAGCCGATGAACCCGGCACCACCACCTACGAGAAGCTTCATCCGTTCTTCACGCTCCAGTCGTAGCCGATCGACGCATCGTCGAAGGGAAGGCGGAACTCGTCGGGCTCGCTGTAGTCGTACAGCTCGGTCGGGACGTTGATGATGTAGGCGGGCTCGGTGCCGACGGGGGTGAACCCGTGGTAGACACCGTTCGGGATGATGAGCAGCCGCTGTCGCTGCCAGCCGATCACAAACTCGTTGGTCTCGCCTCTGGTGGGAGAGCCCTCGCGTGTGTCGTGAAGCACGACCTTCGCCATGCCGCCGACGCACACGAAGTGGTCGGTCTGCTTCTTGTGGTAGTGCCAAGCCTTCACCACGCCGGGGTAGACCATGGTGATGTAGACCTGTCCGAACTTCTGAAAATCAGGATCGTCGCTCCGGAACATCTCCATCAGCAGACCGCGCTCGTCGGGCATGACCTTGAGGTCTTTGACCTTCACGCCATCGATCATGACTTCTCCTCGAGGATCGAGCGGACGTAGTCGTAGTACTCGGATTTGGCACCGTCCAGCCAGCGCTCGAGCCCCGCGCGGTCGATGAACCCCATGCGATACGCGATCTCCTCGAGGCACGCGATCTTGAGCCCCTGGCGCTTCTCGATGGTCTGCACGAACGTGCCGGCCTCAACCAGCGAGTCGGGCGTTCCGGTGTCGAGCCACGCGGTACCACGGCTCATGAGACGCACCTTCAGGCTGCCGTCGACAAGGTACAGGTTGTTGAGTGTGGTGATCTCAAGCTCACCGCGAGCGGAAGGCTTCACCTGCTTCGCGAACTCGCAGACGCGGGCGTCGTAGAAGTACAGGCCCGTGACCGCGTAGTTCGACCGGGGAGCCTTCGGCTTCTCTTCGATGGAGAGCACCATCCCGGCATCGTCGAACTCGACGACGCCGTAGCGCTCCGGATCGCGAACCTGGTAGCCAAAGACCACGGCGCCGCCTGCAGATGCATCGTCGTGAGCGCTCTGCAGCATCTCCGCGATGCCCGTGCCGTAGAAGATGTTGTCGCCCAGGACGAGGCACGCGGGGCTTCCGGCCAGGAACTCCTCGCCGATGAGGAACGCCTGGGCAAGCCCCTCGGGCTTTGGCTGGACGGCGTACGTGATCTCGACGCCCCACTGGGAACCGTCACCGAGCAGGCGCTCGAACGCCGGTGTGTCCGTAGGGGTCGAGATCAGGAGGATCTCGCGGATTCCGGCAAGGAGAAGAACGGACAGCGGGTAGTACACCATCGGCTTGTCGTAGATCGGCAGGAGCTGCTTGGATGTGCCGAGGGTGACGGGGTGAAGACGAGTTCCCGAGCCGCCGGCCAGGATGATGCCTTTCATCCGCGTCGCCCTTCTGTGTGACCGACCCAGCGGTCGCGTGAGGATGAAGTCCCATCTTAGTGACGGAACGGCTGCCAGCCTACCATCATCCATCTGATGATGTCCCAGTAGGTGGTGCCCCGGCGTGCCCAAACGTCCTTGCGCTTACCGAGCCCCTTCCGGAATCCCTCGAGTTCTGCGACGACCCTGGTCGGGGTATACGCGATGAGCGAAGGTATCTTGGGCCAAACCTTCGGCGACACGAGGATGGTCTTGCGAAGCATGCGCCACAGACACATAGCGGGCAGAAGCACGAAGAGCAGGGCCGGAAGATCCTTGCCGATGACCATTCCCTCGTTGCGATCTGCGAGGCGCTTCATGTCGAACGACGGCTCGGTGTCGATCGAAGCGCGCACCTTGTGCCGAACGCGCGCGGTCGGAACGTAGCAGCACCGCTTTCCCGCGATGAGCGCCCGCAGGTTCATGTCTGTGTCCTCGCTCATGAGGAAGAAGCCCTCGTCGAAGAGGCCCACTTCCGCGAACATGGCGCGGCGGTAGATCGACGCCCCGGCGCACGCGCCGAGCACGCGACCTGGTCGGACGTACTCGGAGACCGTCTTGCCGAGTCCGCGATTCCGCCCGGCCATCAGAGGCAGGGCGTAGATGTCCCCAGCCGCGTTGACACGGCCAGGCTCGTAGTACAAGAGCATGAGAGACGCCGCGAAGTCGTAGTCGAGCGCCCGATCCATCGCATTGACGAGCTCGGAGAGCCAATCGGGCTCTGCCGACGTGTCATTGTTGAGCAGGACCACGTACTCCGCTGCGGATGCCAGGATGCCTTCGTTGACGGCGGCAGCAAAACCTCCATTGTCAGCGCGGCGGACGACCCGCGTCGCAGTGGCGTTGCGCTCGACCCACTCCGGACTGCCGTCCGAGGACGCATTGTCGACAAGGATGGTCTCGAAGTCGCGGTAAGTCTGCGCATGCAGGGCCTGAAAACACTCGTCGAGATGCCCCAGGCCGTTCCAGTTCGGTATGATAACGCTCACTCTAGACTGCACGTGCTCGCGCACCATCCCTAGTCGGCGACCGTCTGCGAACAGAGAATGCCTCTCAGACCACTTGGGTTCAATGTATTCGGGCACTTCAGCAGCAGCGTGGGGCTGGGCGCCGCGGCGAGGAACACCGCTGCGCTGCTGTCGGGGAGTCCCTACGCGTTCAGCGTGACAGACTACCCGATCGAAGGCCATGAACTCGGACACCCGCATGGCTTCGAGGCGGCTGAGAGACCCGCGTATCGCGGCATGCCGTTCGGCGTCAACGTCTTCCACATGGAGCCGAACATCCTGGATGGCCGGCTGCGGCGGGAATGGGCGCTGCTCCCCACAGGGCGCCGACTCAACGCCCTCGTGCCCTTTTGGGAGCTTTCGCGGCTACCGCGCCCGTGGGTGGATCCCCTCCGTGCTGTCGACTTCGTGCTCGCTCCCAGCCTCCACATCAAGACCGTGTTCGAGGCCGATGCGCCGAACACGGCAGTGATCCACTATCCGCAGACGGTGAGCGTCCCGGGAGACATCACACCGGACCGGGCAAGGTGGTCACTCCCCGAATCCGATGTCGTGTTCCTCACCAGCTTCGACGCGCTCAGCGATGTCGCCCGGAAGAATCCAGTTGGCAGCATCGAGGCGTTCCAGCGCGCATTCGGTCTTGCCGACCACGCGATGCTGGTCGTCCACATGAAGAACGCGCATCGGGACAGCAGGTACGCCGAAGAGGTGCGGCGCGTGCAGGCATTCGCCCGGTCCGATGCCCGCATACGCTTGATTGAGCGGACGCTCGATCGGGACGACTTGCTGTCTCTATACGCGAGCGTGGACGTGCTCGTCTCGCTTCATCGCGCCGAGGGCCTGGGCCTGGTGCTAATGGAGTGCATGGCGCTGGGAACGCCGGTCATCGCGACCGGCTGGTCCGGGAACATGGACTTCACCGACGCGGCGAACTCCGGGCTGGTCGGATACACCATGGTGCCCGCACGGGGCACCATGGACTACTACCGGCCTGAGTACATGCAGATCGAGGCCGAGTGGGCGGAGCCAAGCGTTGATGATGCCGCGACCTGGATGCGCCGGCTGGCGGTGGACCCAGACTTGCGCGCCAGACTTGGGGAGAGGGCGAGACGGGACATTGCAGAACGATCGAAGACCGCGGCGCGACTCTCGGCGTTCGACCATCTGGCATCGGCGTATCACGAAGGCCTCCTGGAATCCCCGTCTCACAGAGCAGCCGTGATCCACATCCGCGGAGCGCGAACGGCCGCACTGTCGCGCGCGGTGAGTAGCCCCATCCGAATCGTCAGAGGTCTGCGGCGGACCATCTCCAGTTCACGGGGCCGGGAGTCCTGATGCCCGCGCCCAAGGTCATGGTGGTCCTGGTCAACTGGAACGCCTGGCCAGACACCATGGAGTGCCTTTCCTCCTGCGCCCGACTCGACTACCCAAACGCCGACCTAGTGGTCGTCGACAATGGCTCATCTGATGAGTCTGTGGCCCGCATCCGCGATGCCCATCCCGAGGCGCGAGTCATCACATCCAGCGCGAACCTCGGGTTCGCCGGCGGCAACAACCTCGCACTCCGCCTCGCGCTGGATGAAGGCTACGACTACATATGGCTGCTGAACAACGACACGGTGGTCGATCCGGGCGCTTTGACTTCGCTCATCGACGGCATCTCGGCCCATGCCACTGCGGGAGCCGCCGCGTCCAAGATCCTCTACTACTCGAGGCCGAAGACCCTCTGGTACGCGGGTGGCTACTTCTCGAAGGGCGGAACCGTTGCCCACGTAGGCTTGGACGAGGTGGATGAGGGACAGTACGACACCCCGACCGAGACGGGCTTCATCACGGGGTGCAGCATGCTGATATCTGCCCGGGCGGCACGCGATGTCGGCGTCCTCGACGACGACTACTTCCTCTATTGGGAGGACGCCGCATACTGCATGCGGCTGACTGACGCGGGGTACTCACTCCTCTTCGCACCGGGTTCAGTGATCTGGCACAAGGAGGGTGCGTCGCGGGGTGGGTCGCAAGGACGCACGAAAGTGGAGTACCTGAACCGCAACATGCTCCGAGTCTACGCGAAACACGCGCCGCGGATGCTGCCGCGCGCGCTCATGAGCGCTGCCCACGAGGCGGCATCGCACATTCGGCGGGGCGAGGGCTCTCTGGCTTTGGGCGTGGCCTCAGGGGTGATGCGCTTCCTAGCCAACAACAGGGGGCCCATCGGTAGGGCCTAGGAGACCGTCGTCGTGCTCCTCCCGCTCGGGGTTCGGGGTCAGAAGCGCGCGGTCACTGTGACCATCACATGCAGCCGATCTTGCCCGAGCGTGCCCTCGACTTTGGCCAGAATGGCCTGGCGCAGAGGCCGAGCCCTGGCCCCGTAGTAGCGAGCCTTCACGTTCCCGATGGGCCCCAACTCCTCCTCCCAAGCGGCGGGCGTAAGGTAGCGCCCTGTCTGCAGCGGGACGGACGGACGCCGGTCCGACGGCACGCTGAACACCACGCGATTCGCGAGACGAAGCTGCTCGCCGACCACCCTGCGCACCTCGTCCGCACCGATCTTGTGCATCAAGCCGACGGAGAACGCGGTCGCGAACGTCTGGCACGGAAGAGACGCCGCGGGCTCGTACAGGCCCGCTGCACGGTACCGGACCGGGTCAGTCGGGCAGGCCACTTCGCGGGCGGTCTCGATCGAATCCGGATCGCCGTCCACAACGGTGACATCGTGACCTCTCAGTGCGAGATATCTGCTCATCGGCGCTGAGTCGAGACCCACGCCGAGCAATGCGCCCACGCGCAGATCCAGCTCCGTGAGCAGATCTGCATGCTCATGCAGAAGAGCCACCTCGTGTCGCGGAGCGGTGACGACGCGGCAGGCTTGCGCCCAGTCTCCGACCAACCGTCCGGAACCGTCGAGCGGGTGCGGGTGCGTGAACTCGGGAGCGTCCGGCCACAACTCACCCGCGAGTTCCTGCACGAATCGTAGTGGAGTAGAGCCCTCTTCAAGCCGCTCATAGTGGGCGAACTTCTCGACGACCGATTCCGCCGACTTGGTCTTGCCGTAGTGATAGATCGGCGTCTCGTCGGACCGGGCGAAGACTCCGCGCTCGATCTCGTTGAGCAGAGCTCGCCGCGCGAACACCATCTCGTGCATCTTGTTCCTGAAGTGGTATCCGCGCCCGAGTCGGAAGACGCGACCGTGGTAGTCGGGATACGGGGACGGATCCCAGTGTTCGAAGTCGTTCACGAACTCGATCATCGGGAGCGCGATGAAGTCCGCCCCCTGTCCCATCAGGGCCCTGACCCGCTCGATGTCTCGGGGATACATGCACTCATCGGCATCTAGCATGACGATCCAGTCGTACCCCTGGGACTCCCCGAGGCGAATGAGGCGATTGCGGGCAGCGGCGAAGTCGGTGATCGCACGCCCGCCATCGTAGCCCACCTCGACGCCGTCGAAGGAGGCGCCCATGATCGACAAGACGCTCTCGAGATAGGGCTCACCGTGGGAGCGTGCGAGCATCGCCAGCAGTACCTTCACAACTTGCCCTTCTTCTCGAACGCGAGTCGGGTCAGGATCCGGCTGAACCGAACGGTCGGCGACCCCGCTTGATCCGGACGATCGACTTCGCGAGTCGCGGGTATCGTCGCACGAAGTTGCGCTTCAGGCCGAGAGCGACGCGCTTCGGCCACCCGCCGAAAAGGCGACGGTAGTCCGCAACGTAGCAACGGATGTCGCTCCACTCTCCAGCGCGGAGCACCGACCGAAGGCGATAGCGCAACGCGCGACACAGGAATCGGGTGTCGACGTCGTCGAAGAGTCCGTACCGCATCCTAACCACTTGGTTCTCGACATCGGCGAGATCACCTCTCGTGCTCAGGCCCTCGCCCACGTTCGTGAAGAACCCGAGCACCTCTGGTAGCCGCAGCGTCGGGCCGGCGAGCGCGATGCGGCAGACCAGATCGTAGTCTGCACCGGAGCGCAGTTGCTCGTCGAACGCCCCCACACGCTCATGCACGGAGACTCGCCACATCGGGAACGGTCCGCACTGGTAGGAACGCAGGTGGCCCTCGACGCCCGAGTCTGGTTGGTGGTGGACGATACCGTCTCGAGAACCAGGCTCAGCCACCATCGTGAAGTCCCCGTATGCGAGAAGGGCACCCGGTGTCCGGTCCAATGCGGACGCCTGGACCTCGATCGACCGCTCGGTACGAACATCGTCAACGTTCCACAAGCATGCGTACTCGCCTGTCGCCGTCTCGAGTCCGCGGTTCCACGAGGCGCCGAGCGGCTCGACGGCGTCGACGATCAGATGCCGCAGGCATCCCGGGCGATCCGCATCGAATTCACGCAACAAGGCGAGCTCTGAGGCGGAAGGCTCGTTGTGCACGAACACCAGTTCCGACTGGTCGAGGAGCGTTTGGGCACGCACGGCATGCAGGAAGGTCTCAAGGAAGGCGCCAGGTCGATAGCACGAGGTAATGATGCTCACGCGCGGACGGCTCATAGGGGCGGCCGATCGATTGAACTCGGCTCAGCGATCATCGGAGCGCCTCGTCGGGAGTCGTGCTCGCGCCTTCGCCGCGGAACGCATTTGATGGAAGCTTTCGTTCGCAGGGCGGAGTCTCCTTCGCATAACTGAGGCTGCTCCCCAGAAGATAGCACGCCCCCACACTCCGTCGCGTACGCGGTGCGTGATAGAGCGGCGTGGACGCGGACCGCGAGGGCGTAGGGTTCGCGTGGACTTGGGAAACTGAATGGGCGGAGCCTCCCTTCGTGTTCAGCTTCATGAACGCCGCGCGAGGAATCGACGAGCGAGGTGCGGCACACCTGGCGGCTCGTCGGCAAGAGCAATCTGCGCGGCATGCCGAGATTCGTAGCCGACCCACCAGCCCGAATTCCGTGCCGTGTCAGCTAGCCCTCCGCCTCGGGCGGGACAAGTCCCCGGTCGGACGCGAAGCGCTCGAGCTCGGCCCAATCCCCGACACGAAGCAACGGCTCGGCAGCCGCGACGGCGTCAACTGGCCAGTCCCACCGCCTCAGCCGCTCCAGCGCCTCGACGGCACTGTCGGTCACACGCATCCGCAACACCCTGGCGGGAACACCGCCCACAATCGCGTACGCGGGCACGTCGGAGACCACGACCGCCCCCGCTCTGTCAATGACGGTCGAAGACTGACCCCCATGTGACGATTGAAAACTGACCCCCCTCAGCCGGCCGGCGTCGTGACGATGCCGGCCTTCTTCCTGTCTTTGAGCCGGTAGCTTTCGCCCTTGATCGGGATGGTCGTGGAGTGGTGCAGCAGCCTGTCGAGGATGGCCGTGGCGATCACGGTGTCACCAGAGAACACCTCGCCCCAGTCGCCGTAGCTCTTGTTCGACGTCAGCACGATCGAGCCGCGTTCGTAGCGTCGGCACACGACCTCGAACAGCAGCGATCGAACTGGCGCAGGGACCGCTTCCTGCTCGTGCCTGAAGCGCTCGGGCTGCACCTGAAGGCACAGACCAGCTTGGAGCGCGCGAACCCCGCCGCCATCGATGAGGCGGAGAGGACAAAGGCACAGCACCAGTGATCGACTACAAGACCGCTCACCTAGAAGCTGGTAGGCTCCGCGATGGCCGCGACATCCTCGTCTGACATAGGACGGCGAGATATGCGCCTGTAGTGCGCGCGGAACACTCGCGCAACGCGGTCCCATGTGTAGTCGCTGATTCGCACTCGACCACGCTCGGCCAGAAGCTCCCTCACGTAGGCGTCGGACCATAGGCGTTCCACTGCATCCGCAATCGAGCCGACGTCATAGGGGTCGAACAGTAGCGCTGCTGTTCCGACCTCCTCAGGCAACGATGTCACGTTGGAGCATGCGACCGGAACGCCCGCTGCAAATGCCTCCGCGATGGGACCGAAACCCCCTGCAGCCTCGAACAGAGTTGGCATGACGAGCATGCGCGCGCGACCATACAGCGCTCGGAGCGCCTCCGGACTCACGAAGCCGACGAAGTGAACCAAGTCAGAGAGCCCGGCTGACTCCACCGCGGTGCGAATCGTCTCGAAGTGCTCGTTCTGGCGACCCGAGCACACCAAGGGAACAGTCATCCCTTTGTGGTTCAGAAGAGAGAGCGCCTCGATGAGCCGCAGGTGATTCTTGTGCGGCCAGGTCTGGGCCGGATAGAACACGAAGTCGGCAGGGAGGTTCATCGACGCAACGGTCTCGTCGGCGCGGGTCGTGCTGGAGCACTCATAGGCAGCGATTGCCGGAGCCAAGGGAACCACCACGATCTTCTCCGGAGCAAGCCCGTAGTGCTCCATAAGATCCCGCTTGCCCCACTGCGAGGTGACCGTGACCATTGTGGCCTGCTCGCAGAAGGCCCGGTAGTTGGCCTCCCTGTCTCGAATCCCCTGCTCTGAGAAGAACTCGGGGAGGTGGAGGTGCTGAAGATCGTGGGGGTGGTAGATGCTGGGGACATCGGTGAGGAACGCATACTGCTTGGTGAAGTGGACCAGGTCAAAGCCTCCACGCTCGAGGACGCCGTCTGAGACCGAGACGAGCGTTCCGGCGTCGGATGGGCGCCTCTTGGGGACAAGACGCCGGCGAACTGCGGCCAGCCTGGGGAAAGCACGAACCAGACGGTGCCTCCAGGTGATGGGGGCCTCTGGCGCCGCAATCTCGAGCAGACGGCACGCCCCGGCTATGTACGGCTCAAGCCAAGCGCTCTGACCTGGGCGGACCATGAAGTAGTACTCCTCGGCTCCGAGCTGCAGCGCGGAGAGGCCGCTCGCTAGTCCGATCACGACTTGCTCAACTCCACCGTGCTCCCCAGAAGCGAGCTGGGCGTCGATCGCCACGCGTAGCCGCTCGGGTGGGGATTCGGGTTTCGTCAAGGTGATCTCCTCCATGGGGGTCGTCGAGTTGTCGCTCGGCACTCCGTTGCGCACAAGAATCACAGTGCCGTGTCGGCAACCGAGCGGAGAGACTCGAGGTCGGCGTCAACCATCATGGCGACGAGGTCTCGGAACCTGACTCTCGGCTCCCAGCCGAGCACACTACGCGCCTTCGCCGGGTCACCATAGAGGGTGTTGACGTCGACAGGCCTGAAGAACTCAGGGTCGACCACGACGTAGTCCTTGTAGTCGAGGTCGAGCCGAGCGAACGCCGCCTCGCAGAAGTCGCGCACGGTGTGCACCTCGCCGCTCGCGACCACGTAGTCGTCGGGACGCTCCTGCTGCAACATCAGCCACATGACCTCGACGTAGTCGCCGGCGAATCCCCAGTCGCGCTCAGCATCGAGGTTGCCCAGATGCAACTCGGTGGCCAAACCCAGCTTGCAGCGCACGGCGCCGTCCGTGATCTTGCGCGTCACGAACTGCAGACCGCGCAGAGGCGACTCATGGTTGAACAGAATGCCGTTGCTCGCGTGCATGCCGTAGGAATCGCGGTAGCTCCCCACGATGTGGTAGGCGTATGTCTTTGCCGCCGCGTACGGAGAGCGCGGGTGGAGCGGTGTCTGCTCGTTCTGCGGCATCCGCGTGGCGTTGCCAAACATCTCAGCTGAAGACGCTTGAAAGAAGCGGGCATCGGACCTTAAGACCCTCAGAGCCTCGAGGATCCGCAGTACACCGACCGCGTTGACCTCGGTCGTGGAGATAGCGGTCTCGAACGAGTCTCCGACGGAGGACTGCGCCGCGAAGTTGTAGACCTCGTCGGGCTCCGAGAAGTCGACCGCAGCCAAGAGCGAGTCCATGTCGGTCAGATCGGCTTTGATTGGATGTAGCCGGCCTTCGTACTGCTTGACCCGCTGGGCGAATGCGCCGGGAGCAGGGCCTAAGATGCCGTAGACCTCGTAGCCTTTGCTCAAGAGCAACTCGGAGAGATACGTCCCGTCCTGGCCGGCGACGCCGGTGATGAGCGCGCGCTTGGTCATCCGCTCGCGCCCCTACCGGGACAACCGCGCGAGATCCGCGTCGACCATCATCTCGACCAACTCCCGGAAGCCCACCTTCGGCTCCCAACCGAGCTTCTCCTTCGCCTTGGCGGGGCTGCCGAGCAGCAGCTCGACCTCCGCGGGGCGCACGAACTTCGGATCGAGGACCACATGATCCCGATAGTCGAGTCCGACACGCGAGAAGGCGATGTCGCAGAACTCACGCACCTCATGCGTCTCACCGGTCGCGAGAACGTAGTCGTCTGGCTCGTCGGCCTGGAGGATGCGCCACATGCCCTCGACGTAGTCGCCGGCGAAGCCCCAGTCGCGCTTGGCGTCGAGATTGCCGAGGCGTAGCTTCGTGGCCTGGCCAAGCTTGACCCTGACGACCTGGTTGGTGATCTTGCGGGTCACAAACTCAAGTCCGCGGCGGGGCGACTCGTGGTTGAAGAGGATGCCGTTGCTGGCGTGCATGCCGTAGGACTCGCGGTAGTTTAGCGTGATGAAGTAGCCGTACACCTTCGCGACGCCGTACGGCGAGCGCGGATGGAATGGCGTGGTCTCCGTCTGGGGGATCTCGTGAACCTTGCCGTACATCTCCGACGTCGCCGCCTGGTAGAAGCGCGCCTCCGGCTTGACCCTCCGGATCGCCTCGAGGATGCGAGTCACTCCGAGGCCGTCGACATCGGCGGTGGAGATGGGCGCGATCCACGAGTCGGCCACGAAGCTCTGGGCCGCGAGGTTGTAGACCTCGTCGGCCTGCGAGTGCGCCATTGCATCGATCAGCGAGGTTTGATCGGTCATCTCGCCCGTGATGAGGGTGAGGCGGTCGAGGATGTGGTCGATGCGCTCCGTAGACGGTGTCGCGGCGCGGCGCACGAAGCCGAAGACCTGGTAACCCTTGCCGAGCAGCAACTCAGCGAGGTAGGAGCCGTCCTGACCGGTAATACCGGTGATTAGCGCGCGCTTGGTCACGACTCCCCGATTCTGAGACGTCCGCGGTTCCCTGCTAGAATACCGCAAGCCGCCGAGCCAATCGCCGAGGACCCAACTGCGCCCTCCGCATGGCTCGCGATCGCCGGGGGCGCCGTCCTACTCGCTTGCGCCCCTGAAGCCGCGCAGGCTCCGGAAGTGTTCGCGCTCCGCCGCAAAGCAATGCGCGTACAGGTCGGCGTCATCGCGGTGGAACACCGCCATGTCGGCGTAGGAACCGCCGCCTCTTCCAGAGAAGTACTCGGTGAACTGCTCGATCAGAGCGCCGTTGTCGAGCGAAACTCCAAACATCAGGTCCCCGATGTTGTCGTAGACTATCGCCGAGTCGTGCCCGGCTCTTGTCAACCCTCCAATAAGGGCAATGCCAGTGTCTCCTTGCTGGCCCAAGAAGAACGGATCGTACTCAAGGAACAGCACCGGCCTAGCCCGCTGAAGATAGACACCGCTTCCTCTTAGTATCTTGGCCTCAAAGCCATCGGTGTCCGACTTCATAAGCTTGGAGTCAGCGAATGCCAGGTGTTCTCGCAGAACACTGTCCAGACTTCGAATGACTAGGCTCCCCGATACCTCATCCACCCGCAGGTGAGCAGTGCCGTCCACTGATTCAATCGACGCGGACTGCGTCTCGTCGCGCTCCCCTAGGTACTCCTGCACGATTTCGATATCGCCGAAGCATCCCGTGTTTGCGCGCAGGTACGGCAGGAACTCCGCGCTGCCTTCGACGCAGAGAATGGGAATCGGAGCGGCCGCCTTGACGAAGCACGCGGTATCCCCAACATTGGCACCGATATCGATCAACTTGAGATCTTGGTACTTCGCGCTCATCGCTGCGGCCAAGCGCGGAAGGTTCTGCGAGTACTGAGGGAAGGCGGCCACTATGCGCGGAAGCGCGTGCGCATATGGCAAGAGCATATCGGCGCCATTCCAGTGCCACCGAACGTCGGCTCCTGACCGCGCAAGGTAGTGCTGATGCGCCATCGGCCACACTCTGTTCATGAACCACGCAACGGGCCCATGCCACGGAGAACATCCAATACTGGCCTGAAACACCTGCTGAGAGAACGAACCGCGCTTCACGTATGCCTCCTAGTAGGCGAACACATCAGCCGCGCGCGGAACACCATCCCATCGGCCGTGTCGACCTCAGCGGTACGACGAGGCACTAGCCGCGATGCCCTGTGCGACGGTCGTCGTAGCCGGCGCGACTCGCTTCCCACCATTCGACTGTTCGCCGGATGCCTTCAGCGAAGGGAACCTGTGCCTCGAAGCCGAAGCACTCCCTGGCACGGCTGACGTCGAGCTTGCGACGAGGCTGTCCGTTGGGCTTGGTGGTATCCCAGATGATCTCGCCGTCGTACCCGACGCGCCTCGCGATCGTCTCGGCGAGCTCCTTGATCGAGATCTCCCAGCCGGCCCCGAGGTTCACCGGCTCCGACCCATCGTATCGCTCCGCGGCGAGCACGATGGCCCGCGCGCAGTCCTCCACGAACAGGAACTCGCGCGTGGGCGAGCCGTCGCCCCAGAGCGTGACGGTCTCGCCGGCGTCGCGCGCGGCTATCATCTTCCGGATCATCGCGGGGATGACGTGGCTCGATTCGAGATCGAAGTTGTCGCGAGGGCCGTACAGGTTCACGGGCAGGAGGAAGATCCCGTCGAAACCGTACTGCTGCCGATAGGCCTGACACTGTACGAGCATCATCTTCTTCGCGAGGCCGTACGGAGCGTTCGTCTCCTCGGGGTAGCCGTCCCAGAGGTCCTCTTCCCGGAACGGGATGGGCGCGAACTTCGGGTAGGCGCAGATGGTCCCGAGCGCGACGAACTTGCCGACACCGGCCAGACGCGCTTCCTCGATCAGCTGGATGCCCATAATGGCGTTGTCGTAGAAGTAGCGCCCGGGGTTCGCCATGTTGGCCCCGATGCCACCGACGACGGCGGCCAGATGGACCACGATGTCGGGTTTCGAGGCGTCGAGCATCCGGATGATGTCGTCGCGTTTCGTCAGGTCGTATTCGGGATAGCGGGGCACGAAGACATGCTGTGCGCCGCTGCTCACAAGTTCAGCCGTCAGGAAGGAGCCGAGGAACCCGGCCCCGCCGGTGACGCATACGCGCTTGTCCGCCCAGAAGGCCACTCCGGATCCTACGCTCATCTGCTGTCTCGCTCCCAATCGTCCTCGAGCCGGACGATGTCGTCCTCGCCCAGGTACTCGCCCAGTTGGACTTCGATGACCTGCAGCTGCACTTTGCCGCAGTTTTCGATGCGATGCACGGCGCCCATTGGGATGAAGATGCTCTCGTTCACATGCACCTCGACCTTGTCGGCATCCCGGGTCACGAGCGCCGTCCCCGCAACGACGATCCAGTGCTCGCTTCTGTGATGGTGACGCTGCAGACTCGGCTTGGCACCGGGTGTGATCTCTAGCAGCTTGATCTGATAGCCGGGACCCTTGAGCAGGCTGGTCCAACTCCCCCACGGCCGCAGGCTCACCTTCGGTTGTGTGACCTCGGGAGCGCCCATCGCCTTGAGCGCATCGACCACCAGGCGCACGTCCTGCACGCGGTCCTTCGGCAACACCAGCGTGGCGTCGGCGGTGTCGACCACGATGAGGTCGCTCACTCCGAGCGTCGCGACCAATCGGTCCGTGGAGAACACGATGCTGTCACGGCTGTCGATGTCCACGCCCCGGCCCATACGGATGACGCCGTTCCCGTCGGGCTCCGCGACATCCTCGAGCGCCAGCAGCGACCCCACGTCGCTCCACTTCAGCGGCGCTGGGATGACCGCGACGCGGTCGGAGCGCTCCATGATGGCGACGTCCACCGAGATCGGGACGATCGTCTCGAACGCGGCTCGTGCCGCCTCGCCGTTGCGTTCGGCTGCCGGCAGCGCCGCGATTCCGCGCACGACCTCCGCGATGTGCGCCTCTCCGCCGGCGGCGGCGTCGAGCTCCTCCAGCACGCGCGACGCCTTCATGACGAAGATCCCAGCGTTCCAGTAGTACTCGCCGCTGGCCATGTAGGCCTCGGCGCGCGCGAGGTCCGGCTTCTCCACGAACTCGGCCACCACGTGCGGTGTCACCGATCCGACGGCGAACTCAGGCAGGGCCTCGGCGGCGCGGATGTAGCCATAGCCGGTCTCGGGCCTGGTCGGCTCGATGCCGATGGTGACGAGCCAGCCCGCAGCGGCCACGGCCCTTGCCGCGCGGATGCAGTCCGCCCAGACGTCACCGTCCTCGAGCAGGTGGTCGGAGGGCAGCACGACCATGATAGCCTCGGAGTCCTCGGTCACGAGCGTCGCAGCCGCGAGCGCGATAGCTGGCGCCGTGTTGCGCGCGAGCGGCTCTTGGATGTAGCGCACCCGGTGCAGCTGGGCGTCCGGTTGGGCGGTGAGATGGTTGCGGAGCTCGTCGAACATCCGCTCGTTGGTGACGACCGTGACGTCGGATCCGCCGCGGGTGAACGGCAGGATCCGATGGACTGCCTGCGCGATGAGCGACTCGGTCCCGAATGTGGACAACAGCTGCTTCGGGTTCAACTCCCGCGACAGCGGCCAGAAGCGCTGGCCCGAGCCGCCGGCCAGCACGATGGCGTACATATGTGTGTCGGATGCCATGGCTGCTCCCTGTCGCACGGTCTTCGGGGAGCGAGATCCCCCCACGAACCGCTCCGTCACTCTACCGCAACACGGCTGCCCCGACGCCAGCATAGAACACGGAACGATGCCAGAATCCCGCTCGGCCGCGGACTGCTCTATTGTTGTTCCCTGAGACGATCCTCGTTCGAGACACAGGGGAACCATGCTGCACAAGATCCTCCACCGGCTGGCTGAATACACCAAGATCAACGCGATCCGTCGCATGTTCGACATGCTGCAGATGCGCCGGAGCGAGATCGCAACGCTCGTCGGTCTGGCCATCGCTTACGCAGCCCTCGAGGGCTTCGGCATCGGGCTGCTTCTGCCTGTGCTGCAGTACGCGGAGAAGGGCTCGATCCCGCAGGCCACGGGCGGGATGTGGGGGATCCTCCTCTCCCTGAGCGCCTGGGCACACGTCCCGCTGAACCTAGCGACTCTGCTCACGATGTCGTTCATCCCGATCGTGCTGCGCCAAGTCGCCTTCTACCTGAACTCCTGGTACTCGGCGCTCGTTCAGAACCGCGCCATGACACGGCTGCGGGTCGAGGGGTTCGACGCGCTGGCTCACACCGACCTTTCGTTCACGGCACGCCGCGGGCAGGGCGACCTCATCGCATTCCTCACCGGCCAGGTGGACACGGCGGGAGCCGCGCTCATCACATTCCTGCGACTCATCGCGGTCATGATGCTGATCCTCATCTACGCGGCCGCGCTGCTCTACGTCTCCCCCGTCATGACGGCGATCGCCATCGCCGCCGTGATCTCGATGTCGTTCGTCGCGCGATCGAACATCAAGACCGCCCGGGAGATCGGCGCTCGTTGGTCGCGGCTGTCGCGCCAGGCATACGGCTCCTTCGCCGAGCGCGTCGCGGCGATCAGGCTGATCAAGATGCTGGGCCAGGAGGATGTCGAGACCGACAACGCCCGCGAGATCTCCGACGAGCTCGCACGGGCAAACGTGCAGATCGCACTGTCGGCGGCCCGGATCGAGGTCACCGTCGACCCGGGCCTAATGCTGGGCGCGTTCCTCGTGCTGTTCGTCGGGATCCAGTACCTGCACATGTCCCTGGCCGGCCTCGGCGTGTTCCTGTTCGTCCTCCTGCGCATGAACCAGAAGGCGAAGGAGTGGAGCGGCGGCCGCCAAGGGCTTTCCTCCTCTCTTGAGGGGCTGTTGTTCGTGGAGCGCACGACACGAGAGGCCCGTGCGGCGCGTCGGATCGTCAGCGGATCCCGACGGTTCCACGGTCTCGAAGACGCCATCACGTTCGAGGACATCTCGTTCGCGTACGAAGGCGAGAACAAGGAGTGCCCCGAGCCCGAGTCGGTGCTCGCAGCGGTCGACGCGCGCATTCCGGCGCGGAAGACGACCGCGATCGTCGGCCGCTCCGGCGCAGGCAAGTCAACGCTCGTCGAGCTGCTTCCGCGCCTGAAGGACGCGACCGCGGGCCACGTGCGCTTCGACGGCGTGGACATCTGCGACTTCGAGCTCCGCAGCCTCCGGCGGCATATCGGCTACATGACACAGGACGCGGTCCTCTTCGACGACACGGTCTACGGCAACCTCGTCTACGGCCTCGAGCGCGAGCCCTCGCCGGCCGAGATACGGGCCGCGCTCGAAGGCAGTTTCGCGGCGGGCTTCGTCGACGCGATGCCGGATGGCCTCAACACTCAGATCGGCGACCGCGGTGTGCGCCTGTCCGGCGGCGAGCGCCAAAGACTCGGCCTCGCGCGCGTGCTGCTGCTCGACCCCGACATCCTGATTCTCGACGAACCCACGAGTTCACTGGATTCGGAGTCGGAGCGCTACATCCAGGAGGCGCTCGACCGCGTGCGGGACCGCAAGACGATCATCGTCATCGCCCACCGGCTCTCGACGGTCATGAAGGCCGACCAGATCCTCGTCCTCGACGGCGGTCGGATCGCGGAGCGCGGCACCCACGCGGAACTACTGGCCATGGACGGCGCCTACGCGCGGCTCTTCGAGTCGCAGCTGCAGGGCTGAGCCGATGAGCATCCTGGAGGTTCTCGGGCTCAGGGGAGCCCCCGCGTGGGATGCCACCGCCAACCGCGAAGCGCTAGGGAGCGGCGTCATCGCGAGCATCGTGCTCGTCACGTGGAATCGTCTCCGGATGTTGGAGAGGTGCGTCGCGAGCCTGCTTGAGAGAACCTCGGGCGCGACCTACGAAATGATCGTTGGGACAACGCTTCGGATGACGGGACGGCGGATTACCTCGACGGCGTTGCGGCACGCCATCCGCAAGTGCGTGTCGTCCACGGCCAGGTCAACATCGGTCTCAACGCAGTCGCGGCAGGAATCCGGCTTGCACGCGGCCGCTACATCATCGAGCTCGACGACGACGTGCTCGACTTCCCTCAGAGCTGGCTTGGCGACATGATCGCGGCGTTCGACGCAGTCCCCCGTGCCGGATACCTGGCTGCCGACGTCGTACAGGATGAGATCACCAACGGCGCGAAGCCCGGGCCCGAGATGTACCGTGAGCGCTGCTACCGCGGCGGTATGGTGATCCAGCACGGGCCGACCGGCGGATGGTGCACGATCACCTCACGCGCGGTCATCGCGCGCATCGGGAACTTCATGGAGATACCGGACCGGACCGGACCTTCTTCTCGGAGGACGGCGAGTTCGCGGGTCGGTGTCGCCGCAACCTGTACCGCGTCGGGGTGATCCCGAGCGTCCGGGTCTATCATGCCACCGGCGCGGCCGCGAATGCGCGGTTCGGCTACCTTGACCAGTGTCAGGCGAAGTACGCCGACGGCCCCGAGTACGCCGGACTCCGGGATATCGCCGTCGATGCGATGGATCGGGCGGTCAACGAGGAGTAGGGCTCGGTCAGCCACCCAATTCGGTACCCGGCATCAGCGTCCGCTCGAGCGACGCTCGCGCCCGCACGGCGCTCACGATACCATGCACGCAGACTTCCACGGACTTCCTCCCGGAGAGACGCACATGACCCGCGCGATCGTGATTTCACCCACGTACAACGAAGCCGAGAACCTGCCCGCGCTGGCTGAGCGGCTGCTCGGACTCGAGCCGGCGATCGACGTGCTCATCGTGGATGATGCGTCCCCGGACGGCACGGGCGCGATCGCTGACGGGATCGCCGCTCGCGAGCCGCGCTTCCGCGTCGTGCACCGCACCGGGCCCCGTGGATACGCGGCGGCCAGTCGCGAGGGTCTGCGCCTGGCGCTCGATGACGGATACGACGTCGTGTGCACTATGGACGCCGACCTCTCACACGACCCGGCCGACATCCCCCGCCTGCTCGCCTCGGCCGCCGCCGGCGCGGACCTCACCATCGGTTCGCGCTACGTGGACGGTGGTGAGATCGTGGTCGATTGGGGGCCCGTCCGGCACGCGGTCAGCCGCATGGGGAGCCGCTACGCGCGCCTCATGACAGGTGCGAAGGTCAACGACTGCACGAGTGGGTTCCGCTGCTACCGCGCAGCCGCGCTTCGCGCCGTCCCGCTCGACGCGATGCACTCCGACGGCTACTCGTTCCTGATCGAGGTGCTGGCGACGCTGTCTCGCGCGGGATCACGGATCGCCGAGGTGCCGATCCGCTACGTCGATCGACGGGCGGGCGCGTCCAAGATCTCGCGCCGCATC
>Ga0209540_10000962_pt1 | contig 23112 bp, 21 predicted proteins | sample BarGraIncu01121A_FD_184501 | JGI IMG/M metagenome (GOLD analysis project Ga0209540, IMG submission 184501) | Arctic peat soil microbial communities from Barrow, Alaska - Barrow Graham LP Incubations 011-21A (SPAdes) (version 2) | ecosystem: Environmental > Terrestrial > Soil > Wetlands > Peat... | reverse complement strand
CTTAAGAGCGTGCCTTTAGCATAGGTTTTTTTGACGTTTTCAATTTCAACTTCCACAACATCTCCTGGAAGTCCTCCTTCAACAAAAACAATCATATTTTCAATGCGTCCCAGACCTTCCCCACTGTGGGTAATGTCTATTAATTCCAAGGTATATTTTTCACCAACGGTGATTTGCTTATTATTTTCGTTCATTATTTCATCCTTTTTTTCTTTATTTTTTTATATTCTCAGAGTTTTGAACCCTAGCACCATGGTTAATGGCTTCTATTATTTTTCCCTCTGTTTTTTTACTCCGACTTTTTCAGTGCTTTTTTTACGGGCTTTAAGTTTAGGATCACTTTTTCCATGACTAACCATTTTTTCATGAATTAACGCCTTTTTATCGGATCCGATAAGATCCAGCCGATAGGCTTTTGTCAATGCCTCATGAACCAATAAATAGTTTTCACGTTTATTATATTGTACAAGAGCTCTTTGCATGTTTTTTTCACGACCCATAGGGACATGAACTGTTTCCATGGTCAGAGGATTCACTCCGGTATAATACATTGCGGTTGCGACACTTCCAGGTGTTGGATAAAAATCCTGAACCTGTTCCGGAAAGAAGTCCATATCCCGAATATATTCAGCCAGTTTAATGGCATCTTCAAGCTTACACCCCGGATGTCCGGTTATAAAATACGGCAGCACATATTGATTTTTCCCAAGGCGGGCATCTATTTTTTTAAAGTCTTTTACAAAACTTTCGTATACTTTAAAGGAAGGCTTTCCCATATGCTGAAGGACATTTTCTGAAACATGTTCAGGCGCCACCCGTAGCTGCCCACTTACGTGATGTTCAACCAATTCTTTAAGAAAAGCCGGGTCCTTTTCCAGCGCCAGATAATCATAACGAATACCTGAGCGGATAAACACTTTTTTAATACCCGGTATTTTTCGGACTGCCCGAAGGGTTTCTAAATATGGGCTATGGCGGCTATCTATTTTTTTACAGGGTTCCGGGGAAAGACATTCCTGATTCTTGCAGTACCCATGAGTTGCCTGTTTCTTACACGCCAGATGGCTGAAATTTGCTGTTGGACCACCAATATCATGAATATATCCTTTGAATGACGGATCCTTCATCATCCGTTTGGCTTCTTTGACAATGGACTCTTTACTCCGCATTTGAACATATTTTCCCTGATGAATGGCCAGAGCGCAAAAATTACAGTTCCCGAAACAGCCACGGTTAGCAGTAATACTGAACTTAACTTCCTCCAGGCCCGGAACATCTCCTTTTGCCTTATAGGCGGGGTGGCATTCATAGGTAAATGGAAGATCATACAATGCATCAAATTCATTCTGACTTAAAGGCATTTGTGGTGGGTTCTGGCTGAGGTATCGGTTTCCGCTTTTCTGCAAATAGGAACGGGGTTCATAGGCATTATTGCTATGATAAATCAGTGCTGTTGCCTCAACGTATTTATTTTTATCTTCTGTGACTTCTTCCGCTGTTGGTAATAGGATGGCATTTTCAAAATCAGGTTCTTTGACAATGACAGCTGTCCCTTTAATATAGGTTAGTAAATCCACCGGAATGCCAGCTTCCAATCCATCAGCGATTTCGATGATCGCTTTTTCTCCCATGCCGTAAACCAAAATATCTGCCCTTGAATCAAAAAGAATGGATCGTCGTACTTTATCCTGCCAATAGTCGTAATGGGCAAAGCGTCGAAGACTGGCTTCAATACCCCCAATAATCAGAGGAATCTCACCAAAGAGCTCACGTATTTTCCCACAGTAAACAATGGTTGCCCGATCCGGCCTAAGACCCGTTTCTCCACCAGGAGAATAAACATCCACTCGTCGGCGTTTTTTATTCACCGAGAAATGGCTCACCATGGAATCCAGGTTTCCGGCGGTTACCAGAAAGCCAAGACGTGGTTTTCCAAGCTTTTTAAAATCCTCATCCCCTCGCCAATCCGGCTGGGCAATAATCCCAACCCGGTAGCCTCTGGATTCCAGGACCCGGCCAATAATAGCAGCTCCAAAGGAGGGATGATCCACATAGGCATCTCCTGTGACGATGATAAAATCACACTGTTCAATGCCCAGAACTTTCATTTCAGCTTTGGACATTGGCAAAAAGTCCTTGTTCCCCTGGATTTCACAATTATTTAATGGACTTGTCGTTTTTTTCATTCAATTCCTTTCATTATAATCTCTGTATCACTTTTTAACTGAAAAGAAGCCTTGCTATTGGAAAATTAATAATGATCACACTCATGATCACCAAAAAAAACACCTGATTCATCTCAATGGTCATCCCAATGGTATCTCCGGTCATTCCGCCTATTTTTCGTTGGAGGTTCAACATTAAAAAAAGCCCGGGAATAAAGCCCAGTACAACGGCAATAAACCCTGAAAGCCCGAGAACAAATGTGGCAAAGACCAACAAAAACAATAGGTAAACCACAAAATGATGAAGCTGTGTCATTTCCACAAAACGTTTCCCCAGACCCCCACCTCCAGGGGCATAGGTTGAAAAACAGGTTGACATGATCGCGGCAACACGTCCAAACACAGGCATTATTAAAAGGACAATGCTGTACTTCGGAAGGATAATGATAAAACATATCCAATAGGTCAAAATCAATAAAATTAAACCGATGGCCCCAAAGGCTCCTAAACGACTATCCTTCATGATTTCCATCATTTTTTCCCGATCTCGGGCACTGAACAAAGCATCCGTTGTATCTGCAAAGCCATCCAGATGAAGTCCTCCGGTTAACCAGATATAGGTAATCATCATCAGTATTGCCTGAAGCTCAATGAAATGAATGAAAGAAAATAACACAGAAGCACCGTACAATATCAAACCAATAAAGAGTCCGACAATGGGTATTAAAATCATGCTGTCATAAAACTCTTCACTGGTAACATCTTTTATTTTAATGGGTATGCGAGTAAAAAATGAAATGGCAATTAATATTTTTCGCATTCTATTCTCCAGTATTTAAATATAAGTCCAACAAACTTAAACTAATAAAAATAAAGTATGAATTTGCATTCACACTTTATCTCCTAAACTTCGTCGGCAAAATTAAATTTATTCTCTATTAATAATCTCAACTGTTCCATGGCTTTTTTTTCATCATCACCTGATGCCTCGATCTCAATCTCATCACCTTTTTGTACCGCCAAAATCATAACACCCATGATGCTTTTAGCATTCACCCGTGTTGAAGCTTTTTTAATATAGATTTCACTTTTGAAATCGTTGGCTCGTTGAACAAAAAGCGAGGCCGGTTTTGCATGCAGTCCTGCTTTGTTATTAACAATTATCTTGTCAATTATCACATAAATACTCCCCTTTACTATAAAATTCCCCTATTGTAACTATTATACCGTTTAAACCCCAATTTAGCAAGTCATTGACTTTTATTTCTTTTATGTTGTAAAATCTTTTTTTAAGTTTTATAATGTATCATAAAGAAATTGAGTAATATACTCGTTATGGAGGTGAAAACATGAAAATTACCAAAGAAATGGGAATTTCAGATGCTGTAGAAGCATATCCGGATTCAGTTAAAGTATTCCAAGCCTTTGGAATGGGCTGTTTCGGTTGTATGGCAGCACGTTTTGAAAACATTGAGCAAGGTGCTATTGCCCACGGCATTGATCCGGACGAATTAGTTAAAGCCATAAATGATGCTCTGGAAGCGGTAGATCTTACAAAAGAGTAAGGATTAAATGCTCTGTAATTGCAACACGCTTATCTTAAAGATAAGCGTGTTTCTTTTATTGTTTTAAGAATAATCTGAATAAAACCTTGAAATAATCCCATTTAATTGTTACAATGGTAAAAAAATCGAATACGGACTTGATAGAGGTGCGGTCTTTATGACTAATCACGCTGACCATGGCTAATGGGATGAAGTGTAACGAAAAGAAAGCTCGCCGAAGGACTTTGAATTGCCATCAACTTCCTGGGTTTATTGCAAACAGCAATAAGACTGTCATCATTCATTTGATGGGGTGCTATTTAAGAATACAGTGGATTCTCTTAATGAGATGATCTGTTGTTATTTTAGCTAGTACTTTACTAGTTTTTTTTTATTTTTTTTTATTAAATATTTTGGAGGAACTATGAAATCATATAATGTTGCTGTTGTTGGTGCTACGGGAATGGTTGGTCAAAAAATGCTTCAAGTTTTAGCTGAGCTAAAATTTCCAGTAAAAAATCTTTTCCCTATGGCATCTAAACGTTCAGCAGGAAAAGAAATTTTATATAATGGAAAAACCTATGTGGTTGAAGAGCTTCGTGATGAAGCCTTCGATCAGGATATTGATATTGCCCTTTTCTCAGCCGGTGGCGATACAAGTCAGCGTTTTTCCCCGGTTGCAGCTGCAAAAGGTGTGATTGTCATTGACAATAGCAGTGCCTTTCGAATGGACCCCACTGTACCATTAGTAGTCCCTGAGGTTAACCCTGAGGATTTGGATTGGCATAAAAATATTATTGCAAACCCCAACTGTTCCACCATCCAGGCCATGGTTGCCTTAAAGCCTTTGTATGATGCCTTTGGGATTAAACGGATTATCTTTTCGACCTACCAGGCTGTTTCCGGTTCAGGCATGAAGGGCTATGCTGCCCTTGAAGGTGGCATCAAAGGTGAAAAAGACACATTTAATCCACATCCCATTGCCTATAACTGTTTGCCTCAAATCGACACCTTTACAGACAATGGCTATACCAAAGAGGAAATGAAAATGGTGAATGAAACACAGAAGATTCTTCACGATGACAGTTTGCGGATTACGGCTACTGCTGTGCGAGTCCCTGTTTATTATGCACATAGTGAAAGCATTAATGTTGAATTCAAAAAAGAATTCACTCTGGATGAAATTAAGTCCCTTTACAGCAAATCTCCTGGTATTGTCCTACAGGATGATCCTGAAAAAAGTATTTACCCTCTGGCAATAAACGCCGAAAACAGAGACGAAGTTTTTGTAGGACGTATCCGCCGTGATTATAGTGTGGATAATGGCGTTAACCTCTGGGTTGTAGCTGATAATATCCGTAAAGGTGCTGCCACCAATGCCGTGCAAATTGCTTTTGCCCTTGTTGAACGCCACCTTATTTAAAACAATTTTTAACCGATTCCAACCAAAATGAAGGAGAAAAAAATGAGTATTTTTACAGGTAGTTGCGTTGCAATTATAACACCATTTAAAAATAACAAAATTGATTATGAACGATTCCATCAACTGATTGACTGGCAAATTGAAAACGGAACCGATGCCATCCTTGTTGCAGGAACCACCGGGGAAACTTCAACTCTCACCGATCCTGAGCATCTGGAAATACTACAGGATGCCAGTAAATACATTAATGGCCGTGTTCCTTTTATTGCCGGAACCGGCAGTAATGATACCGCCTACTCTGTTATGCTTTCAAAACAAGCAGAAAAAGCAGGCGCCGATGCCGCCTTGATCATTAATCCTTATTATAATAAGTCTACCCAACGAGGGGTTATTGCCCATATAAAGGCCATTGCAACTGCCATTAACATTCCTGTTATCATTTATAATGTTCCCAGTCGTACCGGTCTTAACATTGAAGTCAGTACCATTAAAGAACTGAGCAAAATTTCCAATATTGCTGCTGTAAAAGAAGCCAGTGGTGATATCAGCCAAATTACTGAAATCGCCCGGGTTTGTGGCAGTGACATTGACATTTACTCAGGTAATGATGACCATGTGCTTCCGGTTTTAGCAGTCGGTGGTAAGGGGATTATTTCTGTATCTGCGAATATTATTCCCAGAGACATGCACGATCTTGTGGCGACATTTATGGAAGGCAATATTGAAAAATCCCGGGAACTTCAGTTTAAAACAAACTTAATTAACCGTGCAATGTTTTACGAAACAAATCCCATCCCAGTTAAAGCTGCCATGGCGCTCATGGGAATGGATACCGGTGACATGCGTCTTCCCCTTATCGAAATGGAAGATAGCAATAAAGAAAAACTTATTGCTGATCTTAAAACTTACGGTTTAATATAGGAGGTTCAAATGTTAAATATTTTACTCAGTGGGGTTTCAGGTGCCATGGGTGCCAACCTGCAACAAATTATAAAAGAAGCCGATGGTTGTAGCATTGTAGCAGGCTATGATCACCAGGAGGATTCATCCCTCCCCTTTCCCGTTTATACCGATTTAGATAAATGCCGGGAAAAGATTGATGTTATCATTGATTTTTCACACTTTAAAGCATTTTCAGAAATCTTTGGTTTTGCTTCCTCCCATAAAATTCCCATTGTCATTGCAACCACTGGATTATCTGAAGATGATTTAGAGACCATTGCTAACGGTGCACAGAATTTTCCAATCTTTAAAACGGCTAATATGTCCCTGGGAATTAATCTGCTGGCAAAAGCCTTAAGAGAAATGGCAGGCCAGCTGGAAGAAACCTTTGATATTGAAATTATTGAAAAACACCACAATAAAAAAATCGATGCTCCCAGCGGAACTGCATTGCTTCTTGCCGATGCAGTGAATGAAGGACTTGTGAAGAGCAAAGATTACATTTATGGACGACATGGACGAGATGCCAAACGCATGACAAACGAAATCGGGATTCATGCTATTCGTGGCGGCACCATTCCCGGAGAGCATATTGTTATTTTTGCCGGCAATGATGAAATCATCGAACTTAAACATTCAGCGCTCTCAAAAAAAGTCTTTGCAGAGGGTGCTCTCAAAGCCGCCCGATATATTGTTACAAAAAAATCCGGGCTTTATGATATGTCCATGCTCATTAACGACTAAATAAATGGCTATGAATATTTAGGTCGTCCCTTCTGAGGGTGAAACTGCAGGAACTCCTGCGAAAATAAGTGAAAGAAAATGATCAAAAAACAGCTGATAAAACAAAACTGTTGGATGATTAAAGAGGTTAATTTAATGGCTATTGTAGTTCAGAAATACGGTGGAACCTCCATTGGTTCTGTTGAACGTATTAAGAACGTTGCAAAACGCATTATAAAAAAGAAGGAAAGCGGCCACCAGGTAGTGGTAGTCGTTTCTGCTATGGGAAAAACAACTGATGATTTGGTTAAACTCGCCCGTGCGGTTAGTTCTGCTCCCCCTAAACGTGAAATGGATCGTCTTCTTTCCACAGGCGAACAAATTTCAATTTCCCTATTATCCATGGCACTCCAGGAAATGGGTCATGATGCCATTTCCTTCACAGGTCCCCAAGTTGGGATTCGTACCTGCGGACGTCATACTAAATCCAGAATTGAAGGCATTGACACAACAAAGCTTCTCGAAGCCCTGAATGAGGACAAAATTGTCATCGTAGCTGGATTTCAAGGGGTAAACGAAAATGATGATGTCACAACCTTAGGCCGTGGCGGATCAGATACCAGTGCTGTGGCTTTAGCCTGTGTACTCGATGCCCCCTGTGAAATCTATACAGATGTTGAAGGGATTTATGGGGTCGACCCCCGGCTCTATGACAAGGCAAAAAAACTTGACACCGTCAGCTATGAAGAAATGCTCGAAATGGCAAGCCTTGGAGCTGGTGTCATGCACCCTCGTGCCATTGAACTTGCCAGTAAATACAATACAAAAATCGTGGTTGCCTCCAGTGAATTTGAAGTTCCCGGAACAATCATTAATAAAGGAGAACACCATATGGAGGAACAATCTGTTACCGGGCTGGCCATTGACAACGATGAATTAATCATTACGATCAGGGACATTCCCTTTGATTTAAACATTACTTCACAATTTTTTTGTCAATTCGCAAATAAAAGCATAAATATTGATATGATCAGTCAAAGTGCTCCTATTAAAGGTCTTATTAATATTTCCTTTACTGCGCCGATTCAAGATTTAGATGAAGCTATGAAAATCTTAGATGCCTTTGAAGAAAAGTATCCTGATATCGGGGTTATTTTAAACGAAAACGTCTCAAAACTTTCAGTAGTAGGTGTCGGAATGCGAAGTCAGTCCGGTGTTGCCGCAAAATTTTTTCAACTTCTCACAGATAACGACATACAGATACTTATGATTACAACTTCAGAAATTCGTATCAGCTGTGTGATTAGATCTAAGGATCGGGATATTGCAGTGACTGCTACTGCCCAGGCCTTTGAACTTTGAAATAAATCAAACTTATAATTTGACATTAAAAAACCAGACAAACAATTATTATTGTTTGTCTGGTTTTTAATTTTTATATCATTTCCTTTTCAATTTTACATCGATCATCTTTTTATCCAAGTCATTAAAATCAATGAAGTCTCCGGTGACAATATAATAGACGGTTTCAAAAATATTAGTGGCATGATCCCCAATACGTTCGAGGTAACTGCCGATAAAAATAAAAACAGAACCCTGGTGAATGTTTTTTGGTTCCTCAATCATGTACTTTAAGCAATCCTCTTGTATTTCAACATTTAGGCTATCTATTTCATCTTCAAGCGAAATAACTTCCTTGAATTGACTGATATCTTCATCAATAAAAGCTTGAATGGAAAGCTTAACAAGTTTTTCAGCCAATTCACATTCCTTAGGAATATCAATGAGTTGCTTCATATAAGTCTCATCTTTTAATTCAATGACCCGCTTAGAAATATTGACTGCTAAATCCGCAATCCGCTCAAGGTTTGTAATAATCTTATAGGTCGAAGCCAGGCGTCTTAAATCAGTAGCCACAGGACTCTGAGTTGCAATGACCCGGCTCACTTCCAGGTGGAGATCAATTTCTTTTTTATCCACTATATCATCCCGCTCAATCACCGACCGGGCCATAACGCTGTCCTGGTTTTCCAATGCAAATACAGAATCCGACAACATTTTTTCAGTCACTGTTGACATAAGCATTATTTCATCTTTGATCATATTTAATTCTTTATCATATTCATCTCTCATCTAATACCTCCTTTTATCATCCAAATCGTCCTGTAATGTAATCCTCAGTTCGCTTATCATCAGGATTTGTAAATATCTTGTGAGTATCATCAAACTCCACTATCTCACCCATAAGAAAAAAGGCTGTTTTATCAGAAATACGACCTGCCTGCTGCATGGAGTGGGTAACGATAATAATGGTATAGAGTTTTTTCAAGCTCTGCATAAGGTCTTCTATTTTTGCTGTTGCAATTGGATCCAATGCGGATGTGGGTTCGTCCATTAAAATGACCTCAGGATCCATGGCTATGGTTCTTGCAATACAAAGCCGTTGTTGTTGCCCCCCTGAAAGTCCCAAAGCCGATTTATTTAAACGATCCTTGACTTCATCCCAAAGGGCGGCTCTTTCAAGACTATCTTTTACAATGGTATCCAGTTTTGTTTTATCTTTAAGCCCCTGACATTTGGGGCCATAGGCTACATTTTCATAGATACTCATGGGAAAAGGGTTAGGACTTTGAAAAACCATTCCAACCCTTGTTCGTAAATTAATGACATCAATATCCCCATTAATATCCTGGCCATCAAAAATGATTTCACCCTTTATCTTAACCGAGTCGATGAGATCATTCATCCGGTTAAGACAACGCAAAAATGTTGATTTACCACAGCCGGAAGGTCCAATAAATGCAGTAACTTCTTTTTCGCAGATTTTCATGTTTATATTCTTCAGTGCCTGGAAATCCCCATAAAATAAATCCAGATCTTTTATGTTAAATTTTAGTTTACTATCCATATTTCACCTCATTTTTTATTAAAGACATCCAGCTTGTCCGAAGCGATCCGAGACAGAATATTCAGAATAATGACAATCACAATAATCACAATCCCAATGGCACAGGCCAGTTCGATATTTCCTTCTTCTTTCGCTACATAGTAGGCTTGGACCGTGAGTGTACTCCCTGGGGAAAGAAGGGTACCCGGAATTTGGGCAACGGTTCCGGCGGTTAATAACAATGCCGCTGACTCTCCGATGACCCTTCCAACACTCAAAAGCACTGCTGTTGCAATCCCTGGGACTGCACAGGGAAGAATGACTTTAAAAATGGTTTGAAGCTTTGTTGCTCCAAGCGCCAGGGAGCCTTGCCTGAAAGCCATGGGCACTGTTTTTAATGCTTCCTCAGTGCTGCGTATAATGACCGGCAACAATATAATCGCAACGGTTAAACTTCCTGATAACAGAGAGATTTGAAAATTTAATGCTACCACAAAGAAGGCCATACCAAAAAGCCCGAAAACAATGGACGGGATTCCTGCCAAACATTCAGTGGCAAAGCGGATGGTATTCACTACTTTACCAGCTTTTGCATATTCTGTCAAATAAATGGCTCCAAAAATCCCAATAGGCAGTGCCACAGCCAGAGATAATAAAATCATATATAAAGTAGTGATAATATTTGACTTAATACCGCCACCGGGACTAATGACCTTAAGTTTTAATTGACCGGTTTGATCATTAATCAATGTTTTTACATCATTAGTGGATAAACCCGTAAGATCTGTACCATTCACGGATTGCAAAATATAGTCAGTACCGATATCGACTGGCGCACCATTTGACTGAACAGCGTTTTGAAAAGGAGAATTTTTTTCAATATATGAAAAAATAAACTGTTCCCTATCAGTTGAATAGTATTTATATTGAACCTTTGTAATGGCTGCTCCAATATTTTCCACATAAACTGGTGCTTCCAGTGGTGTTTCATATTTTTTGTCATAGGTCGTTTTATTCTCCATCACTTTTGGTTCAATGGTTAAAGGAACTGAACTATTTTCTACAAAAGCATAAAATACCTTTTCATTATAATCTCGACTGATAAAGTTCCAATTAATGGCACCAATTCCCTTTACGAAAATAAAACCAATGATGAAAAGTAAAACGCTGAGGGTAATGCCGGTTGCCAGATAAATAATACTTTTAACAAGAATATCTTTTGCTTTTCGTCCCATTTTAACTGTCCACCCTTACTTTTACTAATTTATTTACAATCACATTAATGATCATAATAAATACAAACAGCACTACCCCTGTGGAATAAAGCAGCTGCTGATGAACGCCGGATGCATAACCCATTTCCAGAGCAATATTAGTTGTAAGTGGTCGTATCTGATCAAATAGACTTGTTGGGATTCCGGCTATGGGATTTCCACAAACAAGCATAACTGCAATGGTTTCTCCAATTGCTCGGCCAATCCCCAGAATGACTCCTGTCATAATACCAGATCGTGCTGCAGGAATAACTACCTTAAATATTGTTTGAATTTTTGAAGCTCCCAGTGCATAGGAACCTTCACGATAAGCTTTTGGCACAGCACCAATAGAGGTCTCAGAAATACTGATAACCGTGGGTAAAATCATAATGGCCAGTACCAGAATGGTTGCCAATAAAGATTCCCCCTGAGCTTTAGGAGATATTTTCAGAACATAGGGAACAATGATTCCTAAACCAAAAACTCCATAAAGCACTGATGGAATCCCTGCCAATAGTTCCACCGCAAATCGAATGACCTTACCAATCTGAGAGCTTGCCATTTCAGCTATGAATACAGCAGTAAAAATAGCAATGGGCACTCCAATAAGAATGGCTCCAGTGGTTGCAAAAACCGATCCTACAATCATATAAAAAATGCCATACATGTTAGAACCAGGTCGCCACTCAACACCGGATATGAAATTCCAAAAGGGATAGCTATTCGTAACAAAAGGTTTTAGCCCATTGTAAAAAACAAAAAAGGTGATGGCTAAAACACTTATAACTGCCACAAGAGCACAGATAAGGAAAAAGTTTTCGATTATTTTTTCTTTCAGTTTCTTCAGTTTCTTCAGTTTCTTCAGTTTGATCGCTTCCAAAAAAACGCTCCTTTTCTATACCCCCAAGTTGTATTCTAAGCCATGAGGGTAAAATACCAAAAATCAGGCTCCCCTAAGGGAGCCTGAGGTTGAATTGTTGATTTTATTATAGTACTGTTATTCCGCCTTCAGCAGTTACAATCTTTTGTCCTTCTGGACTCATAAGAAAATCAAGGAAAGCAGTGGTTGCAGCATTTGGTTTTGCTTCATCATAAAATGCCAGAAATGGTCGTGATAAAGTATAGGTTTTATTCAGAACATTTGCAACTGAAGCTTGGATACCACCAACATCTAATGCTTTAATGGTTTTGTCAACAAAGGTTAATGATACATAACCAATAGCATTTTCATTTCCTGCAACGGTTGTCTGAACATTTCCGTTTCCTTCTTTAATGGTTGCATCTGGTTTTAATTTTTCAGCAAATCCTAAAAGTTCTTCTATTGCTGTTCGCGTTCCAGAACCATCTTCACGGGACACGACAACGATTGGGGCATCTGCACCACCCACTTCACTCCAGTTGGTAATTGCACCGGTGTAAATATTTGTTAATTGTTCTTTGGTAAGATCTTTTACGGTATTGGCTGGGTTAACGATTAATGCGATACCATCGTATGCAAAGGTAATTTCTTTAAGACCGGGTTTCTCGTCAGCTGTTAAATCTCTTGATGAACACCCGAAGGAATAAGTATCAGCTTTTGCGCCTTTAATTCCGTCTGAAGAGCCTGTGCCACTGTAGGTAAACTTCACATCCGGATTTAATGCTTTAAACTCAGTACCTGCTGCGTCAATGACTTTCTGAACTGAAGTCGAACCACCACCGTTAATTTCGCCGGTTACTGCAGCAGTTGATGTAGGCGTACTTGATGAACCACAACCAGCGAGGGTCAGTAGGCTTGCTCCCACCACTAGTGTTAATAAAACTTTTTTTAAACTTTTTGACATTGTTTTCTCCTCAAATTTTCTTTTAGATTTTTCTTTTAGATTTTTCTTTTCTTATTTCAAGGGTATCTTACCAAAGAAACACAAGAAAAAGGTTTTGAACATGTAAAGATAATGTTAAGAGTATGTTAAATCGATTCAGTTTGGGTTTAATTAAAAATCTTTTTTGTGAGATCCGTCAGTGATTTTATCATACACTGTGAGTCCCTGTCCAGTAAATGCTATAATTTCCTGAATATGTCTTAGCAGCTTCTCACAATGTATTACTTTTATTCTAATAGGATCGCCGAAACCGGCTATCCCGTTGAACTACAGACTTGTCCTCGGCAATCGAAACCTTTCTTAGACGCCCCTTGATATTGCGAGTTTGCAATTTCTTTAAAACCTGCTCACCTTTATTGTTTAAAATTTCCACAAACGTTGAAACATCCAGAATAACAATAACCCCAATATCTTCAGCAGTCATGCCCTCAAGGTTACACAGGGTTCCGACAATATCCACAGCACGCATTTTTGTTTTCTTCCCGGCATTAATGTGTAGTTTCATAATTTCTTTGGTTAAATCAAAGGCCTTGTCTTTTTTTTCTTCAGGTTTTGCCTGAAGCTTTTCATTAAAAGCTGGCTTTAAAGTATCAAGAATGGAGTGCGTTGGGGTTTCTTTTCGGGTGATTTCTTTTTCGGTATATTCTTCAATTTCTTGTATTAAATGTTCCTCTTTTGAGGATACCAAAGTAATGGCTGTTCCTTTTTTCCCCTGTCGGCCGGTTCGGCCAATGCGATGAACATAGGTTTCCTTTTCCCAGGGTACATCATAATTAATAATATGGGATATCTCATGAACATCAATTCCTCTTGCTGCCACATCCGTTGCGATGAGATACCGAAACTCCCCTTTTTTAAATCGGTGCATGACACGGGTTCGATCATCCTGTTCCATGCCTCCATGGATTTTTTCACAGGCATTATTATCCTGCCCCAAGGAATTACTAATGGCATTCACCCGTTCCTGGGTGTTGCAAAAGATAATACAGCTGTCTGGGTTTTCCACCAGCAGAATATCCCTCAACAGTTCCATTTTATCGCCATCAGTGGATTCATACAATTCCTGGTCAATGGCATCAGTACTTTTGATTTCAGCTTCGATTTCAATGACCTGGGGATCCTTCATGTATCTTTTAGAGAGCCGTTGGATTTCGGGTTCCAATGTTGCTGAAAATAACATGGTGACACGATTTTTAGGCATCTCGTCTATGATTTCTTCAACCTGGTCAATGAAACCCATATTAAGCATTTCATCAGCTTCATCAATGATTAAATATTTTATTTCTTCGGTATTAAAAGTACCCCTTACAATATGGTCCATTACCCGACCCGGAGTGCCAACCACCACATGAGTTTTCTGTTTCAGTTCTTTTTCCTGACGTTTAATCGGGGATTTTCCATAAAGTGCCGATACCTTAACCCGTTTAAAACGACCGATATTAAAAATATCATCATGAATCTGAAGTGCTAATTCCCGTGTTGGTGTCAGTACCAGGGCCTGGGGTTTATTTTCGTCCCAATCCAGTAATTCACAAATAGGAATTCCAAAGGCGGCAGTTTTTCCACTGCCGGTTTGGGCTTTACACAGAATATCTGTATTATTGAGGGCCAAAGGAATAACAGCTTCCTGGACCTTGGTAGGATTCTTGAAATTTAATTTTTCGATGGCTTTTAAAAGCTCATCGCTCAGTGGGTAGTCTTTAAAATTTTTGGCTATCATATTTTATTCTCACTCTTTCTATTTTTACTTTCTATTATTTGACATATAAAAAGCTGCACCTTCTGCATAAGCTCAAAAGATACAGCTAACATTCAATATGTTTTGTAAACCGAAGTCGAATCGTTGTCCAACTATTTATTCCACCGTAACACTTTTTGCTAAATTTTTTGGTTTGTCTACGTCACAGCCTCTGGCTACTGCCAGATAATAGGACAGAAGCTGAAGATATACCACTGTGGGAATTGGGGTTATATCATCGTCCATATTGGGGATAACAAATACCTCATCGACTTCTGAAGAAATCCCCTGATGGGATTCCTGAACAATGGCCAGTACAAAAGCCCCTCTCGCTTTTACTTCTTTAATGTTGCTGAGCATTTTTTCAAACACTTTTTCCTGGGTGCAGACTGCAACCACTATGGTACCATCGTCAATAAGGGCTATGGGTCCATGTTTCAATTCCCCGGCGGCATATGCTTCTGAATGTATATATGATATCTCTTTTAGTTTAAGAGAGCCTTCCAAACATGTATAGAAATCTAGCCCTCTGCCAATGAAAAACAAATCATTGATGTTAAAGTGTTCATAGGCGAAGACTTTAACCGCTTCCTCAGATTCCAGTGCTTTTTCCACAAGTCCCGGAGTTTTTAAAAGCGCAACACTCAATCGCCCGATTTCCCTGGGAATGATCTGACCATTTAAACGGCCGAGGTGCATAGCTAAAAGCAGCATGCAACCAACCTGGGTGAGATAGGCCTTCGTAGAGGCCACTGCAATTTCCGGCCCGGCATTGGTATAAAGCACATCATCGGCTTCTCTTGCTATGGAACTTCCCACAACGTTGGTGATGGCAAGCACCCGGGCACCGTTGTCTTTAGCCAAACGAATAGCCGCTAAAGTATCTGCGGTTTCTCCGGATTGACTGATGACAATCAGCAGGGTTTTATCATCAATAATAGGGTCTTTATACCGATATTCAGACGCTGCTTCTGTTTCCACTGCTATTCTTGCAAATTTTTCGAAATAGAACTTACCAACCATTCCTGCATGGTAAGCCGTACCACAAGCAACAATTTGTATCCGATGGATTTTTTTCATGGTTTCTGCATCCAAATTGATATTGTCAAGCGTCACCCCGTCTTCAGTTAAACGACCTGTTAAGGTATCAACCATGGCCTTAGGCTGTTCGACAATTTCTTTCATCATGAAATGGTCGTAGCCACCTTTTTCAGCATCACCGGGATCCCAGTCAACTTTAAAGATTTCTTTATCAATGACATCACCATTAGGGTCTAATACTGTAATGTTATCCTTGGTCAGGATTGCCATTTCGCCATTATCAAGAAGATAAACTTCTCTTGTATATTTTAGAATCGCCGGAATATCCGATGCTATAAAATTTTCCCCTAAACCTAATCCGACAATCAAGGGACTATCTTTGCGAATAGCTAAAATCTTATCTGGTTCGTTTGCGCAGAGGATCCCCAAAGCATAAGAACCTCTCATTTTTTTCATTGCAATTTGAAGGGTTTCAATAATACTTCCTGTATAGAGTTCACAAAGCAAATGGGCAATCACTTCAGTATCGGTATCCGATGCAAAAAGGTGGCCTAACCCTAAAAGTTCTTCTTTTAAGTCCATATAATTTTCAATAATCCCATTATGGACCACTGCTATCTTGTTATTCAGACTGCAGTGGGGATGAGAGTTCGCATCGGATGGTATACCATGGGTTGCCCATCGGGTATGTCCAATCCCTGATTTCCCAGTTAAAGGAGTTAATTCCAAACAATCACTGAGATTTTTAAGCCGACCTTTTTTCTTTTTTATCTGAATGATGTCATTGTCAATGGTTGCGATTCCTGCTGAATCATAACCACGATATTCTAATTTTGACAGCCCATCCATTAACACATCCTGGGCCTGTTTATCTCCAATATAGCCTACGATTCCACACATCTTACTCACCTGTTTTTCTTTTTTTGTACACCGTCTTTGTGCTGAAAATCACTTTCCAGATTTATCCGGTATACTTCCAGGGCATCCGCCGAATTTTCGATACTCCCTGTCCTCGTCAACTCAATTTCTGTGTGGACCATCACTTGAGTTCTGGCGCTTTATTTGTCTCATAATAACGGCCCTAAAATCTTTTAAAGATTATCAGTTAATCATCGCTAATAATTAATTTTATCATAAATCAGTTCTAAATGCAAAGAAATGAGAGGTTTCCCTCTCATTTAAGCTTGCAAGATAAAGTAATCAATAAATATTTTCCCAAGACAACTCTGTCATCGAGTTGAGCGCCCCATGACAGACTGGCATAGTCTGCAAAAGTCTGCTTAGCATGTACCATTGCGTTCTTCAATGAGCTCTGCAAGACCTTTGGCAATGGATGCCAGTTCACTTTGATTTTTTCCTTCGATCATTACCCGGACTAAAGGCTCAGTTCCTGATGGCCGTATTAAAACTCTGCCTTGTCCCTGGAAATAGACTTCGACTTCTGCAATCCGTTTTTGAATAAGAGTATCATCTAAATAATCAAGCTTTCTGGAATTATCCACTTTTGCATTAACCAGAATTTGGGGATAAACCGTCATGAGCTCCGATAGTGTTTTGGAATCTCTGTCTTCATCTCGAAGAAGCTCTAATAACATAAGGGCTGTGAGCATACCATCCCCGGTGGTATTATGTTCAAGCAGGATTAAATGTCCTGACTGCTCGCCGCCTAAACTGTAGCCACCTTCAATCATGGATTCTAAAACATAACGATCCCCAACAGCTGTTTTAATGATTTTGCACCCGACTTCTTTAAGGGCAACATCCAAACCGATATTACTCATTACCGTAACCACTACCGTATCTTTTTTAAGTGTTCCCTTGGCTTTCATTTTCCGGCCGATTAAATTCATAATCTTATCTCCGTCAATGATATTCCCAATGTTATCCGTGGCCAGACACCGGTCAGCATCGCCATCAAAGGCAATCCCGATTTGAGCACCTTCCTGAAGAACCCGTTCCTGAAGAAGTTTGAGGTTGGTAGAACCGCAATCCTTATTGATGTTTTTTCCATCAGGCTCATTTCCAATCATCACCACATCGGCACCCAATCCTTCAAAAAAGCCTCGAGCAATAGCATAGGATGCGCCATTGGCACAATCAATGACGACCTTCATGCCTTTGAGATCCCCGGTAATGGCTTTTTTAATATGTTTTAGATAGTAATCCTCAGGGTTTTCTAAATTCCTGGTGGTCCCCCCACTTTTAAGGTGGACCTCTTTATTTTCCAGAATAATACTTTCAATTTCATTTTCAATGACATCTGAGAGTTTAAAGCCCTGTCCATTAAAAAACTTAATGCCATTAAACTCGTAGGGGTTGTGTGATGCTGATATCACAATCCCTGCATCGGCTTTCATTTCCCTGGTAATCACAGCTATTGCCGGGGTTGGTAGAACGCCTACAAGAATAACTTCCCCACCCACGGATAAAATCCCCTGGGTTAAGGACATTTCTAAAGGTTTACCTGAAATTCGGGTGTCCATTCCAATGACGAATTTCGGTTTGTGGCTGTTTGCACCTAAAACGGCGGCACCTGCCTGACCCAACTTAAAGGCTAAATTGGTGGTTAATTCTTTTTCATAAATCCCACGAACCCCATCAGTTCCAAATAATATTCCCATCTATTTTTCTCCTCTAATTGTTCAATTTATAGAACTTATTATACCTCAGTTGCTTCTCATATAAAACTTTTTTATGATTCCCCCTCCTAAAACCTGACGATCCTCATAAAAAACAAGGGCCTGGCCTGGCGCAGGGGCTCTGACTGGAACAGTGCTGTGGACTATGGCTTCTCCCTCAGATAACCTTTCAAGTGCACCTGAATAGGAGGGACCCCAACAACAGGTTTTAAATGTTAAGACTTCCTTAAGTTTGCCTTTGTGCAAATTCAAATATAATTCTTCAATCATGATCTCACTCTTTAAAAGTGCTGCTTCATCATCAAGAATGACTGTATTGGTCTCTGGTATAATATCAATAACAAATAGGTGATGTGGATTTTCAATACCCAGCTTGCGCGTCTGACCCAAAGTGAAGCCATGCGCTCCCGAGTGTTTTCCCAGCAATTTACCATAACGATCCACTAAATTACCTTTGGGAACCGGGTGCGAACCAAAGATGGCTTCCTTAAGAAACAAAGGATGATTCCCGTTTGGAATAAAGCAAATCCCCTGACTTTCAGGTCCACTTGCAATGTCTGGCAGCAGGTTCTGAATTAGCTCTCTCACTTCAGCTTTAGATTCAAAACTATTAAGAGGCAGAATAAGACGGCTAAGAATTGACTGGTTTAAATGGTATAGAAAATAAGATTGATCCTTTGTTTTATTTTTACTTGCTAAAAGTCTGTAAACCTCTCCGACCTTTTGAATTTCTGCATAATGACCGGTTGCGATCATGCAATTATTATAGTCCTCGGCGGTTTCTAAAAGCAATTTAAATTTCAATCTCTGATTACAGAACATACAGGGGTTCGGAGTTTTCCCGGATTTGTAGTCCTCAATAAAGGGTTTAATCACATTTTGCTTAAATCGGACTTGAGCGTTAACAATATGATGAATAATTCCCAGCTGCTCGGCTACCCTTGCTGCTGTTATTAATATCTTTTCTTCATTAAAAAAATTAAAGGTTACGCCGATAACATCGTAACCTTCTTCCTTTAATCGATATGCAGCGGTGGCACTGTCAACGCCTCCGCTTAATCCAATAACAACTTGTTTTTTTGTTTTATTATTGTTCATGTCTCTGTTATTCACCCATCGTTGTGTTTGTAAGCGCGGTTTTCTTGTTTTTTATAAAATCAACCTTGGTTTTTAAGGATTGTTCTTCAAGTGTGTTATCTCTTTTTATCTGCCAGTTGGATATTCCCTTGTTTAAATCAATGAGATTTAAAATCTCTTCGGTTAACCAGGGGTTGCATACAAGAAGAGGCCCGAGAGTGTTGGTGAAAATCCCTTTGCCATTGATCACCCCTTCTTGTTTTGTGCTTCCCGTATTTCCATAGCCGTATTTTAAATAGCCAAAAGGGGTTTCTTCAAGAATCTCAAGATTCATCATCTGAATCTGACTCCCGATAATCGACATTTCCTTACCGTTATAATGACAGTTGAAAAATAAATCATCCCCATACACAGCGTTGTTTTCAGTACACTTTATTTTCAGAATATTTAGTCCGGGAATTGTGTACCCATCTGAACGGGCAATTTTATTTGCAAAAAGTCCAATCGACGTTCCGGTGACCAATAAGGGTCGGTTCTCTATATATGCGATTAATGCTTTTTTATAGGGCGTTAAAAAACCGATAATTTCCGGAAAATGAACCATTTCCCCTGGGGCACAAAAGAGAAAATCATAGTCCATGGGATTAAAATCCTGTGTATCTAAGGTGATCTGGTAAACTTCAACACGGTACCCCCGGCGGTTGCCTTCGGCCTTCATCGCTAAAATATTTCCTCGATCACCATGAAGGTTTAGGGTATTAGGAAAAAGCCAACCAATTTTTAAAATCTTATCCATTACTTTTCCCTCCTTCAATGAATTTTTTCATATTTTCAAACGTTGCAAGCTTTGTAATCAGATAAATATTATTGCTTTTTACTTCATCAATTATTTTAAATATTTTGGTAATATCATCGCTGTCCATAATTGTAATTGCATCTCTGCTTACGCCTTCATATAAGAGACGGTTGGCTGTATCATAGGAAGCATGCTCTGAAAAGCAAAGATACCGTTCAACCTTTGAATCCACCAATGGTTTAAAATCACAATCATAGGCGTAAAAGGTGTTGGTATAGTATGGTGTAAAGTCCTCCACAACATTAAGTCCAAATGCAACCATTTTTTCCTGGGGATCAAAGGCGATAACATTAAGTGCACTTTGAAGGGTATCCGGGTTTTCTTGTTTAATTCGGGTATATTTAATGGTTTTCTCTTTGTATTTTAACTCTTCAAATCGTCCACCTATATTCTTGAAATTCTTAAAGGATTTAGCGGCTTCAACCGGTGAAATACCACAAAGTTCCTGGCTAATGGCCAACGCACCTGCGTAATTATAAAACATAAAGGGCAAGTCATAGGGCATATCAAACACCACATCTCTGAGTCTAAAGGTTTTTTCATTAAAATTAATGTCTGTAATCTCGTAATCCGGATTTTTCTCACTTGCGTAGCCACAGCTCCCGCAGTGAAAGGGACCAACATTATCTGTGTTATAATAATCAAATTGAATGTCATGGTGACATTCCGGACAGGCTAAAGTAGGATAATCTGTTCCTTTAATAAAGGATTCCTGATGCTTCTGAACCCCGTAGTAAACAGAGTGGTCATCCATACATTCAAAGGATTTGGAACGTGGCTCTTCATTATTTAAAAACAAAGTCATACCTTCATTAATAAAGGATGCGAGTTTACGATAAATAAAATCCGGATCACCGTTTCTCTGTACCTGATCTTTTTGCAGATTAGTGATGAGCATGTTCTCAGCCGGTAATTGTGCATAAATCAGTGGCAGATACCGCTCATCTGTTTCAAAAACAAAGTACTCGGCTTTTAATTTCCCTGTAAGTGTGGATTCTTTAGCCAAAATAGTAGCGATTCCTCCAAGGAGGTTGGCGCCTTCGATGTTCGAAATAATCTTCTTTCCATTCTCTTTTAAAATATGGGCAATCAGATTGGTTGTGGTTGACTTCCCATTGGTACCTGTAATAAAGATTACTTTGCCATAATCAAGATTTCTAAAATTTTTCACAAAACTAGGATCAATTTTCAAAGCTTTTTCTCCAGGTAGGTTGGTACCTCGATCTTTGCTGACTCTGTTGATAACCCAGCCTAGAATTTTTGCGTACCAAAGTGCAAAATAAAACTTCATTTTTTTGTATCCTCTCTTTTATACTGTTTATTTATCTTTATATTTAAATTTCTCTATGAATTTTTCTCTGATTCCCGGCACTATTTCAGTTTTTTCAGAATCCATATCCTTACTGGTTTCTTCAAGTTGAGTTCGACTTAATTGGGTGGCTCCGGCCACGATTGCACCTACAAAAATAGCCGTACTAAACATGCTGGTCATGCCAATAATCATTGCCACGAGTTCACTATAATAGAGCGCTCCCAATCGAACAGGATGAATATCTCCATAGCCAATGGTGGCAAAGGAAATGATAAGGTAATATAACATATCAAAGGCGTTTAGAATTCTACTATCACTGGAAACGTACAATCCAGGATTAATTTTAAAACAATTAAAAACCATGAGATACAAGATTCCTACCTCACATAATACGATTGCCAGCATTCCTTTTAGAATAGCTGCGGATTCCTGGTACTGTCTCCGTTTAGAAACCGAACTGCGAATCATACTAGGATTCACAATGGCTCTTAACATCACCGTATAGCAAAGAATAAGTGCAAATCCCAAACCAATCAGACCCAAAGGCAATGTTGGCGGAGCAATAAAATTTTCAAACATCACAAAGGCATGCCCCAGCATTAAATAAAAAATGAGATCAACAAAACGTGAAACCACAGCATCCTGGAACTGATTCAATCTCATAAAGATCCGTTGAACAAAGTAGACCAGCATGGTAAAAATAAGTAAACTTATAAAAATACCCAGCACTTCAGTAAATGTTACCATATGATGCCTTGAAATGACCAATAAAGAGATGAAAAACAAAAGACCTGTTACGGTAATGAGTCCATGCCGATCATAGTTGACAGCCATTCTAACAAAGAATTTTCTCAGAGGTTTTATTTTTTTTTCCTCACAGATTTTCAACTCCTGGACAAAACGTTCCTTATTAATATAAAGAAAAAACTCAAAAACAAAAAGCAAAAAGACAAAAACATCATATAAAATAATGATAATATCCCCATTGGCCAAATTTTGATAAACCGGAAATTTATCTACAATCGGTACCATTGTATTCTCCTTTACCTTTAGCTATTTGTGCGACTCTTCATTAATCAGTTTTAATTTTTGTTTTCGCGTTAATTTTTTAATGGCTGCTTCTCTTTTAAGGGCATCGGATTTTGTTTCAAGCATTTCCCAATACATTAATATGACCGGCAAACGGGAACGCGTATATTTGGAACCTGTTCCAGAATTATGAGCCATAAGCCGTGCTTCAATATTTCGTGTCCACCCTGTGTACAGGGTCTCGTCACTACATTTTACGATATATACAAGGGCTTTGTCTATCATTTGTTTTCTTTCTCTTGAATTCTTTACTTGAATTCGTTAATTGAATTTCTAATTTTTGTTAGTAATTTATAAAGACGTTATTACTATTTATTGTCTTTGATGGAAGTAAAAAAAAGATCCCTAAAAGGGATCTTTTTTGAATTTCTAAAGTGATCCTAGAAACTGCTGTTTCTTGGTCGTCTTGTTTGTTTTCTTTTTGTACGACATTCACGACATCTTTTTGGTTCGTTATCGAAACCTTTTTCTTGATAGAATTCTTGTTCACCAATAGTGAATACAAATTCTTCGCCGCAGTCTTGACAGATTAATGTTTTTTCTTCCATGAGTTACCTC
>Ga0209540_10000960_pt1 | contig 23149 bp, 17 predicted proteins | sample BarGraIncu01121A_FD_184501 | JGI IMG/M metagenome (GOLD analysis project Ga0209540, IMG submission 184501) | Arctic peat soil microbial communities from Barrow, Alaska - Barrow Graham LP Incubations 011-21A (SPAdes) (version 2) | ecosystem: Environmental > Terrestrial > Soil > Wetlands > Peat... | reverse complement strand
TTTGCCTTTCGCCTTAAATGGTCCACGGTCCCCTCATCGGCTGGTTAATAAGCCTGTTGGCTCCATCATCTTCAATGAATCGCTGATTTACAGGGTCAAAGTTAAGGTTCCTTCCAAGACGCAATGCTACGATTCCAAGATTAACAATTGTACAGGATCTATGACCATTTGATTCGTTCAGTGCAAATTTCTTCCTCGTTTTCACTGATTCAGTAAATGTTGTCACCTGTTGCTCCGGGTCGGGCAGCGAATCAATAAGCTTGTCAATATCCCTGATATCCGATCTGAATCCCTTAAATATTTTACCATGAGGACCTTCGATATATGCAGCATCCTTGTCGCGGTTTTCGCCATCGAGAATTATCTGGCAACCGTCAGCGTAAGTATAGGTAATCCTCCGCCATGAGCCTACTGCATCATAATGTTGCTGAGGAGCATCAATTTCTACCGAAACCGGGCCGGTATCGTCTTTTCCAAGAAGATATTGTACCGGGTCGAGATAGTGCTGACCCATATCGCCGAGACCTCCGCCGTCGTAGTCCCAGTAACCTCTGAACTTTGCATGCACTCTCTCGGGGTTATATGGTTTGTACGGAGCGGGACCGAGCCAGAAATCATAATCAAGTTCTTCAGGCACAGGCATTGGCTTAAGGTTACAAAGACCGCTCCAGTAAAATTTCCAGTCATACCCGGTGATACCGCTCACTGTTACCTTCAGTGGCCATCCCAGGATACCGCTGTCGACAAGCTTTTTGAGCGGTCGGACGGTAGTTCCCAATCCGTAAAACTGGTCTTTAAACCTGAACCAGGTATTCAACCGGAACATCCTCCCGTATTTCTGAACTGCTTCTACGACTTTTATACCCTCGCCTATTGTACGGGTCATCGGCTTTTCGCACCAGATATCCTTGCCTGCTTCAGCTGCTGTCTTTGCAATTATTCCGTGCCAGTGGGGAGGAGTAGCTATATGAATGATATCAATATCGTCACGGGCGATCAATTCCCTGAAATCATGATACCCCGGAATATTTCCTCCTGCAAGCTTGATCGCTTCCGAAAGATGATTCTTATCAACATCACAGAGAGCCAGAACCCTCGTTCCCTCATAGCCGATGTGACCACGTCCCATGCCTCCTACTCCTATAATACCCTTTGTAAGCTGGTCGCTTGGAGCAGTGAAGCCGGTACCACCAAGAACATGGCGTGGAACAATGGTAAAGGCAATAGTGGCAGCAGTTGTCTTTTTCAGGAAATCGCGTCTGCCCAGAGTGTTCTTTCTCATAATATCAGGTTTAATTGTAATAGCGGCATCAGACGTCAGGTGTCAGGCGTCAGGCATCAGTTGTCAGGCTGGCTGTCAAATATGATTGTTTGCCTCAGGAAGCAAATATCAGTGCGGACTATTTGTTTTTAAGGCAGCGTAATGATACAACCCACAGATATACCATCGAGACAACAAGAACTGACATTCCTACTGCAATGCTGCTCTTGTCACTGATCAATCCTATTATAGGAGGAATTATTGCCCCTCCGGATACAGCCATTATCATAAGCCCGGAGATTTCATTGCTTCTTTCAGGGAATCTCTCCACAGTTAATGAAAATACAATGGGGAATATGTTCGCAACAGCAAGTCCGACAATGAAAACCAATCCCCAGACTGCTATCTGACCCGGTACAAGAAGCATAGCAATGAGTGAAACAATTCCGAGCACCGTTGTCCATACAAAGAATTTTCTTGATGAAATTTTTGTCAGCATAATTGCACCGGCAAACGTTCCAAGCATTCGTCCAAAGAAATAGACACTTCGTCCCAATACCGCAGATTTTTCACCTATGCCGAAATGATTTATCAATAGCTGTCCGGAGTTGGATTGGAAGCCAACATCAATTCCAACTACGAAAAATATAGAAAGAACCATTAAAAGAATAAATCCATTCCCAAGCAGCCTGAAAGATGATCCTATTGTCACTTTGATACTGTCCTGCCTGCTCTCCTCAATCTTGATTGAACCAAGCCATATAACCGACAGGATGGAAACGATTCCAAAGACAAGGAATAGAAGTTTCCAATCGTTAAAGTATACCGCAAATATTTTAGTAGCCAGCCATGGAGCTATCATGGAACCGATAGCCTTTACAAACTGTGAAAAGCTCAGATAGCTTGACGTGCGGTTGGAAGGGACAACATCTATTAACAGAGGATTGGCAGAAACCTGGACAATTGTGTTTCCAATTCCCAAAAAAGCAAAACCAATTAAAAATGTTGAATAATGAAAAAAGAAGAATGGTATAAATAATCCTATTGCTGTTATTATCATCCCTATGTTCACCATATTTTTCTTATCTATCCTGTTCTGTAGAACTCCTATTGCCACAGAGAGGATGAGAAACCATATAAAAACAGATGTTGGTATAAGCTGTGCCTGGAAATCAGTTAATTTGAATATTGGCTTGATCATGTCGACACTGATACCAACAAGGTCGCAGAAGCTCATGACGAAGAATGCCATCAGCACCGGAGCTATTTTAGAGAGATCTATTTTCTGATTGTTCATGTATAAAAGTTTATAGTTTACATCAAAGGCAGAGCATGCTGCACTGATTCCCAGAAATTATCATCGAGCAGGTAAGCGCTGCCCAGAAGCGCAGCATCTTCCTTAAGTTTTGAAAGAGCCACCCGGCAGTTGCATTGCTCCTTTTTCAGGCTTCCCTCAAAAACGTCTCCGAAAAGGTTATAAGCATTTGAAATATTGCCCCCGATGACGAGCATTTCTGCATTGAATTTCTTAAGAAATGGTGCAAGGAAGACTCCAAGCTCTGTTCCAAACTCTGTGAAAAGGCCGGCAGCAACTTTGTCGGCTGCGGCAATATCGGCAAGTTCCCTTACCCCTTTCATCTCTTTTCCTGTAAGCGCTTTGTACCTTCCCAGGAACCAGCGCGTAGAAAAATAATCATCGGCAATCCCATCTTTATAAGGAATATAGTAAACACAACCAAGTTTTGGGACATCAGGACCATCGACAACTGGTATCTTGTTGCTTATGAAAGCCGATCCGAACCCTGTTCCAAGTGTAATCGCGAGTGAGCGGTTGACGATTGAAGCGCTTCCTGCCCAGGCTTCTCCCACTGCAAATGATGACGCATCGTTCATGAACCTTATCAGAAAGTTTTCATCTGCCTCAAGGCTGCTGGCGATAGCATCACTGATATTGAAACCGTAAAGATTCTCATATTTCGCAACTCCTTTGATATAGCAAATACCCCTGACATAATCGAATGGGCCGGGCATTGCAAATCCTACTCCCTTGACCTTTTCAGCCGGAACTTTTGATAAAGCACCGTTCAGGGCTTCAGTCCAGACATCAATTATAACATGGGCATGAGCCTGGTTATTGACTTCCCTTTCAGTAAGGGTATCCCTGAGTATTTTACCTGAGGAAAGGTCAATTGCAGCGCAAGTGATGTGACTCCCACCTATATCGGTGCCAATTGCAATGTTTCGCTCCATATAAAATTTGAAATAAATTGATAGTTAAATAGGTCATAAAACAGAGTTTGAAAGTATTTATTTTTGTTGTCAATGCAAAATTTATTCCCTCAAAATCCGATTTTCCTGTTTTTATCACCTTTATAAACTAACTTTTTTCAGTTGATGGTCACATAATGATATTTTTCATGATATTTCAGAATTATTTGTTATATTTTAGATTGATCAAAAAATGGTATTTGTTTAATACTCACTCTGAAATTTTATTCCCTTAATCAATAAAAAATCCGACATATGCCTAAAGTAACGAAAGAAGATGCGCTTCTCTATCATAGCAGGGGCCGTCATGGTAAAGTTGAAGTAATACCCACGAAACCTTACAGTACACAGTTTGACCTTAGTCTGGCCTATACGCCGGGAGTTGCTTTTCCGTGCCTTGAGATAGAAAAAAACCCGGAAGATGTCTATAAATATACTTCCAAAGGAAACCTGGTGGCAGTAATTTCCAACGGTACTGCTGTTCTGGGACTTGGCGATATCGGAGCCATGGCAGGCAAACCGGTCATGGAGGGTAAGGGACTCTTATTCAAAGTCTTTGCAGATGTCGATGTTTTCGATATCGAGGTGAACGAGAAGGACCCTGAAAAGTTAATCGAAATATGCGCAAAGATATCCCCCACATTCGGAGGTATAAACCTTGAGGATATAAAATCACCTGAATGCTTCGAAGTTGAAACACGGCTGAAAGCAATGCTCGATATCCCGGTATTTCATGATGACCAGCATGGAACAGCTATTATTTCAGGAGCAGGATTGCTTAATGCCCTTGAGATAACAGGCAAAAAGATCGGCGAAGTGAAACTGGTAGTGTGCGGCGCCGGAGCAGCAGCTATATCATGCTCGAGGCTTTACGTTTCTCTCGGTGTAAAAAGGGAAAACATAGTTATGGTAGATACCAAGGGAGTCATCAACACCAAACGCAAGGACCTCAATAAATATAAACAGGAGTTTGTAACCAGCAGGGATATTGATACGCTGGCTCAGGCTGTTAAGGGGGCTGATATGTTCCTGGGGTTATCTGCCGCCAATATGATGACAAAGGAGATGCTTGCTTCCATGGCTCCGGAACCGATCGTTTTTGCAATGGCTAACCCGAATCCCGAGATCACCTTCGAAGATGCAATGGCAACCAGAAACGACCTTATATTCGCTACCGGAAGGTCCGACTATCCGAACCAGATAAATAACGTCCTCGGATTTCCGTTCATCTTCCGCGGTGCCCTTGATGTAAGGGCTTCGGCGATAAATGAAGAGATGAAGCTGGCTGCTTCGAAAGCTCTTGCGGCTCTTGCCAAGGAACCCGTTCCGGCATCGGTTCTCAAAGCTTATAATATCGAAAAACTTACTTTCGGAAAAGATTATATCATTCCAAAACCGGTTGACCCCAGGCTTATATCAACAGTCGCCGTTGCCGTGGCAAAGGCTGCAATAGAGACCGGCGTTGCCAAATTCCCGATAACTGATTGGGATGCCTACAGAAAAAGCCTCGACAGGAGGCTCAGCGACCATATTAAAAAAATAGGAGAATTGTGTATTTAAATATTGTAGAAGAAGGTCTGAGACCTGCCTCTACAATGTTTATTTCAGAAAATCGCCGATTTCTGCTTTCGCTCAGAGATCTGTCTTCCGATCTTCTTTTCGTACATAGCAACGATAAGGTCAGTGGTTTCGGCTATACTGAACGACTGTCGGTTGATCGTAGAGTCGAACAGATAATCGATATTAAGCTGTTTCTTATCGAGAAAGGTGGTAATAAGGTTAAATCTCTTTTCATCGGTATCAACCACAAACTCTTCAGCTGCCTCGATATCAATTGTCTTCTTCTTCATTACATTTTCCACCCTCCAGTAAAATGGTGCTATAAGTCTGATATGCAATGAGTCAGGAATATCGTGAGCTATTGAAACCCCTCCTCTTCCAACCAGAACAATATAGCCCTCCTTGGATATCGAAAGAATAACATCCTTAATAGCTTTTTTAACACGGAGGTCGCTTACGAACCCGCCTGAGAACGCCATAATCATCTCCGACATATTCGAGAGTTCAATTCCCTTATAGAAATTTTCGACCCGTTGGGTATCAGTATTCAGTTCTTTGGCAATAGCATAGATAATATCCTTGTCGACCCATTTCCATTTTGAAGAACCTGACTTCTTGTTGAGAGCATCCACAATGTTCTCAGCAACCTGGCGGGCATCACATCCTGTCTGGCGTGAAATTGTTATTACCGGGCCATCTTCACCCGAAGGCTTTTTCAGCATCGATTCACGATGCCTGCTGTCAAAATAATCAAAGAATTTATCCATCCTCCATCTCTCCTTTCCTTATCGTTCAAAGATTGACAATGTAAACATTACCTTTTAATGCCTGTAAATGAACTACTTATCCTGCGCAGGCTACAGCCTGGAATCTTTTGGACCCAGCTCAATTCTGCAGGAATTTAAGACCATATAAATTACAAATAATTATTGAACCTTGAAAATTTTATTTGATTATCTTTACTAAACTAATACAATTAATCCACAACCAAAACACATAACCATGGGCACATCTGTTTTTTCGAAACCTGAAGTAATATGGTTTATAATAGGACTTGCATTATTCCTGCTTGAACTTTTATTACCAGGGTTTGTGATCTTTTTCTTTGGAGTCGGGGCATGGATAACGGCTCTTCTCTGCCTCATAGCGCACCCGGGAACAAATCTGCAGATTATCGTTTTTGCTGTAACGTCCGTCCTATCCCTGATCGCTTTAAGAAAGATTATCCAGAGGAAATTTTTCTACAGTAAGGTAGACCGTTCGAGTGCAGTTGAAGACGAATTTACAGGAAAGGAAGCAATCGCAGCAGCTAATTTCAGTTCTGAAAAGAAGGGTAAAGTCGAGTTTAAGGGCACCACGTGGAACGCCGAATCACAATCTGACATTAAAAAAGGTCAGACGGTGATAATTATTGAAAAAGAGAGTTTTAAATTAATAGTTGAACCAAAAAACAAATAAAATGGCAGGATCAAGTTCTACTTTCATTCTTGTGGGTGTAATCTTTCTGGGATTCATCCTTATAGCCTCCATGATTAAAGTTGTTCCTCAGCGAACAGCAATAATCGTTGAAAGACTTGGTAAATACAGAGCGACATTTACCGCAGGTTTCCAGATTCTTATTCCTTTTTTCGATAAAATAAGGTACAGGCACACTCTTAAAGAACAGGCAATCGACGTTGCCCCGCAGATTTGTATAACCCGCGATAATATCGCTGTCGAGGTTGACGGAATTCTCTACCTGCAGGTTCTGGACCCTCAAAAAGCTTCATATGGAATTGATAATTACCGCTTTGCATCCATTCAGATAGCTCAGACCACAATGAGAAGCGTAATAGGTAAGCTTGAGCTTGACAAAACATTTGAAGAACGCGAAACGATTAACGTCTCTATTGTTGATGCAGTCGATAAAGCCAGTGAACCCTGGGGTGTAAAAGTAACACGCTATGAGGTTAAAAATATTTCTCCGCCACAGAGCATTAAAGATGCAATGGAAAAACAAATGAGGGCTGAAAGGGAGAAAAGAGCTGTCATTGCTGAATCGGAAGGAACAAGACAGGCCAAGATAAATAATGCTGATGGTGATAAACAGGAATTCATTCTGAAATCGGAAGGCGAAAAACAAAGGCGTATCAACGAAGCCGCAGGCCGTGCCTCTGAGATCGAGCAGGTTGCCGTTGCAACTGCTAACGGATTGAGAGCCATATCGTTGGCAATCTCTGAGGAAAATGGATTAAATGCTGTAAACCTTAGGATTGCTGAACAGTATCTTATAGCTTTTGCTGGTCTCGCAAAAACAAATAATACTATGATATTGCCTTCCAACTTGTCCGATATCGCAGGAATTGTTGCTACGGCGACTTCCGTATTTAATGAAACAAAAGACAAGAAAAAGGCTTAAACGTGTTCTGTCCTGAGAATTATCTCGTTCTGCAGATCCTCACCCAGGTCGTTGAAGTAATCACTGTAGCCTGCCACTCTTACTATAAGGTCGCGGTATAATTCCGGATGCTTCTGAGCATCCCTGAGAGTATCGGCATTCACTACATTAAACTGAATGTGGTGGCCGTCAAGGGCAAAGTAGCTGCGTATCAGGGCAGTAAGACAGTTATAGCTATCCTCATCCTCAAAGAACTGAGGGGCAAATTTCTGATTCAGAAGGGTCCCGCCGGTACGCAGGTGATCTATTTTTGAAGCCGATTTAATCACTGATGTCGGACCTTGCTTATCGACGCCCTGGCTGGGTGATATGCCTTCTGACAAAGGCTTGAATGCCTTGCGTCCGTCCGGTGTCGCTCCTATCACACTGCCAAAATATACATGCGAAGTGGTAGGAAGCATATTTATCCTGTGAACCCCTCCCCGCGAATCCGGCCTCCCGTTCACAGCATCGTAATATATTTCAAAAATTGCCACAGCATGCTGATCAGCATAATCATCATCATTGCCATATTTTGGGGTATCATATATCAGGTCGTGCTGCATCTGCTCAAAACCTTTAAAATCGATATCTGTCGCTTTTATCAGTTCATCCCACGTAAAATTCTTATTGTCATAAATATTGTACCTGATTGAAGTAAATATATCAGTCAGGCTCCCCAGACCTACTCCCTGAATGTAGCTTGTATTATATCTTGCACCGCCACTGTTATAATCTTTCCCGGATGAAATGCAATCTTCAACAAGCAGCGATAGGAACGGAACCGGCAGCCATTCAGCAAATGTCTTCATTATAACATTATTCCCTCTTATCTTTATGTCAATCAGATAATTGACCTGCATTTTGAATGCTTCGAGAAGATCTTCAAATGTCTTAAAGTCATGTGCGTAGCCAGTCTCTAAGCCTACCCTGATGTTTGTTCTTTTATCAAAGCCGTTGTTGAGAGCGAGTTCCAGCGCTTTTGTAAGGTTGAAATATCCGGTGAGCCAGTAAGCCTCTGTACCAAATGCACCTGTTTCAACACATCCGGAGGCGCCTCCGTTACGGGCATCTACGATATTTTTCCCCTGGCTCAGGAGCTCCTGGACAATTGCCTCAGTGTTAAAGCAGGAAGGCTGTCCGAATCCTGTACGGATGATATCCAGCGCTTTATGAATGAACCTGTCGGGGTTCTTCCTGCTGATCTGAATCATTGAGCTGGGTTGAAGCAGCCTCATCTCCCTGATAACATCAAGGAGGATATAGGTCATTTCATTGACACCATCCGTACCATCGGCTTTAACACCACCGAGGTTGATAAGGCAGAAATCAGTATAGGTGCTGCTCTCTGAGGCAGTCACTCCCATCTTTGGAGGTGACGGATGATTGTTGAATTTCACCCAGAAACAGCCAAGCAGGTCAAATAATTCCTTTTCATTCAGCGATCCTTCTTCCTTCTGTTTCCTGTAAACCCGGTAAAGGTGCTGGTCGAGCCTTCCAGGATTGAATGAATCCCATGGGTTCAGTTCTGTAATGACGCCCAGATGAATGAACCAGTAGTGCTGAAGCATCTCATGAACACTCTCAGGAGCATTGGCCGGGACCTTGCGGCAAATTGCCGACATTTTGAGAAGCTCTCCCCTCCTTTCAGTATCTTTTTCAGTGGCTGCAAGCACCTCCAGTTCACTGGCATATCTGTTTGCATACATAATGATGGCATCGCAGGCGATGTCCATTGCCTTGAGTTCCTCATTCTTATCATAAGCCTGTGGATCTGTGAAATAATCCAATTCTGAAACGGCCTTTGAAATTTCCTCTTTCAACTTAAGGAATCCTGAGCTGAACATCTTATAGCCGAGAACAGTATGACCGGGCGCCCTCTGTTCCTGGAATTCGGTGAATACCCCTGCATTATATGCATTATGCCATTCAGGCGTCATCAGATCCATGAACCTGTCGCGGTTGCTCTTACCTTTCCAGAAGGGGATTATCTCTTTTTCGTAGATGCTTTTGACATCATCATCAACGGCAAATGACACTTTTTCCCTTGAATTGAGAATTTCAAGGTCCTGCATTGAATGCAGGCTTATCTCAGGATAAGTCGGAGTCTCTTTCGGTGCAGGGCCTCTCTCTCCGACAATAAGTTCACCTTCTCCTACATATAACTTCTTGTTTCTCAGAAGATATTCGAAAGCCTTTGCCCTCATCACCGGGGCTGATAGCCCACGGGATTCATCACTTTTATAGAATTGAGTAATCAGCAATGCACGCTCCGGAGAGAGTGTCTCTACGGCATTCAGACTCTGGTCTCTTAATTTCTTTACTCTGTCGGATAGTATCATTATTCTAAATTATTAATTGGGTTTAGTCCCCCGGGCTGAACCCCGGGATTAGTTATCCTCCGATCTTGACTTTTATTCCTGTTCCCGCAAAAAATACTTTAAGCTCTTCCATCCTTTCTGCAGATGGAGGTTCAACACCCTCCATCCTGTCGGGGATATTCATTCTCTTATATTTTGATGATCCGATCCTGTGATAAGGAAGAAGGCAAATCTTTCTGAGATTATCTGCAATGTTTTCAGAAATGAATGATTTTATTTTTTCAAGATGATCATCATCATCATTGAAACCAGGTATAACAGGTATTCTTACCATAACATCCCTGCCGCTATCGAGTATCATTTTAAAATTATTGATAATAAGTGTATTTGATACACTTGTAAATTTTTCATGCTTATCATCATCGAGATGCTTGATATCGAAAAGGAAAAGATCAGTGTATGGAATTATTGCAGAATAATTGGTGGGCAATGAGTAACCTGAAGTATCCACTGCGGTATGGTACCCAGTTTCCTTGCATGCCTTTAGAGCTTCTAGTAAAAACTCCGACTGAAGCATTGGTTCGCCGCCCGAGAACGTGACACCTCCTCCTGATTCAGCCATAAATGGCCTCTCCTTTTCGAGTATCTCCAGGACATCATCAACCGAATAATATTCTCCGGCTTGCCTGAATTTAATAAATTCCTCATCTCCTACCTTCTCTGCCACCTTAACTTGCTCAGGCTGCAGCGAAATGCCTTCCGGGTTATGACACCACCAGCATGATAACGGACATCCTTTCATAAAAAAGGTAACCCTGATGCCCGGGCCATCATGGATCGAATATCGCTTTACACTGAATATCAGACCTTTCATAAAAAGGTTTAAAAATAGTTAAATAAGAGTGGAAATAAATTTACCGGATCCTGTCAGTACAGGATGGAAAGGGTTAGGAAGCGCTGTAGAACATAAGACAGCTGTAGAGTCTTCTTCCAAGTCTCTGCCAGTTAAAACGATATTTTAAACTCAATATCATCATCTGATTTTCGCACTGCAAATTACGAATTTTATTAATCTGGCATTTGAATTAGTAAAAGAAATCTTGTTTAAGGCAACCCCCTTTCTTGTTTCCCCCAAGGGGGAAAAGGTTTTTTGGAACTCCTTCCCCCCTGGGGGAAAGCCTGCCCCGCTTCGGCGGGGGTTGGAATGGGGGTAAAAAAAATGAAAATATAACTTTTCTTGTTACCTATAATATATTGACTATCTGCTTAATATAATGCACTAACAAATGATTAACATAACTTTAACAAAGATTGCTGCAACAAATTGCCACGGTAATCGTCATTAGAATGAAAATATAAAGTTTACTCTAAGGCCGTTCGGCCAATTCTACGATCAGGTTTATAGTTAATCAGAAGAGGGCATCGCCAGGTGCCCTCCTTCTTTTTAAAAGGAATTCATATCTTTACATCAGGAATCTTATCATTATACTATGAAAATCAGGTCATTACTCATTTTTTTTATATTACAGGCTATTCTGTTCCAGTCGGCAAGCGGAATTTCGCCTGTTGCTAAAAAAGGAATGATTGATCTGCGGCATATCAGCGACAGCGAGCAATTCATTGTAAACCTGAACGGCGAATGGGAATTCTACTGGAATAAGATGCTGCACCCATACGACTTTGCAGGAAAGGATATTAACCCTGATTACTATGGTATGGTTCCCTCATACTGGACAGATTATCCAAAGGAAAAGGTCCGTACAGAAAGGTTTGGCTTTGCAACCTACAGGTTAAGGGTTTTGTTGCCACCTGGCTATAGAAAATCACTGGCTTTTGATGTGCCGGTATTTGATTCATCCTATGATATTTATATCAACAATAAATACTTTGGAGGCAATGGAGTCCCAGGCAGATCTGAAAGCGAGTCTAAACCCGGCTACAGAATGAATTTCTTCAGGTTTGATACGCCTTCCGATACCCTGACAATAATAGTAAATGTCTCGAATTATTTTCACAGGCGTGGAGGGTTCTGGCTTCCTATTAAAATGGGGACATTCAGTAAAGTTCAGAAACAGCTGGCAAACAGCTGGGCAGTTGAGTGGTCGACAATCAGCTTTCTTTTAGGATTTTCATTTTTCTTCCTGTTTTTCTTTCTTATTTACCCGAAAGAAAAAGTTATGGGCTTCTTCTGCATGGCTACCATAGGTCTCGCTCTCAGGCCGCTCTTTACTTCTCACTTTCTGATTTACAATTTTGCAGATTTAGGGTGGACCTGGACTATCAGGTTTGAGTATCTCTCTCTTTATCTTACAATTATGGGCTGGCAATGGTTTGCTTCCACTCTTTATCCATCGCGCATATTCAAGAGATTTTCACTCATTATGACCGGGGTATTCTCCATAGCCTTTATCCTTACATTCTTTCTCCCGGTAAAAATCTTCAGCTATTCAACTTACGTTATCTACCCTGAGATGATCATTCTCATGGTCTACGCAATCGCCAGAAGCTTCGCAGGCGTCCTGAAAAAGAATAAGCTCGATATTGCATATCTCCTGGCATTTGTAATGCTGACCACCGGAGGAATACACGACATAAGGGTTTCACTTGGAAAAGCATCAGAGGGAACAGGCTATATTCTTACATATATTGTCATAATATTTGTATTTATCCAGGCTTCACTACTACTATATAAATGGGTTTTATCCTTTTACGAAAAGGATAAGTTGCAGAGCGACCTGGAGTTTATGAACCGGAACCTTGAAGTGCTTGTGGACGAGAGAACTCAGGAACTCAGAAGGAGAAATGAGGAGATAGAACAGCAGAATACAAAAATTGCCTTGCAGAACAAACAGTTATCAGATACTATTCAGTTAAAGAATAAGATTTTTTCGGTCGTTGCGCATGACCTCAGGAGTCCGGTGGTCAATATATTATATATGCTCAATCTTCTCAAGGAAAAGGAATACAAGGAAAAATATGACACTTTTGCCAACTCAAGTATTCAGTATGCGCAGAATGTTATTTCGCTGCTTGAAAACATGCTCGTATGGGGAAGAGGCCAGGAGGATAAGATAAAATATTCTCCGGAGAAATGGAACCTGGCAGACATCATCCTGACAAACCTGAGCATCTTTAAGGAGTCGTCTGACTTAAAGGAGATTTCGGTGAATTTTACCCAGGTAGGAAACTCAGTGGCATTCTTCGACAAGGATCTTCTCGATATCATCATAAGGAACCTGTTATCAAATGCGGTAAAATATACTCCAAGGGGGGGCAGGATAAGCATTCTCCTGAAGGATAAGAGCGCCGATAGCGAAGGAATGCTGCTGAAGATCTGTGACAATGGAATCGGGATACCGGACGCGAAGCAAAAGGACCTGTTCACACTGGCTGAAATTACGAGTACTCCGGGCACGGAGAATGAAAAGGGAACCGGCCTGGGGCTTAAGCTTTGTGCTGAACTTGTACAAATAAGCAAAGGGACTGTAAGCGTCGAAAGCAAGGAAGGTGAAGGATCGTGCTTTTCAATTATACTACCTGTATAATTAAGAACATAGAAAAAATAAGCACCTCTTCATTTTTCCTGAGGCTTACAGTTTCTTTACAGAATTGAAGGATAAATTTGGCCTTCCTACGGAACTATGAAGATACTGATTATAGAAGATGAGAAAGACCTGCTTGAGGCTATGGCCGGTTATCTTACCCTTGAGGGAATGCTTTGTGAAACAGCATCGACCTTTTTCAAAGCTGAAGACTCATTGTCAGCATATAATTACGACATAATCATCCTTGATCTTACGCTTCCCGACGGAAACGGGCTTGACCTGATTAGTCTTATAAAAGAGAGGAACAGCAAAGCAGGATTATTGATAGTTTCAGCCAGGAATTCGCTGGATGATAAAGTTAAAGGCCTTGATCTTGGTGCTGACGACTATATTACCAAGCCGTTTCATCTTGCCGAGCTGAATTCCCGGATCAGATCGTTGGCAAGAAGACGTTTCTTCGAAGGCAAAAATGAATTGACTTTCAATGAAATAACAATCAATACAGATTCCCTCGAGGTCGCTGTTAACGGGGATTTACTTGATCTTACGAGGAAAGAATATGATATTCTGCTTTACTTCATGGTAAACAGGAACAGGGTAATAACGCGGGAATCAATTGCCGAACATACATGGGGTGATAATTCAACATTTGCCGATAATTTTGATTTTATCTACAGCCATATTAAAAACATCCGGAAAAAAATTGAACAGAAAAAAGGGAAAAACTACCTGCATAATATTTATGGTATCGGATACAAATTCAGCGAATGATGAAATTGCTTCAAAAAACGAACCGGGCTTATTTTATCCTTTCAGCATCAGCTTTTGCAGTTGCAGGTCTGGTTACTTATCTTGTTCTCTCACTATTCCTTGAATCGCAGCTGAATGAAAAGCTGGCTGCCACAAAAGACCACCTGGTCGAAACCATTGAAACATCAGGTGTGGTTTACAACGACCCTCCCTATATTGAGGTGAGGGAAGAGCCGGCTTCATCTGAAATTAAAGATTCTTACAGCGATACTATTATATACGATGCTTCTGAAAAAGAAAGTGTTCCATTCAGGCAGCTTACAGGCACAGTTTCAATAAGAGGCAAGAACTTTAAAATCATAACCAGAAACACACTCATCGAGAAAAGTGATTTTCTCCTGACTATTTTACTGACCACAGTATCAGTGTTCGTGTTGCTCCTGCTATGCTTGTATTTTATAAGTAAAAAGCTTTCAGAGAGAATATGGTCACCTTTTTACAGCATTCTCGACGATTTAAAGAAGTTCTCACAGGAGAATGCTTCATTTGCCCTGACTAAATCCGCAGGAATCGAAGAATTTGAAGAGCTCATACTTACATTGAATAAGCTGACTGCAAAAGTGATTTCAGATTATCAGGTTTTAAAACGGTTCACGGAAGATGCATCCCATGAGATACAGACCCCCCTCTCTATTGTTCAGTCAAGACTTGAGTCACTTATTCAGGAGCCTGACCTGACCGAAATACAGGCTGCCCAAATTCAATCGGCTTATTCAGCTTCTGTCCGGCTGGCAAAACTCACAAGATCAATGCTTTTTCTGGCCAGAATTGAGAACAGGCAGTACCCGGAATCAGAGGAAATTGACCTCGAATCAATAATCCGCAGCCAGACTGAACTCTTTTCTGAAGCAATACGGGAAAAGTCATTGTCAGTTGAAATTCATTCTGACTCAGGATGCTCACTGAATGCAAATGTTTTTCTTGCTGAATCACTTGTACAGAATCTTTTGGGAAATGCTATTAAGCATTCTTTCAGCAACAGCAGCATCATAATTGAGTTAAAACAGGGATCATTTGAAATTTCAAATAACGGTGCTCCTTTGCAGGTTGAACCCCGGAAATTATTTGACAGATTTTATAAAGCCAGTAGTTCATCAGATTCCTTTGGCCTGGGGTTATCAATTGTAATGGAGATTTGCAAAGCCTATAACTGGCGTATCACCTATACTGTCGAAAATAATCTGCATAAAGTCACTGTTAAATTTTAAAGTACAAAATCATTACAGTATCGGATATTTTTAACTCTTTAAGGAATAATTCTGTCGTTGACACACCTGAACTTTACCAGACCGTATCAAGAAAACGAAGCGCAAGGATTATTTATGCCGGAATTACATACGTCTTCGGAAGTCAAAACAAGAAAAAAGACACCCAGATAAAATATGATACACAGTTTTAGTCACCAGGAGAATATAATTGTTTCACTATCAACGTAAAAATGATGGGAAACCGGAGATAGAAATCAAAATTAATACAGAATCAGATTATAATATTGAATCATTAATCTTAATATTTAAATTATGAAGAAGTTATTTTTCCTTTCAGTAATGTTCCTGGCATTTGGCGTTATAGCCTGTGGCCAGAAAAATGTGCCTCAGCCTGTAAATACGGCATTTTCACAGAAGTACCCGGCTGCTGCCGCAGTAAAATGGGCAAGTGAGGAAGCAAATGAATGGGAAGCCGAATTCAAGCTTAATGGCAAAGAAATGTCGGCATCTTTCGACAATTCCGGGAAGTGGCTCGAATCAGAAACAGAAATAACAGTAAAAGAGCTTCCTGCTGCAATTTCCGGATCACTTGCAAAAGAATTCGAAGGGTTCAAGGCTGACGAAATATCAATTCTTGAGAGTCCTAAGCTAAAGGGATTCGAGGTTGGCCTGAAAAAAGGTGAAACAGTTCTTGAAGTAGTTTTTGATAATGCCGGAAAGGTTCTGAAGAAGACCGACATCTCCAGGGAAGAAAAAGACGAAAAACCTGAGAAGAAATAACATTGACAATTTTTGGAATAAAAGATCCATGGTCCAGCGCCATGGGTCTTTTTTTTACCTGAAAGTCTTATGTCAGTGGCTCATATATTCTGTCAGCCTTTTTCTGTCGAGTATTTTTATTCTGCCGGCCTTCACATCAAGTATCCCCTCCTCTTCCATCTCTCCCAGCGCTCTTGCAACAGATGGCCTCGCCACTCCAAAGAAATCTGCAAGGCTATTTTGTGTCATATCAAGAATTAATGAATCTTTATCCTTACTGGCTTTTTGCAGGATGAGCTGTGCAAGCTTGCCTTTAATTGTCTTGAAGCTGAGAAATTTTATCTTTTCAGACAGAAATTGCGACCTGTCCGAGATCATATTCAGAAAATTGACAAGTATTTTCTCATTCTTAGCCAGGAGACTGAGAAAATCCCGCTTATCAATAACCATCAGTTCTGTCTCGGCTACGGCAATAACATTTACAGGAAATCTGTTACTGCTTCCAAAAATAAATGCCGGTGCCAGCGATCCGGGTGAAGGAATATCTTCTATCTTGATTACCCGGCCCGAATAATCGACCATTTCACCGCTGACCGTACCGCTGAGAACAATCATTAGCGAAGTCACAGGCTCTCCCGCCAGGGCAACTTGCGAGCCTGCCTTGAATTTCCTGATCTTTTTAGGAACACTGGTCATCAGTTTTTCAATCTCTGATGGTGTAAGCCCTCTGAACAGAGGGGCCTGAAGAAGTGGGAAAAAGTCCATTTTTTTTATAAAATTAAATAAATAAATAATTGAAATTGTAACAAATGTTACAATTTCTAATCAGGGCATTTCTCATCTTTGTTGCAGTTAATATTAAAATCAGACAGATGAAAAGAGATATATTAAAGATCGATGAAGATTTGTGCAATGGTTGCGGCCAGTGTGTCCCTAACTGCCATGAGGGTGCTTTACAGGTTATCGACGGTAAAGTAAGGCTGGTCAGCGAGCTGATGTGCGACGGCCTTGGGGCTTGCATCGGGCACTGCCCTGAGGGTGCCATTACAATTGAAACAAGGGAAGCTGAGCCTTATAATGAACTTAAAGTCATGGAGCAGATGACCGGTGGCGGATGCCCGGGCTCAAGGACAATGGTGATTGGGAATCCAGCTAATAACGTTAACAACATATCACCTTCAGATCAGCCTTCGGAACTGAGGCAGTGGCCTGTACAGATGCATCTGGTTAATCCGAATGCCCCCTACTTCAGGGAGGCCGATCTGCTCCTTGCTGCCGATTGCGTGGCATTTTCCATGGGTAACTTTCACTGCAGGTATCTTAAGGGGAAGTCACTGGCAATAGCATGTCCCAAACTCGATCACGGAGCTGATATTTACGTGGAGAAGCTTACTACTATGATAGATACTGCAAAGATCAATACAATAACAGTAATGATGATGGAAGTTCCATGTTGTGGCGGATTATTGCAGATGGTCAGGGCGGCGTTGTTAAAATCCGTAAGAAAAGTACCTGTAAAACAGATGATTGTGGGAATATCAGGGAATATCCTTAAGGAAGAATGGGTGTAAGAATAGGTACAACGGTAGAAGGGCACAACAATTTAGCCACTAAAGTGTAAAAAGAATCTGTTTTAATGAACAGATAATTTCAACTGACAGCCGGCTCAATATTCTTTCTAAGGCTGTCAGAGGTAAACCTTGTATTAAGGTCTTTTATTGAACCAAGACTCTCCATAAGATCAGGCAGATAATCGGTCTGTCCAATGAAGGTCCAGAGGTATGCAACAATTGCGTAAATTTTACCTGTCGTGAAATTATCGACATCCACACAAATAAAGAGGACTACTATAAAAATAATAACCAGCAGGACTTTGACAATCGAATAGCTGAAGGCATTCCATTTAGCTATTCTCGTCCTGGGATGGATCATATTATTGAAGAACTGGTGTATCCGGGAGGTGTCACGGTTTTCTATCAGCTTGTAGAGTTCCTCCTGGTTGTCATGAATATCTTTCTGTAGTGTGGCAATATGTTTCCTGGTATTATTATTAACGTAGGCTACAGGCATTATTACTGCAAGACAAACCAGAGCTATCCTGTAATCGTAAAAGAAAAGTGCGATTATTGCTCCTACTGATGCCGATAACTGCCATAACATCTCAGGTAACCTGTCCTTGAAAAATGCAATATATTCCTTAACAAGCTCAGCTCTTACCAGCATCTTTGAATACGGGTCACCTTTTGATTCAGACTCTTCAATAACCTTGGTGGCAACATCAGCGTACATCTTAGAGTATACACTACCAGTGAAGAACCTGTGAAGAGCTCCTCCAACGACATTTATGAGGTATATAATTATCCATATTATAAGGGGAAACATGTAATCTGCTTTCTCATGGTCGTAAAAATGTTCAATAAGGGCATCCAGAAGCTTACCAAAAAAAGTAGGTTCTATTATCCAGGCTATGTTCTCAATCAGGACAAAACAAAGAAGCATCCCGATAGAATACCTGTATTTTGAAAGAATCTGTTGAAGAGTCATATATTCTTATTTGAATTTAGCAGTCTCGAAATTAGGAAAAGAATCCATGATTCCGGAAGAACATACTGATTTTAACAATGCAGGAAGTAAGAAAATTTAGCTTAAATTGCGTAATAGTTTGATCTGTTTTGGTCATATGTTAGTAACCCAAAAGTCTTTAATTTATGAAAAGAATAATGCCAATTTTAATCATTGCCGTGCTGGTTTTGAGCTGTACCCAGAAAAGGAAGGTCGACGGAGTTTACAGGTATTACATGGGTAAAAATGAAAATTTTGATATCTGGATAATAGACGGGAACCGGGTAAGAGAAAAGATTTACAAGGAATTTCTCTATGGAGGCAACGAGCAGCGATATATATTTAACCCAAAGGGTGAGATATGGATCGATAATGCGATCTCCTGTGAAGAATATGATCTGACTGTGGCACATGAGCTGAATGAGAGGCACCTGATGGCAAAATTTGGCTGGACTTACCAGACCGCGCACGATTCATCGCTAATGCTCGAACAGGTAATAAGGCGAAGGAATCAGGAGATATGCAGTGCACATGAGGCTTCACTTAAAAAAGTATCAGTCCTTGACTCTTATAATATAAAGGAGATCAGGAATATTCCTGACAGCATTTACCTTCAGAATATTTATCGCATTCCGGAAGGAATAAGGGATAGTATTACTATCTGGGTCGTAGACGGTTACCTTATCCGGAAAAACATTTATCCTGATTTTGGCTTCAGCGGGAATGATCTTGCATACCACTTCATCCCACCAAAAGAGATATGGATTGATGGCCAGGTTTCGTGTGAGGAGACAGAGTATTCAATTTCGCTTGAAATGAATGAGCGAAAGCTCATGTCTGAAGGCACATCTTACAGCGACGCATATGAGGATGCTGTTCAGATTATTCAGAATTCAAGGGATGCAATGGAGAAGCTTGTAAAACTGCATTTTAAGATTGCCGTACCAGATTCGCTTTCACGCGATTCAGGGGTTATAGACCCTGATGAAAAATAACACTTTTCCTTGGCAGTATAATATTTTTTTTTATCTTGGCATCATAGCGTGCCGGGGGAGAAAGTATTTTTTATCAATAATTTGGGTATGGTTAATGAATATATTTCTGGCAGCATCGAAAATACAAGCTACTACCTTGGTTTGGATATCGGGTCTGTATCTCTGAATACAGTAATTCTTGATGAAGATTATAATGTCCTCGAGGATTATTATGATTATGTGCACGGAAGGCCATTCAATGTACTGAAAGAAAGGCTTTCCGGCATTCTGCTTAAATACCCTTCAAACATAATAAAGGGAATCTGTATTACAGGGACAGGCGGCAAGCTTGCAACCGGACTAATCGGTGGTGTATTTGTAAATGAGATAATTGCGCAGGCAACTTCAACCGGAAGGTTATACCCCGAAGCAAGAACCGTCATTGAGATCGGCGGTGAGGATTCCAAGCTGATTCTTCTTGAAAAAGATCCGTCTGACGAATACTCACGGCTTGTTGACTTTGAGATGAACAGTATTTGCGCTGCAGGTACCGGTTCGTTTCTTGATCAGCAGGCACGCAGGATCGGAGTGCCTATTGAAAAAGAGTTCGGAGAAATGTCCCTTAAATCTGTCGATCCGCCCAGGATTGCAGGCCGTTGTAGCGTATTTGCCAAGAGCGATATGATCCATCACCAGCAGATTGCAACACCTTTGCACGATATAGTTGCAGGTCTTTGTTTCGCCCTTGCAAGAAATTTCCGGAGCAACGTCGCCCGAAGCAAAGAGATAAGGAAACCCGTAATTTTCTCGGGTGGAGTAGCTGCAAATATTGGTATGGTAAGGGCATTCAGGGAAGTTCTCGGCCTTAAGGACAATGAGCTTATCATACCAAAATATCATGCTTCCATGGGTGCCATAGGTGCCGTAATGTATGCTCATTCCGGCAAGCTCCAGATGGATCATTTCAAAGGTCTTGAAGATCTCGAGAAATACCTTGCCGATACATCATCATCATTTGGCAGCCTGCCCCAGCTTCAGGAATCCGGTGCAAAATATGATAAGGAGGTGAAATTCAGGAAATCGGGCAGTGAAAAGCTGCCTGTCTATCTTGGAGTCGATGTTGGCTCATTGAGCACCAATGTCGTTCTTATTGATGAGCAGCATAATGTTATAGCAAGGCGCTACCTGCCAACGGCCGGAAAACCTCTCGAGGCAATTCAGAAAGGGATTACTGAAATTTATGATGAAGTCGGTGAAGAAGTAGAAGTCATCGGTGCCGGTACAACAGGCTCAGGACGCTACCTGACGGGCGACTTTATCGGCGCCGATACAATTCAGAATGAGATAACAGCCCAGGCCACGGCAGCTATCGATTACGATCGCACTGTGGATACCATTTTCGAGATCGGCGGCCAGGATTCCAAGTATATTAGCATTGAAAACGGCGTTGTAGTCGATTTTGAAATGAATAAAGTATGTGCCGCCGGCACAGGATCATTTCTCGAGGAACAGGCTGAGAAGCTGAATATCAATATTGTTGAAGAGTTCGGTTGCATGGCGCTCAATTCGGAATGCCCCGTTAAACTGGGCGACAGGTGTACCGTTTTCATGGAATCGGATCTTAATTCTTTCATGCAGAAAGGAGCGCGCAATGAGAATCTTGTTGGGGGTCTCGCCTACTCCATCGTTTACAACTATCTGCAGAAAGTGGTAGCCGACCGGAGGGTTGGCGATAAAATATTTTTCCAGGGAGGTGTCACTAATAATAAAGCAGTAGTCGCAGCTTTCGAGCAGGTACTGGGGAAAAAGATCATTATTCCGCCTCATTTTGATGTCACTGGAGCTATTGGCGCTGCCATCCTCGCCAAAAGATCGATGACAAAAGGCCAGAAAAGTACATTTAAAGGTTTTGGAATCAGGAATGTGACTTATGCTAACAGCAGGTTTGTATGCCAGGAGTGCACAAATCATTGCGAAATAAGTCGGGTAAAGATTGCAGGAGAAAAGAAATCTCTTTATTATGGTGGCAGGTGCGAAAAATACGAGACGGACGGCCGTAAAAAAGCTGTCAGCAGCATTCCGAATCTCTTTAAGAAAAGAATTGAAATGCTGATGGAGGGCTATGAGGAACCGAAAATATTGAAGAAACCAACGGTGGGGATACCACGTGCACTTATGGTATTCTACCAGCAGTTCCCCTTCTGGAGAACATTCTTCGAGCAGATTGGATTCACTGTGGTATTATCAGGAGAATCCGATAAATCGCTTCTGACACGTTCAATAGAAATAATTACAACAGAAACATGCCTTCCGGTTGAGATAATGCATGGTCATGTACTTGACCTGGTTGAAAAAAATGTAGATTATATCTTCCTTCCCTTTATCGTCAATGCCAAGTTCAAGGAAGGCAACAAGACCTTAAACTGCAACTGTCCATGGGTACAAACCTATCCATTCATGGTAAAAGCAGCTCTGAAAGGCAAGATAGATGAGTCAAAACTTCTTATACCGACACTTCATTTCAGGTTTTTTGAGCGCGCACTCGTAAAAGAGATGACAGCATTTTTCAACCAGAAGTTCGGGATCAGCAAGGTAGAAATCAGGAAGGCAATATATACGGCCGACAAAGTACAGGTTGATTTTGAAAAGAGCCTAATCGAGTATGGCAGAAGAGTCCTGGATAATCTTCCAGATAAATGCAGGCCAGTAGTTCTTCTTGGCAAACCATATAACAGCGCCGATTCACAATTGAACCTGGGAATTGTTGAAAAGCTTATCAGCCAGAATGTTATGCCAATTCCCATTGATATGCTTGATCTTTCACCCTATAATATTTTTGCTAATTACAGGAATATGTACTGGCCCAATGGCCAAAAGATAATTGCAGCAGCGCAGCATGTTGCAAAGACAGATGGATTATATGCCGTATACCTGAGCAATTTCCGCTGCGGCCCGGACTCCTTTATCTGGCATTATGTTACTGAGGAACTTAAAGGAAAGCCATTCCTGCATATTGAGGTCGATGAACACTCTGCAGATGCAGGTATGGTTACGCGTATTGAAGCATTTCTTGACAGTCTGAAGGGTTCGGAAATGAATGAAAAGAAGGATGTGAAGATATTCAGGCCAAGGCCCAGTCCTGCATCTCCTCCCAAAGATAGGGTGTTGTATTTCCCATACATGAACGATGGGGCATATATGCTCGCTGCTGCAGCGAGAAGCATCGGCGTACCTTCGGAAGTACTCCCGCAACAGACAGAGGAAGAGTTGGCAATAGGGAGGAAATACACTTCATCAAAAGAGTGCTTCCCCATGATCTGCGTCACCGGGAGTTTTATTAAAAAATTGCAGGAGCCAGGTGCAGATCCTTCAAAGATGAGCTTTTTCATGCCTGACCATAACGGCCCATGCCGGTTCGGACAGTATAACCAGTTTCACAGGATTCTCTTCGACCGCCTTGGCTAT
>Ga0209540_10000958_pt1 | contig 23176 bp, 13 predicted proteins | sample BarGraIncu01121A_FD_184501 | JGI IMG/M metagenome (GOLD analysis project Ga0209540, IMG submission 184501) | Arctic peat soil microbial communities from Barrow, Alaska - Barrow Graham LP Incubations 011-21A (SPAdes) (version 2) | ecosystem: Environmental > Terrestrial > Soil > Wetlands > Peat... | reverse complement strand
ACTGCCATCCATGAACAGAGACCCAATATGTTGATTGATACCGATTATTTTCAAATCATATTTATCTGCTATTTTCATAATTTCCGGTACATCTGTCTCAGAAACAGCAAATTTGGTCTTCTTTCCCGCCGTTATCACTTTCTCATGATGCCCTGCCCCGTATCCGGGATTTAAACGTACAGCACATCTTCCGCCGCGGTTTATTTTACCGAACAGCTCCAGTTGGGATAGGCTGTCAAGGCTAACTACTACGCCTTGATCTATCGCATACTTCAGTTCATCGGCAGATACATTATTGGACACATAAAATATGCGTTCCTTGGGAAATCCTGCTTTACGAAGCAGAAATATCTCCCCGGGCGACATGGCATCGGCATTCAAGCCTTCTTCAAGTGCCATTTTCAAAATGGACAGATTCGAATTCGTCTTAATTGAATAGTTTGCCGTAAACCCCGGATAAGAAATCAGGTGCGTCATTCTCTGCATCCTGTTCCTGAGGATTTTCTCATTATATACATATAATGGTGTGCCAAACTTCTCGGCCAGCACCTGCGGATTAGTATTTCCGAAAAATTCAGTTTGCTTTGTAAATGAAATCATTTGAGTAGCCCCCATCCTTTTCTTCGTGCTTCACTCATCTTTCGGCGCTTCGGGTATGCGCTTTTGCAGGATCTTCTTCATCCATGCAAGAAATTTGCAAGCCTCTATCGCGTATATTTCATTTTAGTGGCATTTTAAGCATATTGCAAGTCAATTTTGAATTTCTTACAAAATAGTTCCGCAAATACATTGCGTTCGCATTCATTTTGGTAACTGTTCCATTCATTCAATTCCAATCATGCGCATCAGATATCTTGCGTTCGCAGATACAGACACACCGGGTGTCAGATGGTAATCAAAATGAATTCCTTCCTCATTATATGATTCGGAAAAATGATAATTCGAAATTTCGACACCGCTCTGGAAATCCAAAGAACACAATTCATAATCATGTGTCGACATTATTCCAATAATCCATTTTTTCGACAGATTCTTAAGTACAATTTTGGCACCGTCCGTTCTGTCACGCGAATTAGTGCCGCGGAAGATTTCATCAATCAGAAATAACAACGGTTCATTGGTTCTTGCTTTGTTTATAATCTTCTCAATGCGTAGAAGTTCGGCATAAAAGGTAGACAACCCTTCCCCGAGATTATCCATAATGCGCATTGACGAACCAATCTGCATGAGTCCAAGTGATGTACTGTCAGCGCAGCAGATCGTACCGGAATATGCAAGCACGGAATTAATACCGACCGTTCTTAAAAGGGTTGTTTTGCCTGACATATTAGAACCGGTAATAAGAGCAATTCCACCTGGCAGCGAAAAGTCATTGCGAACCTGCCTGTCAACAGAAATCAGAGGGTGTCCCATTCTTTTCGCAACAAAACAGGCTTGGGAAGAAGGTGTCCCGTCATCCTCACTGAACGTAGGAAAAGCACATTCAGGATAAATGAAAGTGAGAGTTGTCAGACTGGCCAGCGCTTCCCATGTCCCGAGTGCGCGCATATATGATTCAAGTTGGCTGCCTGATTCGCTCTTCCATTTTTCCAGAAAATAGAGGCAGTAATTATCATATAACAAAAAAACATTAAGAATAAAAAACAAAAGGGGCTGGCTTCGAGCCTGAATAAACAGGCATATCCTGTGAAGTTTATTAACTCTGGCCGATGCAGACGCAGCCCTTTCCAAATTCGCGGAAAGAAGTACATTCTTAATATCTGCAAGCACTTCTGAAGATACATCAGCTTTCTCCAAATCTTCAAAAAGTTCTGCATATGCCGCAAGTTCTGAATAAAAATCTTCTACGGATGCAAATACCGGTTTGAATTTCTGGTAGTTCAAGGCAACCAGAATAAGCTGAGCTACTCCAAGCAGAGCCGGAAATACATAAGATATGACGGCAAAAGCTGCCAGAGCAGAAGTAACTGCTAAAGATGTCGTCATCGTTAACGATAAGAGAATGTAAGGAAACGAAACGAGCGGTTTCTCTTTGTCTTTCTTCTGCACATATTCTAATAGCTTCCCCGGATCTTCAGCACTCTGCCGTGAGAGCCGCCCCGCCGCCTGAAATTCCTGAAGCATTGAAATATTTCCGGACAACTCAGTTACCGCCTGCTGGCGTTTGAGGATTTCTTCCACAGATTTGTTCTCTGTATTTGCCGACATAAGATATTCAGCGAGTGTGCGTCTTCCGAACCAGGTCTGTGCAATAGTTGTCAAATGGAAAAGTGATCGCTGTCCAAACAAGTCAAGATCATCGGAATAATCGTGATTAGTATCTCGAAAATCTTCGCCTGAATCCGGGAGTTTATCAAAACGATGCGCAATTCTCGCCTGATACTCTTCCTGAATAGAACGCAGAGCCTCAAGAAGGATAATTTGATTCCTGTATCCGGAATGAATTATAACGACAATAATGAAGGCCGCTGCCAGAACGGAGAATGCAATTACGGCATACAATAAAAGTTTAAAATATAATAATACCCCTGCAGAAAGAAAGGCGCTCAAAAAGAGAACCATACGTACATTACTGTAGATATTTGAAATTGCGGTCTTTGCAGTTAACTTACCCGCCAATTCCTTCTTTCTTTCAGCAAAGAGCTGATCCCGCTTCTGGATTTTGATGTCTTCCACACTCATTCCTCCTGTTGCTTTTTGCTTACAGTAATAATTCTAACACACCAAATAGTTCTTTTATGGTAATTCAGCGGCAAATTGGATAGAATAGAATCAAATGGAAGGGCAGGAATACAGATGAAAATGACGGTATCCGAAAGTGACTTTCAAAAGAAAAGTAAATTCGCCTTATTTGCAGCTTATTATCGACCCAACATAAAACTTTTTCTGATAGATATGTTTTGTGCTTTTCTAATTGCAGGTATTGATCTTTGTTTTCCTATGATATCCCGATTTGCTCTGCAGACTTATCTGCCGCAGAAAAATTACACGACTTTTTTCATTATTGTCGGCTGCATTTTTGCTGCATTTATACTGCGTGCCGTGATGCAGTTTGTCGTCAGTTACTGGGGACATCTGATGGGCGCAAATATCGAGATGCAGATGCGCCGCGATCTTTTTTCGCACATGCAGAAACTATCATATTCATTCTTTGATAATAGCCGCACAGGAAGCCTGATGAGCCGCATATTATCTGATCTCTTCGATATTACCGAGCTTTCGCATCATGGACCGGAAGACCTTTTTATTTCGTGCGTGACACTGATCGGATCTTTTGCTGCTCTGCTTTTTATCAACGTCGAACTGACTCTTGTCCTGATAATCTTTTTACCTCTGCTGCTTCTCTTCACGATTCTCTTAAGAAAGAAACTGTCATCGGCATCCAATCGACTCAAGGAAAGTACTGCAGTAATCAATTCCGAAATTGAATCAAGCATAACCGGATCACGCGTAGCGAAAGCTTTTGCAAATGAAGACTATGAATCGGAGAAATTCGAACATGGGACTTTGAATTATCGTAATTCCCGCGGCCGCTTTTATCACATTATGTCAATATTCTTCAGCGGAATGGAATTTATGATCAGTCTCCTGAGCCTTTTGTCCATTGCAGTCGGCGGTTACCTGATTATGAAGGACAAGATGACAATTATTGACCTTGTTGCCTTCACACTGTATATTTCCGCTTTTCTGGCACCCATTCGAAAACTCACTAACTTTACCGAACTGTACCAGTCAGGCATGTCAGGATTCACTCGTTTTGTAGAACTGATGAGGGAGAAACCAGATATTATTAACCGCAGTGATGCCGTAACGCTCTCAAATGTTAAAGGTGAAATCACGTTCTCGCGTGTGACCTTTTCGTACAGCAACGAAGAAACCGCGGATGAAATTCTTTCGGATATCAATCTTTCTGTTCCGGCTGGCCGGACAATAGCTGTCGTCGGTCCTTCGGGCAGCGGAAAAACCACTCTCTGTCATCTTATCCCAAGATTCTATGAAGTGCAAAGCGGAGAAATCCGGATAGACGGAATTGATATCCGGGACATAGATATTCAGTCGCTTCGTAAGAACATCGGCATTGTTCAGCAGGATGTATTCCTGTTTGCAACTACAATTATGGAAAATATCCGGTATGGTAATCTCGATGCTACCGACGAACAGGTGAAAGAAGCAGCCCGGGAAGCGGAACTTGATACATTTATACGTGATCTTCCGGATGGTTATAATACTTATGTCGGGGAGCGGGGTCTTCTTCTCTCAGGCGGCCAGAAACAGAGAGTGGCAATTGCACGTGTTTTTCTTAAAAACCCGCCTGTGCTGCTCCTTGACGAAGCAACCTCTTCACTTGATACACAGACCGAGCAGCGAATACAGCACTCACTTGAGCTGCTGTCAAAAGGCCGCACATGCATCATAATTGCCCATCGGCTTTCCACAATCCGAAGGGCTGACGAGATAATATATTTAAGTAAAAATGGAATTGAAGAACACGGGACACATGAAGAACTAATGGAAAGAAATGGTCCTTATTCGGAACTGTATCATGTTCAGTTTGCTGATTGATCCTGCACTTTATGATGAGAATCAACCAACATGTCATCCAGATGGTCACCAGGGGTTTGTTTACTGGATTTAATACGGGCCGAAGCAACTCCGGAGTTTTTTGGGGATCGGATGCGCTTGGGAATGGCCTCGTCGAGTACAGCTCCAATGCTGTCGTGAATTGTCAGCATTGCCTGAAGATCCAAAAACGTTGAACTCTTATTAATGATGACTACACGGTCATGCGGAAGAAATTGCGCAAAAGTAGCGGCCGGATAGACAGTAAGTGAAGTTCCGCCGATGATCAGAAGATCTGCTTTTTCGATAGCAGCAATTGAATTATCAATATTATGATGCTCCAGATGTTCCTCGTAAAGGACAACATCCGGACGTACGATTCCGCCGCATTTTGCACATATCGGAACCCCTTCGCTTGCGAGGATGTAATCCATCGAGTAGGGTTCCCTGCAGGACATACAATAATTACGATGAACCGATCCGTGCAGTTCAATCGTTATTTTACTGCCGGCCATCTGATGAAGGTTATCTATATTCTGTGTAATAATTGTCTTAAGCTTACCTTGTTTCTCGAGGCGATATAAGGCCTTATGTGCCTTATTGGGTTTGGCTTTGGGATAACATAGCTTTCGCTTGTAGAAATCATAGAATTCTTCAGGATGTTCTACAAAAAAAGTATGACTGATAATATCAACCGGGCGAAAGGATACTCCGCTGTCCTGATTATAAATGCCATGGCCACTACGAAAATCCGGGATTCCGCTTTCGGTGGAAACACCAGCACCTCCGAGAAATACAATATTCCCGGAAGTAGCTATCATCTCTGCCAACTGCGAAATCTTCTTCTCACGTGCCCCTTCATAACGATCGAGTCTAGTTTCCACTACTTAATCCCATCCCCCATATCAGAATGCTGCGCGTAAAATGCGAACACTGCTTTGGGTCACTAGTTACATTACTCCGTTATTCATACCCTGATCCTGCATACCTATGTCATCCATAATACCCATGCCGGCTGTTCCGTACATCTCCTTGCCCATAATACGCTTTTCATTGCGCTCACGTTCAACGATATTACTTAACAACTTGCGGGTTCTGTCTGAATGCCTGACATTCTTTATAATCAGAGTCGGATTTGATTGATCGGCAGTACTCAGAACAATTGTGCCAACCCCGAATATCTTCTGTCCGAGGGATCTTGAAAGCTTGACATCAAGAACACGGTATAAGAGAAGTTCATCAATAACAGAATTTAAGAAGCCTCTCTTCAAGTACAAACGATTATTATCCAGAGTATATACAGTAAAGGAAATGGGAAGTCCCAGATATCTTTTACGGTCTTTCCAGAGAATTTCCTCATCAACAAGCAGATTTTTGACTTGATCCGATTCGTTTTTATTTGTCATAACACACCTCCGCAGAATATTTTCCCGAACAGTTACTTTATTATAGTATTTGAAATGACATTCGTCCATTAAAAAATGTCAAACTTCCATCGTTCAAGCAACATTTATTTATGAAGCATTAATGTCAACGGCACTATCTGTATCTGCAGCAGGGAAATCAATAGGACATATTGGAAATAGATCCGACCAGGTGTGATCCAATTTCATAAAATCATCCGACCGGTTCAGATATACATGTGCGGCATAATCTCCTGTGTCCGGTATCGGATCATCCCATGTTACATCAGCATGATACCAGACATCGTTAATCAATACCTGATTCCAGGCATGCGCTACATCCGTATCGTCAGATCCTCTGGCTGTACCGGAAACAACCCGCGACGTAATTCCGGACAGGGCAAGAAGCAGACTCATCGCTTCTGTATATCCCTGGCATTGACCATATCCACTGATAAGTACGCTTTCTGCAGAAGCAAGAGTATCCGGATTGCCTGATATACTGTACTCGGTATGAGTCACGATGTAATCGTGAATTACCGTTTCTTTTTGCAGATCGGACATATCAGGCGTAATAATTTCATTTAGAATTGTAATGCATTTATCATACAGATTCGTAACAGAAGCATCTTCAAAAACCATTTTCCCGTTGGCTGCGTGCTTTTTGAGAATTTGTCCGGCCGGATTATATGTCAGAATCAACCGCATCGTACAGGGAGATTTGTCATCATATTCAATTTGGACTTCTCTTGTCTCAAAAGTGGAATGGAGTGCTCCGTCAGCGGCAAGTTCTGCCCAGAACTGAGAAAACAGTTCATAATTCTCAATTCTGATATACACTTCGGGATCAAAACCATACAAACTGTCCTGGAGGACAAAAAACAAATCCTGCTTGCTGCCGATTTCATTAACCTGCGTATCTTGAGATACATGAAATTCACCTTCTTTGGGTACAGCAGTCGGAATAAGCTGGGCAATATTGTCTTCAATTGCTGCAGCAAATGTCTGATACGCACTATGTGATATAGTGGAGGACGTGCAGGCTGTCGCAAGAATGAGTGAAACGGCAAGCAGTAATGAAAGCAGCCGCAGGTACACAGGCGAGCTTTTTAGCTGCTTAACTGTATTACGTGTAATAGTAAGTAAAGAGAAATGAGATCTCGAAATATAAACACCTTCTTTATGTGGATGGAATCGTACCCGTCTGCCTTTAGAATAACATACCCGGAGCTTCTTAAGTAGGCAGAACCGTATCTAGCTTATTGTACGTGCTGAATCATAACAGGAAGATAAATCAAATAATCTCGAATAATCAGCATTCCTGAGTGTGTCACCAGTCAGCATAGCACGATCCAAATAGAGATAATTATCTCCAAATGCGTAGTATGGCGTAGGACCGACTCCACAGAAGATCCGAAATCCTTTATCTTTCAGATATACGCATCGGGGATCGGATCCCTTGATGAAATCCCCGTTAGGATAAATAAGAATATCTACAGCTCCCGTTAAGGAACCGACCTGCGTCAGCCACTTGTCGGTATCGTTGGTTATTGTTTCGAGGTCGCTGCTGTTAGCATTGATAAAGCCGTACGTAGATGATGCCATCGTCCACCCTGTTTCTTTGAGACGTGAAATAATAGCTTTTACTGTGTTTTGATTTTGAATGATTTCTGTCGCCGAAGGACTGATTGTCGGAAGTCCTACTGCTGTTAAGGCATTGTTTCTATCATCGAGCTGATCTGAATTTGTCACATATCCCATAACGGTTTCATATCCGGTTAATGATACGATTCCTTTTGCACCATCAAAAGAAAAGTCGGGATGCTGTTCTACAAATGCATCAAGAATACCGATTGCTTCGCAGTCGCGGCTTACAACAGTCTGTCCGGCGGCATTCTTATATTCCCCGCAGATCTGTCCCTGATCGTTTTGCAGCAGACGTCCGCAGATACCTTTCCCACTCTGATATGCGGAATAATTTACATTTTCCAGAACAATTATAATTGGTTTTTTTCCTTCAGGCAGCTGGAGTGTCTGCTGTAGAACCGATGTCAGATTGGTCTGGTCCGTCATGGAATGGACATCAATAAGAATGTAGTTATTTGCATACAGTTCCTCAAGTATTGCCTTGAATTCGTTTACTGTCAGCATCAGTGAGTCTGTAGAACCTACGTTTGCGCTGGAAAAGGCCAGTTTTGTGTCGGCGATCAAAGGCTTCATGCAGATCATTTCTATGCTTCCCGTATAATCCACAACCAGAGATGTATTTGAGGTTGCTTCAAGAAGTTTGGCCTGCACTTTCTGGTCGTCCGGAAAAATACGTGCCATATCGGAAAGAATATCTTCAGCAGTATAGTACTGAAAAGTCTCAAGAAGCTGATCACACTCTTTCATGATCGGATCGTACATTACCTTTTCGCATTCCTGAAGGCGGGACTGGGCGTATTCATTAACAAAGCCTGTGGTAGCTTTGATTATTTCTTCAAATTTTTCTACCGTTTCGACATATGCCTGTTCAGCAAAAAACTGTTCAGCAGTCTGCACATCACCCCTGTATTTTTCTATGGTATCAATTTCATTTTGAAGAGGTTCTGCCGCAGCGGTTACATTGGTATACGAACCAATCTGATCAAATATATATTCAAGCGTTGGTTTTTCAATTGTACCCAGCAGATATTCCCTGCAAAGGCTTTCCAGCCAAATTGTAATCCGTGAGCCCGTAAGTTCACCCATCTGTTCCAAAAAAGCACGGTCATCAGCACTGGGTACATATCTATCCGCCCGAAGACTCGCTTCGATGGAATCAACGCGTGAATACACAATATCTTCCATCTCTTGCATCACAATACGTTTCTGCGATCCTGAAGCCTCCTGATCCGGGTCTTCGCTGAGTGCCTGAGCCTGAATATCACGGTACATTGACAATGCCTTATCATATTCATTCGAATCAAGGGAAGCCTCAAATGCCGGCAGTACGCTGTTAAGCTGTTTACTGTTTCCGTACAGGACACCAAAAATAACTACAGCGCTTAACAGCACAGCCAGGCAGACTCCAATCATTATTTTTCTGATCAGAGAATTGGATTGATCGGGTCGGTCTCCAAAATAATAATCTCCAGGCATGTGCTTATTCGTCCCCCAGACTCATTTGCCGGTTAACAATCATTTCTTCCTTAAGATAATATCCGATAGCCGGTGTCCGGCGGATGCGATAGTATTCGGGATCCGCAAACCCGGAATCACTAAGGCGGACAACCGAAGTAAGGACACTTCCCTTTTTGGGAACAAGCAGCTGCACTCCCTGTGTTGTTCTTGTTGTTTTGATGGGAATCAGGCTGCTCGAAAAGGCAATCGCCTTTCTCAGGCTTGAAAAAGCAGCAAAGTCACCCTCATTTTCCAAATAGAGAATCGAAACAAGCGGTGAAGAATCACTGCATGCATGCACAAGCTTCTTACGGTTTGTCTTGGTCTCATAGGATTTGAGATCGATTCTGGAAATCTTACCATTCTCAAAAGCAAACATAATATTGCCTTCATACGTATCGGTAATGTGCATAAACAGAATTCTCTCACCGTCATCCATATTCAGAACATTGGGAAGATAGCTGCCGAGTTCTGAAGGTTTGGTATCGGAAAGCTCATGAATACGCATTTTGTATACATTGCAGCGGTTCGAAAAAAAGAGCACGTCGCTTTTATTTTTACCCTCAATCTCGATAAGAATGCGGTCCTCTTCCTTTGTCTTGAGTTCGCCTGCGCTGCGAAGAGAAGTCAGAGGGATTTTTTTGATATAGCCATGTTCCGTCATGAAAAGCTTCAGGCGGAAATCCTCTATCATCTGATCCTCGTTATATGATTCAACTTCGTCAACATGCTGGATATCACTGCGTCTTGCCTGCCCGTATTTTTTAGCAACATTCTCAAGTGCCTTAACAATCATCGCATCAATACGGTGCGGCTTTTTTAGTACATCTTCTAGGTCGGCAATTTCTTTTTTGAGATTTTCGCGATCGGCTGTACGATTCATAATGTACTGCCGGTTAATATTGCGGAGCTTAATCTCGGCAACATAATCTGCCTGTATAGAATCCAGGTCAAACCCGGACATAAGGTTAGGCACAACATCGGCTTCCAGTTCGGTGCCTCGGATAATCGCAATTGCTTTATCGATATCAAGAAGAATCTTGGCAAGTCCATCGAGAAGATGGAGCTTATCCAACTTACGCTCATATTCGTACAGCACTTCCCTCTTCTGACACGCTCTGCGCCAGGCAAGCCACTCGGCAATCAGTGAGCGAACGCCGAGCACTCTGGGCATCCCGTTAATCAGCACATTGAAGTTACAGGAAAATGTATCCTGCAGCTTGGTAAATCGAAAGAGCTTGGTCATCAGTGCATCAGGATCGACACCTCGTTTGCATTCAATTGTTACTTTGAGGCCGTCAAGATCGGTCTCATCCCTGACATCGTTCACTTCTTTAACTTTGCCGGAACGTACGAGCTCAGTAATCTCATCAATAATTCCTTCTGCCGAAGTTGTATATGGAATTTCATAAACCTCGATGAAATTATTCTTCTTATCGATTCTGTACTTCGCACGAATCCGAACCGGTCCTCTTCCGGTCTCATACACCTGCTGCATTTCGCTGCGGTCATATAGTATGATTCCGCCTCCTGAAAAGTCCGGGGCAGTCATTATACTCAGAATGTCCGCCTGCTGGTCCTTCATATAGGCAATGGTCGCTTCACATACTTCCCGGATATTGAATGAACATATATTGGAGGCCATTCCCACTGCAATTCCCTGATTGCTGTTCACGAGGATCGCAGGAAAAGTCGCAGGGAGAAGAACCGGTTCTTTCACGGACCCGTCATAGTTATCCATAAAATCCACGGCGTTTTTATCAAGGCCGCGAAATACTTCTTCACATAGTTTATCGAGACGAACTTCCGTATATCGGGAAGCTGCGCACTGCATGTCACGCGAATACTGGCGGCCGAAATTACCCTTGGAATCTACATATGCATGCAGAAGAGAACCGTTTCCCCGGGTGAGGCGAACCATCGTATCATAGATCGCACCGTCACCATGTGGATTGAGCTTCATTGTCTGGCCGACAACATTAGCTGATTTGGTGCGGCTTCCGGTAAGAAGCCCCATCTTATACATTGTATAGAGAAGCTTTCTATGTGACGGCTTGAACCCGTCAATTTCCGGAATTGCACGAGAAACAATAACACTCATAGCATAAGGCATATAGTTCAATTCAAGAGTGTCAGTGATAATCTGTTCGGTTGTCGGATGTTCTATAAAATCGGCAGCCGGCAGCAGCACCTTCCCTGATGATGATTTTGATGATCGCTTTTTTCCTTCATTTTCGTTACTGTCTTTTTTACTCATATGTATCTCCTGCAATTAAGTAAGGAATCTTTGATAGTTGATCCGGACATATGGATTGATCAGACATCAAGCATTTCAAGATAAAGATGCCCATTCTGTTCAATATGAGTTTTTCTGCCCTGCAGGTTATCGCCAAGAAGCAGATCAAACGTTGCTGCAGTGATTGCGGCCTCATCGGGCATAACTTTAATCAACCGGCGGGTTGCAGGGCTCATCGTCGTCAGCCACATCATTTCCGGTTCATTCTCGCCAAGACCTTTTGAACGTTGAATGGTACATAATTCCGGCGGTAAACGTGTCAGTATCTCCGTTTTTTCTTTCTCTGTATAAGCAAATTCAGTTTGCTCAATCTTTTTATTACGGTATGTTATTTCAAATAGAGGAGACTCCGCAATATAGACCTTACCGGTCTCAATAAGAGTCGGAGTCAGGCGATACAGCATGGCAAGGATGAGTGTCCGGATCTGGAATCCGTCAACATCGGCATCCGTACAGATAATTACCTTATTCCAGCGGAGAAGGTCAAGATCAAAGGAAGACAGATCCTTGTTGTGTTTGCTCACTATTTCTACACCGCAGCCAAGGACTTTAAGAAGATCAACTATGATATCACTCTTAAATATAATATCATAATCAGATTTAAGACAGTTCAGAATCTTTCCTCTAACCGGCATAATCGCCTGAAATTCTGCGTCGCGGCCCATCTTACAGGAGCCGAGAGCTGAGTCACCTTCCACAATATAGAGCTCACGCTGTTTTACATCACGGGTCCGGCAGTCAACGAACTTTTTGACACGGTTATTGATATCGAGATTACCCATCAACTTTTTCTTGACGTTCAAACGTGTTTTCTCAGCATTTTCACGGCTTCTCTTGTTGATGAGAAGCTGTTCAATTACCTTATCCGCATCCGACTTATTCTCAATGAACCAGATCTCCATCTTCGCACGGATAAGTTCATTCATGAATTCCTGTATATACTTATTGCTGATAGCCTTTTTCGTCTGATTCTCATAACTGGTCTGTGTCGAGAACGAACTTGCAACTAATATAAGGCTGTCACAGATATCCTGAAATGTTACTTTGCTCTCACCCGACTTGTATTTATCCCGTGCCCGAATCTGCCGGTCAATTTCTGCAGTTAAAGCAGCGCGTACTGCTTTATCAGGTGCACCGCCGTGTTCAAGAAAACTCGAATTGTGGTAATACTCAAGAAGATTAATTTCGTTGTTAAAGCAAAAAGCGATCTGCGTGCGCACTTTGTATTCCGGCTTGTCGTCTCTGTCCTTACCTTTGCCTGTACCTTCAAATGAATAGGGAGTTGTAATTCCCTTCCCTTCGTCAAGCTCAGCGACATACCCGAGAATTCCTTCAGGATAACAGTATGTAAATTCCTGTCCGGACTCTTCATCAAACAAATGAAATATCACACCGCTGTTAACAACGGCCTGACGCTTGATAATCATGAGAAAAGATTCAAGTGGAATGCAGATTTCCGTAAAAACATCCCTGTCCGGTTTCCATTTCTGAATGGTGCCGGTACGCTTAAACCGTGTCGGTTCCTTCGTAAGGCCGCCGATGTTTTCGCCTTTTTCAAAATGCAGGGAAAATTTACTGCCGTCACGAAAGACCTGAACATCAAAATATTGCGAGGCATACTGCGTTGCGCAGGCTCCGAGCCCGTTAAGACCAAGACTGTATTCATAATTCTCGCCGGAGTTATTATTGTACTTGCCGCCGGCATAGAGTTCGCAATATACAAGTTCCCAGTTATATCGCTCTTCCTTATTATTATAATCGAGAGGAATTCCGCGTCCGAAATCTTCAACAGAAATGGAGCCGTCCGCATATCGAATCACCTCAATGCGGTCGCCGTGGCCTTCACGCGCCTCGTCTATTGAGTTGGAAAGGATTTCAAAAAAGGAATGTTCACAACCCTCAAGGCCGTCCGAACCAAAAATAACGCCCGGACGTTTGCGGACGCGGTCGGCACCTTTAAGTGAAGAAATACTTTCATTATCATAGGCAGGTTTTTTAGACATGAAGTGTTGATCCCCTTTTGATTAATTTGACTGTCTGATTATAGCACAAGAAATGCGGCATAAAGAAAGAGAGGAAAATGTAAGCGAAAATACTCCGCTGACTGTTCCTCTCTTTTATAATGGTGAGCCTAGGGGGACTCGAACCTCCGACCCACAGCTTAGAAGGCTGTTGCTCTATCCAACTGAGCTATAGACCCATTATAGGAATGGCGGTCCCGCAAGACCGCCATTATGCTTGGAGCGGGTAGAGGGAATCGAACCCTCGTGATCAGCTTGGAAGGCTGGAGTTCTACCATTGAACTACACCCGCATATGAGGCACTTAACTGAAGCAAATACCTCAAAACTCGCTTAGCTATCATACAACACGATTATCGTCTTGTCTACCCCAAACACAAAATTCCGAGAGGATAAAATAATTATATTGATTATGGCGCTTCGGTCAGATAGTCCCCGGACACATAATAACCATCCTGAAGCTTATACCAGTTCGTATCCGTCTTTGCCACTACCGTTACCGACATGCCGTTAGTCAAAGATCCGATCTGCTCATAGTCCTTACCGGGACCTGTGCGAATCTTCAGGTAATCCGATTCCACTTTGACATACATGAGTACGGCAGGATCAATGGCTGTTTCTGTCCATGTAGGTGTAACGGCATTGGTTTCCAGGGGGCCGGAGAAAGCAGGTATGGAAGGTGTGGGCGCTGCTGTTATAACAGCAACAGTCGCGGCTGTTGTATCAGTCGGAGCTAACGTTGTCGTTTCCGTACTCTTCTTGCTGCAGGCCGATAACATAACGACTCCTCCGACAACTATGGCACAAATAAGAATTGTTTTGGTCAGGCGTTCCAATTTCATTTCGCAGTTCCTCCCAGGGCAATTCGTTACATATTCATCCAGACTGGAAATTATCATAAAGAATGTTCTACAAGTATTATACCGCTTATGTATGCAAGGTCATATTACTATTTTGTTAATCGTATGATGCAACTTTCATAACAGTGGATCAAGCCAGCTCTTTTCATTGAGAAGTGCATATGTATAATGATCCTTCCACTCTCCATTGATACACATATATTTTTCATTCATTCCCTGGCGTTTGAAGCCGCAGCTCTCGGCAGAAGCAAGGGATCTCTCATTCGACGGCATAATATCCGCTTGAATCCTGTGAAGATGCTGCATCTGAAACATGTACAGACACCCTGCCTTCAGAGCTTCTCTCATAATCCCTTTACCCACTTCCTTTTCATCAAGATGATATCCGACCAGGCACGAATTCAAAGCTCCCCGGATTACTGCCGAGAATGAAAGCCGTCCGATAATCCTATCCGGGTCATCCGCTAAACTAATCCAGAAAGAGTACTGCTCGTCATCAAAAAATCTACTCAGATCCGAGCGCAGATAATCTCTCTGCTCACGAACCGTAAAATAAACATCATCATGTGTCTGATGAAACGGCTTATGAAACGCCCGGTTCCTGATCAGGTAACCGGTTACTATGGCAGCGCCGGAAGGTCGTAAGATTCTCAGTTCCAGCCGCTGCGTCCGAATAATAAATACGTCCTGTCGCCGACATCGAATATGACTTTTCCTGTCCAGAACTCTCAACTCCTTTGCTGTGCAATAATTCGATTATATCATATGCTTTATCAAGTTCCTTTGTCGATGTAAGAAAGCATCAAATGATGTATAATTACAAGAAGAAAACTTTTGCTTTAGCCGGATTCCCATATATAGTCCGGCAGGAAAGGGAATGACATGATAAGTGGTTTTTTGAGGGTTGCAGTCTGCACTCCGGCACTTCGAGTAGCTGATCCAAAGAAGAATTCTGAAGATATTTTTACTGCTGTAGAGGACGCCGTCAGCAAGAATATAAGTCTTCTTATCTTTCCGGAACTTTCACTGACAGGATACACATGCAGCGATTTGTTTTTTCAGAAAAAGCTGCAGGAGAAAGCCATTGACGCCCTCTTTTTTCTTATTGAAAAGACCAGGATGATGCCTGTCATATTCACTGTCGGCCTTCCTCTTTCCCATAAGAATAAACTATATAACTGCGCTGCCGTGATCTGCGGCGGAGAACTTCTTGGGATTGTACCCAAGACACATCTCCCCAATTACGGTGAATTCTATGAACGCAGACACTTTTCTCCCGGACCGAAGAACGGCACAATTGTTATACGTGGTAATGAATATCCGTTCGGCACAGACCAGATCTTTACCTGCCGGGAAATGCCCGAAATGAGACTTGGTGTAGAAATATGCGAAGATCTCTGGGTCCCCGTCCCTCCTTCCTGCCGGCATGCCATGATGGGAGCTACTGTTCTTGCCAATCTGTCAGCAAGCGATGAGACGATATCCAAAGCAGCCTACCGCAGATCTCTCGTCTCGTCCCAGTCGGCGCGGCTTGTCGCAGCATATCTTTATGCTGATGCAGGATTCGGCGAATCAACTACTGATATGGTTTTCGCCGGACACAATCTGATCGGTGAAAACGGACGCATACTTGCTGAATCCAAGCTGTTCACAGCAGGACTCACCTATCAGGATATTGACCTCCAGATGCTGACCCAGGAAAGAATTCATCAATCCACTTATCCGGATTTCCCGGAGAAATCCGATGCTGCTAGTTACCGTGAGACATATTTCTCGCTCCTGTTTCCTGATGTTCCTACAGTCAGGGTCATAGCTCCCTATCCATTTGTACCGTCTGACACGATCGAACGGGACCGCCGGTGCGAAGAAATCCTTGCGATCCAGTCAATTGGACTTGCCACGCGCCTCTCTCATACAGGTATCAGGAATGTAGTTATCGGTATGTCCGGCGGACTCGATTCAACGCTGGCTTTTATTGTTGCAATCAGGGCTTTTATAAAGCTGTCACTTCCGCTTACAGGAATTCATGCAATAACCATGCCCGGATTCGGAACAACAACACGCACATATGATAATGCATGTAATCTATCCCAGGCATTTGGAACAAGTTTTCAGGAAATCCCGATCAGTGACGCTGTGAACCAGCATTTCAAAGATATCGGGCATGATCCTATGCTCTATGATGTAACGTATGAAAACAGTCAGGCACGTGAACGCACACAGATACTTATGGATCTGGCGAATCAGAAGAACGGTCTGGTCATCGGTACCGGCGATCTGTCCGAGCTGGCCCTCGGATGGGCCACATATAACGGGGATCATATGTCCATGTATGCTGTCAACAGCTCAGTACCGAAAACGTTGGTTCGTTATCTTGTATCTTATGCTGCTTCAATCAGCGAAGACAGCGTCGCGAAGGTACTTCTTGACGTAATGGACACACCGGTTAGTCCTGAGTTACTTCCTCATGACAACGACCGGATAAGCCAGGTTACGGAAGATCTGGTCGGCCCTTATGCTTTGCACGATTTCTTCCTCTACTATTTTATGCGCTATGGATTTACTCCGGCAAAGCTTCTCGCGATGGCAGTCATCGCATTCGACGGCATATACGGCAGCGACACAATAAAGAAATGGCTCAAGATATTTATCAGCCGCTTTTTTTCACAGCAATTTAAACGATCATGTCTTCCGGACGGCCCTAAAGTAGGATCAGTCACGCTCTCACCGAGAGCCGATTGGAGAATGCCCAGCGATGCCTCTTCAAGAGCATGGCTCGAAGAACTTGAATAGGACCATTCGACGGGTATTTCGTCGAATGGTCCCATAGATTATCTGTTTCAACTAACATCAATCATAATCTACCCCTCTACTGGTCATCCGGATCAAAATCGGGATCGATCGAATTGTCCCTGCTGCCCGGTAATTGACCAGGTCTGGCATCTGTACTGTTCTTTGCCAGCTCCGCATCAAGCGCCTTCTGCAAACGCACAGGAACATGCTCAATCGGATGTCCGGGATGTACAGGTGCGTTACTTCTGCTGATATCCGGAAAATCGAGCTTAACATCATCTGCAGGCGGCTTATCTCCGAAATAGAGTTCACTGTCTTCCTGCCATTGGCCAAATTCGTTAAAAAATACGTTGGGCTGCGGAACCACAAATGGAGAATCCGAAACGGCGGTTCCCGGCTGTTGATAGTTCTCCGGTACATCCTGCTCATCTTCCATTTCATATGGCTTTCCTTTTCTGGCAATCAGGACAATACATATCGCCAGCAGCACCAGACAAAACAGAGCCAGCAGATAAATGATTATTACCACGGGATTTTTGTAATCAAGAAGAGATCGGAACGTAAGTGCAGACGGCACAGTCGGCGAGGTACTGCCAGCTTCAGCAGCAGGAATGGTTGCTGCCCCTGCTATGGCAAGGACATTCGTTGGTACCGCTGCTGCAGTAGGTGTCGGTGTTATTGTAGGCGTTGGCGTTTGCACTGCAATTGTCACAGCGCCGCGATACAGCATCAGCTGATTATTAAGGGTATCATAATAATAGAATGCAGACACTCCGCTGTCATCCATCAGATAAAGCAGAACCTGAGGATTGGACGTATCGTTGATCAGACGAAATGCTGTAACCGCATTATCGAGATAAGTGAAATCAAATGCCTCATACCCATCAGGAACAGATACCGCCGCTGACTTGTCCAGAATTTGAAAATTTAACACGGCTGAAGTTATCGTCATATATGGGTAGCTCGTCTGAGATACGGCATCGTATACGAAATACGATGTTTTGGTATCGGCCGTCAACAATACGATTGTCATCATAGAGGCGTTGACAGCTTCACCAATAGTCTTCTGAAGGGCAGGAATGTCAACGTTCTTGTATTTTACTGTTGCTGCCTCAAATCCTTCCGGTATTGAATCAGATGTGCCAGGCTTCAAAATTGTATAATCCACTCCTCTATTTTGCATTAGCGGCAGCGGCACAGGGGTAGGCGTAGGGGTTGGTGTCGGTCCGGATTCTTTAGTTACAGTAACTGTATACACCCTCGTAGAACCATTTTCGGCTGTTACTGTTATTTTGACCGTATTGGATCCGGGGACAAGCTTATCCTGGACTCCATTTAAAGATACCTTCGACTTCCCGTCTGCAGGCGAAGCACTGACAGTAATCTTGTTCTGATTTGCCGCAGCCGATGTTGTATAGCTTTGTTGTGCAGCTGAAAATTCAGGCGATAACGTACCGGGGGAAATCGCAAGGCTGGCCAGGTCGGCATTGGCGGATTTGAGGACAGGAGTTGTTACAGTAACCGTTGTTGAGGCTCCGGAGACGGTCACGGAATTACCGTTCATATCAGCTAAAGCACCCAGGGAACATGATAATTCTGTAGAACCGGTCGCCAGACATTTGAACGATGCATATACGAGAACTCCGCCATTGGAAATGTTGGCATTAAAGTCAGTAAAATTATCGCCGCTTGCTGCAAAATTCGCTTTACTGTAATCGCCCTGGACCAGACTCATTAATTGCAGAATGCCTGTATCATAAGATAATGCTCCGTCATAGTTCTGATAAGGTCCGTCACCGCTTGCAATCACCAAAACATTAATTGTAGAACCTACTTCCGTATTTCCGGAATTAACCTTAATTGAAAGAGTAGCAGCTGCGCTGACAACCGCTGCAGGCAGTATACATAACAGCAGTATAACTGCAAGTAAGCCGGAAAATATACGCCCGTTTCTTTGAGATATTTTCATATAGTTACTCCTTATTGTGTAATTGCTGTTTCTTTCAGAACATATCTGCAGATAACAGTCAGATCCGTCGAATTAGTCTTCCCGTCATGATTCACATCGGCTGCCAGTAAAGCGCCTCCCGTAAGGCTGGTTTCCTTCAAAACGTGGCGGCACAATACAGTCAGGTCTGTGGAATTTACTTTGCCGTCACCGTTTGCATCTCCATAAATCAGAACAGTGTATTCATAAACAACGGCGGATGATGCATTCAGAAACAAAATGCGGTCCCCTGTTGCAAGAGAATGTCCCTGATCACTGATTACAGTTCCTGCCGCAGTCATAAATACTATTTGTCCTCCATTTACAAGCGTGACACCTGCCGACAGGTTTGCCGCAGTTGTTCCTGGAGCTATTCCTGCAAGAGTATTATCCGTATTGACACGGTACGCCGTTTCGAACAACACTTCTCCTGAAGGCTCATTTCTAATGATCGTAATATTATATGTACGTGATGTCCCGTTTTTTGCCGTTACTTTTATCTGGACCGGGTTCTCCCCAACGGTCAGTGTGACACTCCCCGTTCCACTGATTGTAGATGTCGCGGCGGCCGGAGAAGCCGTAATATTTACAGTACTGCTCTGATACGGAACGATTAAGGAGTATCCGTCCGTAACGGCAGTATCAAAAGTTGGAGTCAGTGCATATCCGTCGATACCCAGTGCGGCAAGATAATTATTGGGATTCCCTGTTGCGGCAGGCTGCGATACTGATGCATCAGGCATCGCAGCATAAACAGGAATGTTAAAAGTAAGCGGTACATTCAGAATATTGGATTTGGCATAGGCATTGTATAAAGTTGTAGACTCTCCAATCATAGCTTGTATATTTGTCATATATTGATGCCGGTAGACTCCGTTACCATCATCGGTAACATCAAACTTTTGAAAATACATTGTGCTCTGACCTTTTAGAATATAGTTGTTGGCAATATATGCAGCTCCTCCGACTATGGAATTATATTGACTGTTCCATGGAATCAGATATTTCACTCTGTTTTCCGGAATCATCGGATATATTCCGGGGTTATTTGAACCGTTAACAGCAAATGTTAAGCCTAATATTACTGGATCGATTGAAGAACTCGCCCCGATATTGTAGAAGTTATAATACCCGGCATAACCCGGTTCAATGCCCGAAGTCGAACGGCTGCCATTAACGGAAACTTCTTGTATGACACGCGATACAAGTTGATACGGACTTGTTCCGGAAGCGGCACCCGCCTGCATAAATGTCTGTGCATAGGATATCTGAGTGCCTGTTGGATCCGCTATGACTGTATCAGCCATAAATGTACCATTTAAAAGCTTTGTTACAGCCTCCAGTGTCTGAGTCCCTGCATCATAGGATAAATTCAGAAATTGAAAGATATAGGTATCGTTCAGGAAATTTCTCGGGTCAAGATAAAAGCCAACTACATCTTTGGATGCATTAACCCAAAGAGCACCATCATAAGGAGTATACGTATTTGTCAGCCAGTTATAAGCAGCCGGATCAGATGACTTCCACGAATCGTCAACTGAACCGGCAATAAGACTTGTTCCGATAGTTGACTCGGCCGCAACTACGGTGTTCCAGTCCGTTCCAACAAACACGGGATTAAAAAACCAACTTGAATGTGCCTCATGCAAAGAACGAAGCGACGGTTTATATGATTCCGGAAAATTTTGTATCTGTCCCTCAAAGGCAGAATCTATATTTGTAGAATCTTTCAAAAGAAAACTGTTGACGATATATCCGTCGATTTGAATTCCGTTGACAAAGGCAGAAATCCTGCACCATTCGTTCTTTCCGGAAGGATCAGCTGTGAGTATTGTAACTTCACCGGCAGCCACACGGGTATTTACCGGCAAAACAGCAATTACAGTTGTGCCTGTTGTTCCGGGCGTTGACCTGATGTTTGCCGATGTAACGGAAACTTTTGCATTAGTTGCAAGTTCTGCATTAACACGCGATGCTGATACACATGATAAAACAATGATCCCGGAAAGAAGAAACAAAAGAAACCGGAAAACAATCCACAGAAAAGACGGCGAATGTATTTGGTTTCGCTCAGATTTACGGGACTTGCGTCTGCTTGTATGATAACGGTCGCTTTGCCCGCATATCATGGTCGATTTGCTGTATAGCATATACATTGCAGGTCCTCTTTTCCATGTGCGACTGCACACGTACAGATTATTACATATATAGTCTAACAAACATATCTGACAGTCGTATTACAATCCGTTTTCAGGTTGCCGCATAACTGTGTATTTTCTATAAATATCAAAAGATAAAGAATCTTCTCTAATAAATTACAAAGAATCTGTTTCTGATTACGTATATACTTCTGGTTTATGCCTGTAAAAAGGTGCGCGCTGTTGCACCGGGAGCCGCTGCACCTTTGGGAACCAAAACTATCTCAATCGCTTCCAGACGATAGCTGTATCCCGCGGTGCCTGCCGGCTCGCCATTTTTGGCCCAATCCAGCCAGCCGCAATTCTGGGCGTGAACACGATAATAGACATCAAACTGCTCTGCTGCCAAACCCGTCAGGCGTATCTGAACCGCCTCAAGCCGCTTCGATTCTCCGCTGGTTCCGCTTGATGCACCATCAGCTGACCAGTCCAGCCAGCCTTTGTCCTGAACATGCGTTTTATATTCAATTCCTGTCATATTTTCCAGCTTGATCTGAATTGCTTCCAGACGTTTGGACTGTGCGCTTGTCCCCGAAGTGACTCCATTGGATACATAGCCCTGCCAGCCAATATCCTGAACATGTGTCTGGTAGCTTACGGTACCTACGGAATTTACGGGAGGTATGTCAGGGGTACCCGCACCAAGCTCAACATACGGTCTCACCGTTTCACCGGGAGCCGCGGTTCCCTTGGGTACCAAGACAATTTGTATCGCCTCAAGACGGAAGCTATATCCTGCAGTACCTGCCGATTCACCATTCTTGGCCCAATCCAGCCAACCATTATTTTCTGCATGAACACGGTAATATACATCATATTTATTAGCCGCATCGCCTGTCAGACGTATTTGAATTGCTTCGAGTCGCTTTGATTCTCCGCTGGTCCCGCTTACAGCCCCATCCGCAGCCCAACTCATCCATCCGATGTCCTGTACGTGTGTCCGGTATTCAATACCGCCTGCTGCATTTGCAAGATTCATACTAATCGCTTCCAGGCGCTTCGACTGGCCGTATGTTCCTGATGTCTCCCCGCTGCTTGTATATCCCTGCCAGCCAATGTCCTGCACATGAGTCTGATAGGTTACATTCGGACCGGGATCCGGACTTCTAGTAACAGTTATGTGGTACGTGCACACAGAACCATTCTGGGCTGTCACACTTACCGGGATTATATTGCTTCCGATAAACAGCGCAGCTGTTCCTGTTCCGGAAACCGAAGCAGTGGAAGAAGCAGTCACGGCAGCAATCGTAACCGGAGCGGAAAAAGGTACAGTCAAAGTGTAGCCATCCGTGACAGCTGGATCAAAGGCCGGCAAAATAGAGAAAGAATTCACTGACAGACTTTTCAGGAAATTATTGGTGCTTCCTGTTTTGACCGGCTGTGCAACGGCCTCTGCCGGCATATTTGAATAGACAGGAACGCTGAAAACAAGAGGTAAATCAAGTGTCCCTGATTTAGCATATGCATTATGAAGTGTTGAAGACTCACCGGTCATTGCTTCTATATTTGTCATATATTGATGCGTATATACACCGTTTCCGTCATCTTTTACATCAAACTTCTGAAAATACAGGGTGTTCTGCCCTTTTTGAATATATTTATTGGAAATATATTTGGCACCGCCGACAATAGACTTGTACTGACTGTCCCATGGAATAAGGTATAGCGCCTTATCTGCGGGGGACATCGGATAAGAACCGGGATTGTTGGATCCGTTGACCGCAAATGTCAAGCCAAGCGCAACGGGGTCCGGCGAAGATACAGCCCCGATATTGTAGAAGTTGTAATGACTTGGGAAACCCGGTTCTGTGCCTGAAGTAGAGCGGCTCCCCTGCGCCGATACCTCCTGAATTACGCGTGAAATAAGTTGATAAGGACTGGCTCCGGATATTTCACCCGCCTTCATGAATGCCTG
>Ga0209540_10000957_pt1 | contig 23202 bp, 19 predicted proteins | sample BarGraIncu01121A_FD_184501 | JGI IMG/M metagenome (GOLD analysis project Ga0209540, IMG submission 184501) | Arctic peat soil microbial communities from Barrow, Alaska - Barrow Graham LP Incubations 011-21A (SPAdes) (version 2) | ecosystem: Environmental > Terrestrial > Soil > Wetlands > Peat... | reverse complement strand
ATTCGAGTACTAAAGAAATTGGCCGCGTCAGCAGTCAATAAGGTATGAGTTATCGCGCTCGGACCCGTCTCGACCGGCGAAGTCCCGAGGAAGCCGGTCTCGCCCAGATCGAGGCCGTCTATCGCAGGAGCGCCGCCAGGCTCCGCCGCGTTGCCGCCGCGATCATCGGCGACCGCGAGGCGGCGCTCGATGCCGTCCAGACGGGATTCTCGACCGCCGTCCGGCGTCGGGCCGACTTTCGCGGCGACGGACCGTTTGACGCCTGGGTCTGGCGCATCGTCGTCAACGAGGCGCGCGACGTGCGCGCACGCCTATTCGCTCGCGACAGTGCCGAGGGCAAGGCTCCAGGCGGTCTCGCCGCGCACGAGGATGGTGCTAGAAACGAGATCCTGAACGCGCTGGCGGAGCTTTCCGAACGGAAGCGGCTCGTCGTTTTCCTGCGCTACTACGCCGATTTCGACTGCCCGACGATCGCGCGCGTGCTGGCAGTCAGCGAGGGAACGGTCGGCGTCACTCTCTACCAGGCGCAAGCGCGCCTGCGCGAGCTGCTCGAGGAAGTCTCACCATGATCTGGTCACCGTTCATCGCGAAGAAGCTGGACGAGGCGGTTCCGCCGTTCGCGGATACGCCCCGCGACTGGAACGACGTGCTCGCGCGCAGCAAGGAGCGCGTACCGAGGATCCGTCGCCTGCTCGGTAGCCGTTCGCGTAGATCCGTGTCGAGCGAGATACGAAGCCGCTAGCCGGCGGTCTCGCGCGGCTGGGGCGGCTGCTCGAGGTTCGCGGGCGCCTGCACGGGCTGGGGCGACTCGACGCTGGTGAGCACCTGTGCGAGCTGAGACTCGGCGGCGGTGAGGGAGTCGCCGCGCTCGATCGTGACCAGGAGCTGGCGCAGGTTCTCGGCCGTCTCCTGGGCCTGGTGCCTGAACTCGCTCATGCGCCGGTTGAGATGGACGTATTCGCCCGAGCGCTTCTCCTCGCTCACGTCACGCATGCTCACGAGCAAGAGCCGGGTGCCGTCGCTGGTGGTCAGGGGAGTAGCCATCGTCTCCATCAGCGCCCAGCTTCCGTCGGCGCGCCTCATCCGCACTGCAAACGGATAGGAGTCGCCGCGGTAGACGTCACCGATCGCGTCCTGGGCGATGGCCAGATCCTCGGGCTCGATCAGCGAGAGGAAGTTGACGCCGGCCAGCGCCTGAAAGTCGTATCCCAGCTCTTCGGCGCAGGACGGTGACGCATAGAGGAAGCGCCCCTCGCCGTCCACGAGCACGACGGCATCGGGCATGTTCTCGGCGATCTTGCGCAGGAACTCGCCCTCGTTCATCATCTGCTCTTCTTCGCGACGGAGGTCACTGATGTCGAAGACGACCGAGACGGTGCCGGAGATCTGGCCTGTGCCGTCTCTGTCCGGCCCGACCCGCACCCGGTACACGCGCGTGCCCCAGTCGAGCTCGTAGTTGACGGTCTCGCCGCGGAGCGCATTCAGAGTTGCGGCGATCGGCGTGAACGCCGTGTCCTCCGTCTGGAAGAACTCGAACAGGGTCATGCCGACGAGGCTGTCGGGCGCGAGCCCCAGATCGGCCAGCGCACCGCCACGGCAGCTCGTGAAGCGCAGATTGACGTCGATCGCCCAGAGCATCGCCGGCATCTGATCGATCAGCGCCGGGGAAAGAGAGCCGTTTGGACTGGGACTGTTCATAGGCGGTGCTACTTCGACTGCAGCTGCGAGCGGCGCCGGAGAGTCCTCCTCCTGTTTCTGCTCGTCTTCTCCCTCTTCCTGCGCCGTACTAGATGCCGCTTTGACGGCATCGTGCAGATCGCCGGAAAGGTCTTGTCCCTTCTCCGACCGCCAGGAAAAGCGTGCAGAGCCGATTGACTGCATAGGCCGTCACTTTCTTTTCGGCTCGCAGGCTCCGAATCTTGAAGGAATTCTCGCGCGAGCGCGGCTCAGCCGGGCGGGCGGGTGATCGCGCCTTCGGAGGCCGAGCTCACGAGCGCCGCGTATTTGGCGAAGACGCCGCTCGAATAGCGCGGTTCCGGCGCCTTCCAGGCGGCCAGCCGTGCCTCGATCTCCTCGTCCGAAAGCTCGACTCTCAGCTCGTGCGCCTCGACATCGAGAACGATCACGTCGTTTTCGCACAGGGCGGCGATCGGGCCGCGGCGAGCGGCTTCGGGAGAGACGTGGGCGGCCATGAATCCGTGCGTGGCGCCCGAGAAACGCCCGTCGGTGATGAGCGCGACCGAGTCGTCCAGCTCCTCGCCGGCGATGGCGGCGGTGACAGCGAGCATCTCACGCATTCCCGGTCCGCCGGCTGGGCCTTCGTAACGGATCACGACCACGTCGCCGGCGCCGACCTTGCCGGCCTTGACGGCCGCGAAGCACTCCTCCTCGGAGTCGAAGACGCGCGCCGGGCCGCGATGGAAGGTGCGCTCGTGACCGGCCAGCTTGACGACGCAGCCCTCCGGCGCAAGATTGCCGCGCAGAATGGCGAAGCCGCCGCGCTTCTGGAACGGCGCTTCGATCTTCGAGACGACTTCCTGTCCCTCTGACTCGCTGGCGTCGAAGGCGATCTCGGCCAACGTGCGCCCGTCTACGTTGCGGGCGTCGAGGTGAAGCAGGTCGCGCTTGGCGAGCTCGCGGGCCACCAGCGCGCAACCGCCCGCGTCGTAGAGGTCGGTCGCGACGTAGCGGCCGCCGGGAGTGAGGCTGGCGATCACGGGCGTCCGCGCGGCGATCTCCTCGAAGTCGTCGATCTCGAGCGGGACCCCGGCCTCGCGCGCGATGGCGAGCAGGTGCAGTACGCCGTTGGTGGAGCCGCCGCTGGCGGCCACCGAGGTGATTGCGTTCTCGAGCGCCTCGCGCGTCACGATCTGCTTGGGATTGATGTTCTCGCGCACGAGCTTCATCACCAGCTCGCCGGCGGCGTAGGCGGCCGCGTTCTTTTCCCGATCCGTCGCCGGCACCTCGTTCAGCCCGGCCGGGCTGATGCCGAGGAAGTCGAGCGCCATCGACATCGTGTTGGCCGTGAACTGACCGCCGCAGGCGCCGGCGCCCGGGCAGGCCAGAGTCTCCAGCTCGTGCAGGTCGTCGTCGGTCATCTTTCCGACGGCGTGCGTTCCGACCGCCTCGAACACGTCCTGGATCGTCACGTCCCTACCGCGCCAGTGGCCGGGCGCGATCGAGCCGTTGTAGAGCACCAGCCCGGGGATGTCGAGCCGGAGAAGGGCCATCGCGGCCGCCGGGATCGTCTTGTCGCAGCCGACCAGGCAGACCAGCCCGTCGAACATGTGGCTGTAGGCGACGAGCTCGATCGAGTCGGCGATCACCTCGCGCGAGACGAGCGAGCCGCGCATGCCCGGGGTGCCCATCGTGACCCCGTCCGAGACGGCGATGGTGTTGAACTCGACAGGCATGCCTCCGGCGCTGCGAATACCCCTCCGAACGTGCTCGGCCAGCTCGCGCTGGTTGTAGTTGCAGGGCATCGTCTCGATCCAGGTCGAGGCGATACCCACCAGCGGCTTGGCGAGGTCGTCGTCGGTGAAGCCGATGGCCTTGAAGTAGGAGCGCGCCGGCGCGCGGTCGGGCCCGTCGGTGAGGAGACGGCTACGTCTCTTGGCGGGATCGGATGGATAGTCGTACGCGCTCGGGCTCATGCTGAGGATCGTAGCCCCTGGGCGAGCCCTGTCGTCGTCGCGCGAGTATCGGTCAGAAAGCGCCTGCTCCGCCGGTGGCGACCGCGAGCGCACGCACTTTACAGTCGGGGAAGCGGGCGCCGAGCTCGTCCGCGCAGGCCTGAGACTCTTCGTGCCGAGCCCAGACGATGATCGTCGGGCCCGAGCCCGAAAGCGTCACGCCGACCGATCCACGGGCGGGCTTTTCCTGAAGCTGGCCGAGTAAAGGCGCAGCGGCCGAGCGATAAGGCTCGTGCAAGCGGTCGTGGAACGCCGCGGCGAGAAGTTGGGCATCGCCGGTTGCGAGCGACGCGCCGAGCAGGGCGGCGCGGCCGCTGGAGAAAGCTGCGTCGGCATGGAGCACTTCGGCGGGCAGGCCCGCTCGGGCCGTGATCGTCTCGACGCTTTGCTTCGGAACGACCGCGATCAGATCGAGCGGAAGCGAGTCGGCAATCCGTCGGCAGCGCCAGAGGCCTTCCTCTTCCCACGCGAGGGTGACACCGCCGTAGAGGCAGGCGGCGATGTTGTCGGCATGCGGCTCGAGCCGGGCCGCCAGGGGGAGCAACTCGGCTGGATCCGGCTCTACTCCCTCCCAGAGGCAAGCGGCGACCAGACCGAGCGCGATCGTGGCCGAGCTAGAACCGAGCCCGCGTGCGAACGGGATCCGATTGATGAAGCGAAAACGCTTGCCTTCGGTTTCGGTGATCAGCGAAAAGGCGCGCAGGCCAAGGTGATTACCGTCTCTCGGCGTCTCGGATACGCCCTCTCCCTCGACCTCGACGACGGCGCCATCTGCCTCGCTTACTTCGAGCTCGTTCCAGAGTTCGAGAGCCACCCCGGCGCAGTCGAAGCCGGGGCCGAGATTGGCGCTGGTCGCCGGGGCTCGGACCTTGACCATCACTTCGCAGCGCCCGTTTTCGAGCGAGAGCCGGCAGCGCGCGGGCGGCTGCTCTCCATCAGGCCCACCCGAGCTCCGAGATCCCGCGTTGCGAGATGACCGGGAAGGCCGCCGCGATCTCACGACTCTCCGACAGGGCGCTTATCTCGGCGAGAGCCGTATCGATAGCTCCGTAGGTCGCCTCGTGCGAGATGACGTGAAGGATGGCGCCGCCGTCGGTCTGCGACTGGACGAGACGCGCGACCGACACGCCATGTGCCGCCAGGCGCTCGGCAATACGAGCCAGCACGCCCGGGCGATCATCCACCGAGATCTGAAGGTAGAAGGGTGAGCGGAGCTCACCGGCCGGAAGCCGGTCGATCTTGCGCCAGCAGGCATCGTTGTGGAGAAAGCCGGTGCCCTTGGTGCCGATGATCGAGACCATGTCGGCAATCACGGCCGAGGCAGTCTCGGTTCCGCCGGCGCCGGGCCCCTCGAGCGTGATCTCGCGGATCGCGTCGCCCTGGAGCATGACCGCGTTGAACGCTCCCTCCACCGAGGCCAGCGGGTGGGCGCGATCGACAAGCGCAGGCGAGACGCGAACGTCGTAGCCGCCTTCGACCAAGGTCGCCCTTCCGACGAGGCGAACGACCATGTCCATCTGCTTGGCCGCGCCCACGTGCGCCGAGGTGATCCGCTCGACTCCTTCGAAATTGACGTCGTCGAGAGTCACGCGCGAGCCGAAGGCCACGGTTGCCAGAATCGCCATCTTGGCGGCGGCGTCGGCACCCGAGACGTCCTCGGTCGGATCCATCTCCGCGTAGCCCTGGCGCTTGGCGTCCGCGAGCGCCTCCTCGTACTCGGCCCCCAACTCCATCTGGGTGAGGATGTAGTTGGTGGTGCCGTTCACGATCCCGAGGATGCGATGAACGTTCGTCACCACCAGCGCCTCGCGCAGCACCTTGATCACAGGAATCGCGGCGCAGACCGAGGCCTCGAAGCGAAGCTGCACGCCTCCCTCCTGAGCGGCCGCGAAGAGCTCGGCGCCTCGTTGCGCGAGCAACTGCTTGTTCGCGGTCACGACCGGCAGGCCGCCGCGCAGCAGGCGCAGGATGTAGTCGTCCGTGGGATCGAGCCCGCCCATCACCTCGGCGACAAGTGAGATGTCGGAATCGTTGGCGATGTCGGCGAAGTCGGTGGTCAGCACGCCGGGGGCGGCCGGGAAATCGCGCTGCTTCTTTAGGTCGCGGACGAGCGCCCGCACGACGCGCAGGCGGTGGCCGGTTGCGCGCTCGATGTTGTCGGCGTTCTCGTGCAGAAAACGGTTTACCGCCGCCCCGACGGTTCCGTAACCGAGCAGGGCGACGGGAACGTCAACGGGCGCCATCGGACCCAGCGCCCATCAAGCCCTCGCGACCGGCAAGCGACCGTAGTTCCTTGCCGACCTTCTCCACCGGATGCTTGGCCGCCTCCTCGCGCAAGCGCACGAAGTTCGGCCTTCCGGCCTCTTCCTCGGCGATCAGCTCCTTGGCGAACTCTCCGCTCTGGATCTCGCCCAGGATCTCCTTCATGCGCGCCTTCACGCCCTCGTCGATGATGCGCGGGCCGCGCGTGAGATCGCCGTACTCGGCAACGTCCGAGATCGAGTAGCGCATGTACTCGAAACCGCCCTGGTAGATCAGGTCGACGATCAGCTTGAGCTCGTGGATGCACTCGTAGTAGGCGATCTCGGGCTGGTAGCCGGCTTCGACCAGCGTCTCGAACCCGGCCTGCATCAGCCGAGCCGCACCGCCGCAGAGAACGGCCTGCTCACCGAACAGATCCGACTCGGTCTCCTCGGCGAAGGTCGTCTCGAGCAGCCCGACGCGAGCGCTGCCGATGCCCGCCCCGTAGGCGAGCGCCTTGGCGAGCGCGTTACCCGAAGCGTCCTGGTGCACGGCGACGAGCGAGGGCACGCCGGCGCCCGCTTCGTACTGCTCGCGCACGCGATGGCCGGGCGCCTTGGGGGCGACCATGATCACGTCGTGACCGGCCGGGGGCTTGATGTAGCCGAAATGGATGTTGAAACCGTGCGCGAACAGGATCGTCGCGCCGGGCTCGAGGTTGGGCTCGATGTCCGCGGCGTAGATGATGCGCTGGAGGTGATCGGGCAACAGGATCATCACGAAGGCCGCGCCGCGAGTGGCCTCGGCGGCGGACTTGACGGGGAAGCCGGCCTCGACGGCTTTGTCCCAGTTGGCGGTGCCGGACGCCTCCGCCACCTCGACCTCGATGCCCGAGTCGCGAAGGTTTTGCGCGTGTGCGTGGCCCTGGCTGCCGTAGCCGATGATGGCGATTTTCCCGGAGAGGAGTGAGAGGTCGCCTTCGCGGTGGATTGTCGCCATGAGTTGATCCTTTCTTCTTTCTTTTACGCGGTCTTCTAGAGGGTTTCTAGTGTCTGACGGCTCGGCTGAGGCCGATACGGCCGGTGCGGACCATCTCCTTGATTCCGTACGGCCTGACGAGCTCCTCGAAGGAATCGAGGTCCTCGGGGTGACCGACCATCTCGAACACGATTTCCTGCGGTCCGAGGTCGGAGACCCGCGCGCCGTAGTGATCGGCAAACGCCATCAGCTCGCCCCGCCGCTCGGGCGGAGCCGCCACCGTGAAGAGGGCGATCTCCCGCTCGACGGCGTCGTCGGGGGTTAGCTCGGTGATCCTGAGGACGTTGACGAGCTTGTGAATCTGCTTGGTGATCTGCTCGAGCGAGTGCTCGGCGCAGTCGACGCGTAGCGTGATACGAGAGACGCCGTCGCGCTCGGTCTGCCCCACGGCGAGCGACTCGATGTTGTAGCCGCGTCGCGCGAACAGGTTCGAGATGCGCGAGAGCGCGCCCGGCTTGTCCTCGACGAGGACCGAGAGAGTGTGCTTCATCTCGCCTCGACCTCCTTTGCCTTCTCGTGACTGCCATATTCGATGATGTCAGCCGCCGAAGCGCCGGCCGGGATCATCGGGAAGACCTTTTCCTGCGAATCGCAGACGGCGTCCACGACCACCGAGCGTCCGGCCGCATTCTCCGCGATCGCCCGCTCGAGCGCAGCGTCGAGCTCGCTCGAGTCGGTGACTGTCATCGCCACCGCGCCGAAGGCCTCGGCCATCTTGGCGTAGTCGGGAATCGGGCCGGTCAGATCGGTCTGGGAGTAGCGCTCGCCGTAGAACATCTCCTGCCACTGGCGAACCATGCCGAGATAGCCGTTCCTGATCAGCACGACGATGATCGGCAGCCCGTGCAGGGTCGCCGTGGTCAGCTCCTTCGAGGTCATCTGGAAGCAGCCGTCCCCGTCGATGCAGATCACGGTCGCGTCGGGCCGGGCAGCCTTGGCGCCGACGGCCGCCGGCACACCGAAGCCCATCGTTCCGAGGCCGCCGGAGGTGATGAAAGTACGCGGCTTGTCGCAGACCAGGTACTGCATCGCCCACATCTGATGCTGGCCGACGCCGGTCGTCCAGACGACGTCGTCGCGTCCAGCGGTCACGTCGCGCACGGCCTCGATCACCTCTTGCGGCTTGAGTAGATCGCCACGCTCGTAGCGCAGCGGGAACTCTTCCTTCCAGCCGGCGATCTTGTCGAGCCATTCCGTCGGCCCCTCCCGGCCCTCGGGGATCTGTTTGCGCAGCTCGCCGAGGAGCTTGACCAGCGCCGGCTGAAGCGGCGCGCAGATGGGAATCTGAGCCTCGCGGATCTTGCCGATCTCGGCCGCGTCCACCTCGAAGTGAATGACCTTTGCATTCGGAGCGAAGGCCGCCACGTTGCCCGTCACGCGATCGTCGAAGCGGGTGCCCACCGCGATCACGAGATCCGCCCGGTTTAGCGCCAGGTTGGAGTACTTCATGCCGTGCATGCCCGGGTGACCGACGTTGAGAGGATGCGAGTCGGGGAAGCCGCCCTTGCCGGTCAGGGTCGTCACGACCGGAATGTTCGTCAGCTCGGCGAGCTCGAGCAGCTCGGCGGAGGCCTCGCCGTTGATGATGCCGCCGCCGACGTAGAAGATCGGCTTGTCGGCTTCGAGGATCGCCTTGGCGGCCGCGGCGACCTGGCGGTGGTTCACCTTCTTAGGCGGGTTCCAGCCCGGTAGATCGACGTGATCGGGGTACTTGAAGTCCAGCTCGGCGATCTGGGCGTCCTTGGTGATGTCGACCAGCACGGGGCCCGAGCGCCCGGTCTGGGCGACGTGAAACGCCGCCTTGATCGTCGCCGGAATCTCGCTGGCCTTCTGCACCAGCCAGGAGTGCTTCACGATCGGAAGGGTGATCCCGGTTGCGTTCGTCTCCTGGAAGGCGTCGGTGCCGATCTTGGTCGAGGGCACCTGGCCGGTGATGCAGACGAGCGGTGTGGAGTCCATCCAGGCGTCCGCGATCGCCGTGATCAGATTGGTCGTGCCCGGCCCCGAGGTCGCAATCGCAACGCCCACCTTGCCACTCGCGCGGGCGTAGCCCTCGGCCATGTGACCGGCGCCCTGCTCGTGCCGCGCCAGCACGTGGCGCAGCTTGCTTCCGCCGGCAATCGCTCGATAGAGAGCGTCGTAGGTGTCGATGATCATGCCGCCCGGGACTCCGAAGCAGACGTCGACGCCCTCGGCCTCCAGCGAGCGAATAATGGCGTCGGCTCCTGTCATCCTGGTCATCCGAGTTCCTCCGTGAAAAGTTCGTTGCGCCGCCCGGCGATAAGGCGCCCGGTGCGGTTCATTTTGCTGAATTCGCGCGTGGTCGCAGCGATTCCCGCCTTGACCATATCCGCTGTTCGCACCCCTCTGCGCGGTACTTCACCTGCCGCTCCGCAAAGCACGCCTGTCGCGGCGCTCGGCCCTGCTGCAATCGGGTTGTCTGATCTGGTCTTCATCGCCGCCGTTTCGTCTCGTCGCCTTCGGCCGTCTGCGGACGCACCTGTGGCATTAGTCCGGTCTGTGTGTGGCGCCTCAGCGCGCTGTCAAAGTCCGTTCCCCTAGCGGGGAACCGTGACCGTGACGACGGTAATCGTGAGCAGGTCGACGAGCACGCGCACGTCGCGAGAGAGCTGACTGGATGCGGAATCGACCTTCATCACCGTATTCCTAGTGTGGCGACGGGGACCTGAGTCTGTCAAGCGGGCAGCCGGCGCTCGGCTATTTCATCATCGTGAAGCTGATCAGCAGCAGCCCGTCGCCGAGATCGAAGGCGAGGTGGTTGTCGAGCGTGGCCAGGTAGCGATCGGTCGCGCCGACGAGCGCGTGCAGCGACACGTCCCAGACCTTCTTCTTGCCGCGCCCGAGCAGCGCTTCGATCTGCTCGCGCAGAGCGCGGGCGATGTCGTCTGTTCCGACGTGTAGCTCGCCCGGCCGCGGATCGTTCTCGCGCCTCGTGCGGTAGAACTGGCGCAGCTCGTCGTCGGCGAGGAGCCAACGCGCAAACATCTCTTCGGCGGGCTGCTCCCAGGGCTTCAGCTCTTCCAGCTTCATCTCCCAGTGTTTCACGGGAGGCTTCGACTTCTTGCCGAGCGAATCGAAGTACGCCTGCAGCGTCTCTTCGACGCCGCTCTCGACCGGAAGCACTACGACGTCGTGCTCGAAGCGCGAGATCGTGAGCGCCTGATGGAGCTTCGCGTAGGCGCGCAAGAAGCCGCGCAGCTCGCCGACTTGCTCTTGATCGAGATCTTGGGTAGCCATGATTCTCTGATTCTCGTCTATCTGAAGGACGAGGTCGAGGGGAAAGGCGGATTCACCGGCCCCCGCCGTCCGCTTCCGCGTTTGATGAGAGTCGCTTCAACCGGTATAGTCTTGGAACCGATGGCAAGCGCAGAAATGACACCGTTCACGTCTGGGAAGACGGCTGTCTCCATTCGCTCGGCTGCCCTGGCCTCGGCTAAGCGCGCTGCTGCAAAACGCTAGCCGGCGTCTTTCGTCTCCGCGCCGACTAGCAGACAAATGAGAGGCGACAGGCCGGGTTTTCGCAACCCGGGTTGATTGAGGGTACGTGCCGAAGAGCGAAGGGAACCAGACGTGGCAATGCGGTCGTTATACGAGCTGAACAATTCGACGAGAGAACGGGACGCCTGCGGTATCGGGTTCATCGCCGACGTGCACGGTCGTCCCTCGCGTCGCGTCCTCGATCTGATTCTCTCGGCACTTCGCCGCGTCAAGCACCGTGGCGCGATCAACTCCGACGGCCTCACCGGCGACGGTGCCGGCGTCCTCATCCCGCTCACTCCCCGCCTGGCGCCCGAAGGCGGCCTGGCGATGGTCTTCGCCCGCGCCGAGAGCGATCTATCGCTTGTCGAGCAGGCCTGCAAGCTCGAGAAGATCGGCTTCGCCGGCTGGCGCGAGGTGCCGGTCAATCCTTCCCACCTGGGCGAGCGCGCGCGGCAGACGCAGCCGAAGATCATGCAGGCGCGACTCGTTCCACCCAGCGGGCTCAGCAGCGACGAGGCAGAGCTGGCGGCAATGCGAGCCCGTAAGCGCATCGAGCGCGAGCGGCCCGGTCTCTACGTAGCCTCGCTTTCCTTCCGCACAGTGACCTACAAGGCGCTCTGCGCGGCCGATCAGCTGGCCGGCTTCTATCCCGACCTGGCCGATCCGGAGCTCGAGATCCCCTTCGGCATCTTCCACCAGCGCTTCGCCACCAACACAACCCCGACCTGGGAGCGCGCCCAGCCCTTCCGCATGCTCTGCCACAACGGCGAGATCAACGCCGTGGCGGGGAACGTCAACTGGATGCACGCGCGCGAGCATCACCTCGGCTCCGCGGACGACGCCTCCCTCTACCCCGCGATCGAAGACCCGACCGCCGACTCGCGAACGCTCGACAACGTGCTCGAGCTGCTCGTGCGTGGCGGCCGCGACGTGCGCCATGCGCTCGCCATGCTCGTGCCCGAGGCCTGGGAGGCCAATCGAGAGCTGGACAGCGAGGTGCGTGACTTCTACCGCTACCACTCCTGCCTGATCGAGCCCTGGGACGGGCCGGCCGGAATCGTCTTCACCGATGGGCGAATTGTCGGCGCCGGCCTCGACCGAAACGGACTCCGCCCGCTGCGCTATCTCGTAACCTCCGACGGGCTCGCCATCTGCGCCTCGGAGGTGGGGCTCGTCGATTTCCCGGAGGGCGTGACGGTCGAATACGGCATGCTCGGCCCGGGCGAGATGATCGCCGTCGATCCAGCTTCGGGAGAGGTGCTCTCCAACCGGCGGATCAAGCAAGATCTGGCGCAGCGGCGCCCCTACGGCGAGTGGCTGAAAGAGAAACTGACGTCGCGCGAGATCGGCGAGGCCGACGGACACAGCGACGGGGATCTGGTCCCGCGCCAGGTCGCCTTCGGCTTCACCAGCGAGGAGCTGAACGTGATCTTGCGGCCGATCGGCGCCACCGGCCACGAGCCCACCTCCTCGATGGGCGATGACTCGGCGGTGACGCCGCTGGCGAACCGTGCGCGCCTTCTGCCCGCGTACTTCAAGCAGCGCTTCGCGCAGGTCACCAACCCTCCGCTCGACCACCTGCGCGAGCGACTCGTCTTTAGCCTGCGCACGTTGCTCGGCGCCCGTGCACCTCTTCTGCGAGAAGAGCCCGGCGCGGCGGCACTGACCGAGCTCGAGAGCTTCTTCCTCTTCCCGGATGGGCTCGGCGAGCTCGATACTCACCGTCTCGATGCCACCTTCGATCGGGGCGAAGGGCTCGAGGCAGCCTGCGAGCGCCTGGCAGGCGAGGCCGCCGCAGCGATCCGAAGCGGCGAGCAACTGCTTCTAATCTCCGACATCGGCATCTCACCAGAACGAGCGCCGATCCCGGTCTTGCTCGCGGTGGGCGTCGTGCACCAGAGCCTCGTGGCCTCGGAGTTGCGCACGAGCGCCTCGATCCTGGTCGAGAGCGACGAGCCGCGCGAGACACATCATTTCGCCTTACTGCTTGGGTTTGGAGCGGACGCGATCTGCCCGCGGCTCAGCCTCGAGACGGTGGCGGAGCTGGCGGGCCACAGCAGGCTCGGCAGAGACGGCAGCGACCCCGTCTTGGCTCAGGAGCGCTTTCGCCAGGCAATGGAAGACGGCGTCTTGAAGGTAATGTCGAAGATGGGCATCTCGGACGTGGCGAGCTATCGCGGCGCCCAGATCTTCGAGGCGATCGGCCTTGCCGAGGAGATCATGAGCAAGGCCTTCGCACGCACCTCCTCGGCGGTCGGCGGCATCGGCTTTGCCGAGCTCGAGCAAGATGCCTGGCAACGGCTCGAGGCGGCCTTCGAGGAGCGTCCGCAACTGGGTAATCCCGGCTTCGTCAAGATGCGCCGCGGCGGCGAGGAGCACGCGACAACGGCTCCCGGCGTGAGCACCCTCAAGGAGTCGGTCACGAGCGGGCAACGCGAGGCGGCGTACCTGTTGCGCCGTGCCATCGCCGGCGGCGGCTGGGATGTCTACGAGCGGTTCGCGCAAGCGGTCAACGACCGCGAGCCGCTCGAACTGCGCGATCTGCTCGAGCTCGTGCCGTCAGGGCCACCGCTGCCGCTCGAGGTAGTTGAGCCAGTCTCGGCGATTATCAAGCGCTTCTCGGCGGGCGCGATGAGCCAGGGCGCGCTCTCGAGAGAGGCGCACGAGACACTGGCCATCGCGCTGAACATGATCGGCGCCCGTTCCAACTCGGGCGAAGGCGGCGAGGCACTCGCCCGCTACGGAACGGCGCGCAACTCGGCGATCAAGCAGGTCGCCTCGGGGCGCTTTGGCGTCACGCCGGCTTACCTGCGCTCGGCCGAGGAGCTGCAGATCAAGATCGCGCAGGGCGCCAAGCCCGGCGAGGGCGGCCAGCTTCCGGGGCACAAGGTCTCTGCCGAGATCGCGGAGCTACGGCACACCGAGCCCGGGATCGCGCTGATCTCGCCACCGCCTCATCACGACATCTACTCGATCGAGGATCTGGCCCAGCTGGTCTTCGACCTCCGCCAGGCGCACCCGGGCGCCGACGTCTCGGTGAAGCTCGTGGCCGAGGCCGGCGTCGGCATCGTCGCCGCGGGCGTTGTCAAGGCCCTGGCCGACGTCGTCCACATCGCCGGCTGCGACGGTGGCACCGGCGCCAGCCCGCTCTCCTCGATCAAGAACGCCGGCGCACCCTGGGAGCTGGGGCTCGCCGAGACGCAACAGGCGCTCGTCTCCGAGGGCCTGCGCGGACGGGTTCGGGTGCGCGTCGACGGCGGCTTCAAGACCGGTCGCGACGTCGTCGTGGCGGCGCTTCTGGGAGCCGACGAGTACAGCTTCGGCACCTCGCTGCTGTTGGCCGAGGGCTGCCTGATGGTGCGCGCCTGCCACCTCGACAGCTGCCCGGTTGGAATCGCGACGCAGCGGCCCGAGCTGCGCGCGCGCTTCGCCGGAACGCCCGAGAAGGTCGCCGCCTACCTCCTCTTCGTGGCCGAAGAGGTTCGGCGCCAGCTCGCCGCGCTCGGGCTGCGCTCGCTCGACGACGCGATCGGGCGGACGGAGCTCCTGCGCCAGCGTCCAACCGGCGACGCGCGCAAAGACCTGATCAACCTCGAGCCGCTACTCGTAAGAGAAGGCGACGGTCCCTTCCGCTTCAACGCCGAGCCGAGGGTCATCGGCGTCGGCGGCGAGCTCAACGATCGCATCGCCACCGAGGCGGCGGTGATACTCGAGCGCGAGCTGGAGCTCGAGCTCGAGTACGCGATCGGCAACGGTGACCGCACGGTGGGCGCCCGCATCGGCGGGGATATCGGCGATCACTTCGGCTTCGGCGCCCCTCCCGGCTCGGTGACCGTACGCTTCCACGGCATCGCCGGGCAAAGCTTCGGCGCCTACCTCGCCGACGGCGTCAACTTCGAGCTCACCGGCGCGGCCAACGACTACGTCGGCAAGGGCATGAACGGCGGAAGAATCGTCATCCGCCCGGGAGCAGAGGTCACAGGACATCCCGTGCTGGCCGGCAACACACTGCTTTACGGGGCGACGGGCGGGCGGCTTCACATCGCCGGGCGCGTAGGTGAGCGCTTCGCCGTCAGAAACTCCGGCGCCGTCGCCGTCGTCGAGGGTACCGGCGGTCACCCCTGCGAGTACATGACCTCCGGAACCGTGGTCATCCTCGGCGAGTTTGGCCGCAACCTGGGCGCCGGCATGAGCGGCGGCCAGGCCTTCGTCTACGACCCGCAAGGACGGCTGGAGACTCGTATGAACCCGGACCTCGTCGCCGCCGAGCCGTTGGGGAAGGCGGCGGCCACGACCCTGCGCTCGCTGGTCGAGCAGCATCTCGAGCTCACCGGCTCTGCCCGCGCCAGGACGCTGCTCGGCGATTGGGAAACCGCTCTAGGTGGCTTCAAGCGAGTTCATCCGAAGGGGAACGTAGCCCGGATAGAAGAGGAGCACGAGGGCTCTGCGGAGGAAACCCCGGAGAGCACAGCCCCTGTCGCCGCAAGCGATAAGTAAGGAAGCGGCTAGGAAACAGCCCCGCCGGCGTCGACGATGCCCGCTCCGTAGGCATCCCCGGACGAGATGGGGTGCTTGAAGTCGAGGTGGCAGTAGCCCGTGTCGCAGGGCGTGCCGTCGATCGCGGCGGTCTTGTTATTCGGGTCGTTCGGCCCCGTGTAGTTCCGGACTCCGTCGTTGGCGGTCTGCTTCAGGCGAGCGAGCAGCGCGTCGGGGTCGTTTTGCAGGCGAGGATGACTCGCAAGCGTGAGGACGGCGACGCCGGTGACGTTGGGAGCGGACATCGAAGTTCCCTGTGACCAGGCGAAGCCTTGCCCGCCGATCGTGAAGCAGTCGGAGTTGTAGGAGGCCGAGAGCTCGGGGTCGTTGCAGTAGGCGGAATCCGTGTCAACGGCCGAGAATGAACCGTATCCGCCCGACAGCACGTCGCCCAGGCCACCGTCGAAGAGCGCGATGTTGAACTGGCGTGCTCCGCCCGGAGCCGCAAGATCGATGCGCGATCCGTAGTTCGAGTAGTAGGCGAGCTGATCACGCGCGCCCACCCACTTCGCCGGCCAGCGAACCGAGGGATCGGCGTCGGGTGCGTTGACCACTTCGTTGGCCGTCGCCGAGACGGCGATCACGCCCGGCACCCCGCCCGGCACCAGCAGCATCCCGCGCAGGTCGGTGAAGTAAGGCTCGAGCGAGTCGCCTGGGTAGACAGTCCCGATTCCCTTCGAGCCGGTTGCCACGCGACCGGCGCCGATGAACTTCCGGCCCGCGACCGTGACGTTATTGCGGTCGAGGCGCACGTGCTCGTTGCCGGCCGCGGCGACGATCGTCGTCCCGCGCGCATGGCAGTAATCGACCGCGTCGGCCCAGAGCAGGTAGTCCTGGACGTCGGACTCGAGTGTCGGATCGTCGTAGCCTTCGATCGACATGTTGAGGATGTCGGCTCCGTCGTGGCAGGCGTCGAGCATGCCGTTGACGATCCAGCTGGTCAGCCCACCGAAATCGCCGGCGAGGACCTTGTAGCTACGGATCGTCACCTTCGGCGCAACACCGTTCGACCCGAATCCGTTGGCCGCCGCCCCGATACGGCTGGCAACCCAGGTTCCGTGTCCGTCGCGGTCGCCGTTTCGGCATTCGTCGAGAATCCCGTAGTCGGTCAGGAAGCCGCGCCCGTAGTCACGGATGATCGACTTGCAGTCGAGAGCGTTCTCGGATGTCCGCGAGTCGAAGTTCGAGCGCAGCTCCTTCGTGTTGCCCTGGACGCCGGTGTCGAGCACCGCGACGACGATCGACTTGTCGCCCGTCGTCTCCTTCCAGGCGTCCGGAACGTCCATCCGGTTGTCGTCCCACTGGACGATCCCTTCGGCGTTGGGAGCCGCAGCGTCATGCAGCGGGTCGGGGAAGGATTTGTGGCTCTTCGCCTTCGGCACGAAGGAGCTGGAGGCGTTGTCGCCGGCGAGGCGGCTGTCCGACGACCCCCAGGAGATGTAGCGGTCGACGAAGACGGCGTTCACCTTTGGGTTGGCTTCGACCGCGGCGGCGAAATCGGCGCTGTCCGTGCGAACGGCGACGGCCGAGATCTCGGGCATCACCGTGGCGACGTCTCCGCCGGCATCCGCGACGATCTGTCGCATCTCGGCCGCCGGGGTGTCCGAGTCGAAGCGAACGATGCTCTCGGCCGAGGGCGAGCTGTGCGCCGTCAGTGAAGCCGAGAAAGAGGGGTGAGAGCCGGCGCCGGCAGTCGTCGTGCAAAGAACGCCGACGCAGGCCAAGGCGCCGGTCAGAAGGATCGCCCGCAGACCGCCCCGCACATACAAACGATGGAAGCGCGCCATCAAGAACTCTTGTCGGGCGTTTGCTCGCCGCTAAGTGTCCCGATATCGGGGCATCTTGCTCCCCCGGAAGGGGTGTCTTTCTTGGGAAAACGGCTGAAAGCTTCGGCTGTTGCCGCTAGATCCTCTGCGAAGATCGGGCCGAGCGCGGGTATGGCTCGGGCCTATTCGGTGGGCCTTTAGTGAAGCCGGGGGCATAGCCTAGGGTGTTCCAATCCGCGGGGAGGGCCCCGGCCTCCTTGGAAGCTGAAAACGAGTACCTGGGCCGCATAGCTACGATCGGTGACAGCTTCCTCGTAGCCCGCCCTGGCGGTCGTAAAGCGGGCCTCGCCGGCGTTGACACCGGGAGCGCTCACGGCACGACCTTCGTAGACGGTTCCGTCCTCTCGGACAAGAGCCGATTTCCGCATAGGAGTTTGCATGATACGCGAAAAACTGCATAATACGCGAATGATCTCGACTGCGATTATCGGCACGGCCGGATACACCGGCCAGGAGACGCTCGATCGCGTTCTCTCTCACCCCGGGCTCGAGCTTGTCGCGCTCGGTTCCAATACATTCGCCGGCAAGCCGGCAAGCGTGCTCGATCCGCGCCTCGCTACTAGCGCAATCGCCGAGCTCGAGTTGGTCACGAACGAGCAAGCTCTCGCGAGCGGCGCCGGGCTGATCTTCCTCTGTATGGAGAACGAGCGGGCGGCCGCGATCGAGCCCCCCGAGGGCGCCGTGGTGGTCGATCTCTCCGGCGCGCACCGGCTCAAGGATGCCACCGCCTACGAGCGCTGGTATGGCTTCGTCCACCCCAGGCCCGAGGCCCTCGAGGACTGGTGCTTCGCGCTTCCCGAACTGGCGCCACCGACGGGCAAGCTCATCGCCAGCCCCGGTTGCTACGTGACTGCCACCCTACTCTCGCTCGCTCCGCTCAAGGACGATCTCGACCCGGCGACGGTCGTTGTCGACGGTAAGTCCGGCACGACCGGTGCGGGCCGGAGCCCGCAGCCGGCGCTGCACGCCGGGGCCGTGCTCGAGACCGTCGTGCCCTACAAGGTCGGCGTCCATCAACACGTGCCCGAAATGGCTCAGTTCCTGGGCTTTACGCCTACCTTCGTGCCCCATCTGCTGCCGATACGGCGCGGCATCGTCACGACCTCGTATCTGCGCGGTATCGAGGCCTCGGCAGCGCGGGCCATGCTCGAGAGCGCGTATGCCTCCGCGCCGCTCGTGAACGTGCTGCCAGAGGGCGCCGTCCCCAACCTGCGCCGGATGCAGGAGACGGACTGTGTCGAGATCAACACCTTCGCCGACACGGCGACGGACGCCACCATCGTCGTCTGCGCGCTCGACAACCTCGGCAAGGGCGCCGCCGGACAGGCGGTGCAAAACGCCAACCTCGCGCTCGGTCTCGACGAGACGGCCGGACTTCGGATCGGGATTCTGAGCGCATGAGCGTGACGGCCGCCAAGGGGTTCGTGGCCTGCGGCGTTCGCTCCGGAATGAAGACGGAGGGACTCGATCTGGCGCTCGTCCGCTCGACCGAGCCGGCGGTCGGCGCCGCCATGTTCACGCAGAACCGGGTGCAGGCCGCGCCGGTCACCGTCTCGCGCCGGCATCTGGATCAAGCGCAACCGCAGGCGATCGTTCTCAACTCCGGCTGCGCCAATGCCGCCACCGGCGAGCGCGGCGAGCTCGACGCCCTGGCAACCGCCGCCGAAGCGGCCCGCCTGCTGGAGCTCTCGAGCGAGGAGATTCTGCTTTGCTCGACCGGCGTGATCGGGGTCCGGCTCCCGCTCGACAAGCTCCTCGCGGGGCTTTCCGTCGCGGCAGCGGCGCTCTCCGAGACGGGCGGCGGCGATGCGGCCCACGCGATCATGACCACCGACACGCGCTCCAAGCAAGCGAGCGCCGCGGAAGCCGGCTTCACGGTCGGAGGCATGGCCAAGGGCGCCGCGATGATCCATCCCCAGCTGGCGACGATGCTCGCCGTCATCACGACCGACTACCCGCTCCAGCCGGGCGAGCCCGAGCAGTTCCTGCGCCCGGCCGTCGAGCACAGCTTCAATCGCATCTCGGTCGACGGCGACTGCTCGACCAACGACACGGTGATCCTGCTTTCGAACGGCGCCGGCGAGGTCGAGCGCAGCAAGGCGACCGACCGCGAGTTCGAGCGGCTGCTCGGGCAGGTCTGCCACGAGCTGGCCGAGCAGATCGTCAAGGACGCCGAGGGCTTCACCGTGCTGATGGAGGTGAACGTGCGCGGCGCCGTCGACGAGGGCCAGGCGGTGGCGATCGCAGCTCGCATCGCCTCCTCTCCGCTCGTCAAGACGGCCGTGTTCGGTCACGATCCAAACTGGGGCCGGGTGATGATGGCCGCCGGCTCGGCGCCCTGGAGCGGCGGCTACGCCGAGCTCGATCCCGACAAGGTGACGCTGGCCTTCAACGGCACCAAGGTGCTGGCGAACGGTGCTCACATCGAGACCACGCCGGCCATGGAAGGCGTCAGCTGCGTGATCGATCTCGACCTCGGTCTCGGCGAAGGCGAGGCCGACTATCTCGCGTCTGACCTCTCCTACGAGTACGTGCGGCTGAACGCGGAGTACACGACATGAGCAGGATCGTCGTCAAGCTGGGCGGCGCCGTCGCTCGCGACGCGATCTCCTATCCGCTCGCGCTCGCAGATCAGGGTCACGCAGTCTGCATCGTGCACGGCGCGGGGCCGCAGATCTCGCTCGAGATGGCGCGGCGCGGAATCGAGGTCTCCTTCGTCCACGGCCGGCGCGTGACGACGCCCGAGGCGCTGGAGGTCGTGCGCGAAGCCCTCGCGCGGGTCAACGCCGAGCTGGTGCAGGCTGTGGGCGAGCGCGCCGTCGGCTTGATGGGCGACGAGATCGGGCTCGAGGCCGAGCAGGTGAGCGAGCTGGGCCTGGTCGGAAACCCGCTCCCGAGCTCTCCGGCGCCGGTGATCGAAGCACTCGCCGCCGGGCGCGTTCCGGTGATCGCTCCGCTTGCACGCGGACCTCTCAACGTCAACGCTGACGAGGCCGCGGCGATGCTCGCGGTCGGCATCGAGGCCGAGCGCATCCATTTCGTAACCGATGTTCCCGGGTTGCTGATGGGGGACGAGGTCGTCGCCTCGATCCACGCCCTCGAAGCCGAACTGCTACTCGAGAGTGGCGAGCTCAAGGGCGGAATCATTCCCAAGCTTCGCGCCGCGGTGCACGCCGCCCGCCAGGGCGTCATCGCCGAGATCGGCGAGACGGCGGTGATCGCATGACGAAGATGCTCGAGACGAACCTGCTGCCGACCTACGCCCGCGCTCCTGTCACGTTCGTCGAGGGCGACGGCTGCTGGCTCACCGACGACAGCGGCAAGCGCTACCTCGACTTCGCCGGCGGTATCGCCGTGATCGGGCTGGGGCATCGCCACCCGGCCCCCACCCGCGCCGCGCACGAGCAACTCGACCGGCTCTGGCACACCTCCAACCTCTACTGGACGGTCCCGATGATGGAGTTGGCGCAGAAGCTCTCCGATCGCTTCGGCGGCGCCCAGACTTTCTTCTGCAACTCCGGCACCGAGGCGGTCGAGGCGGCGATCAAGTACGCGCGCAAGGCAACCGGAAAGGTGGGCGCCGTAGCGCTCGAAGGATCGTTCCACGGGCGCACTATGGGCAGTCTCTCGGTCACCGGGCAGCCGGCCCAGCGCGAGACGTTCGCGCCGCTGCTCAACCAGGTCAGCTTCGCCTTCCTCAACAATCCCCTTTCGCTGCGCGCTGCCGCTCTCGCCGATACCGGTCTGATCATCTTGGAGCCGATTCAGGGCAATGGCGGCGTACGCCCGATCGATATCGAGTTCGCACACGCGGCCCGCGCGCTCGCCGACGAGCTCGGCGCGCTGCTCTGCTTCGACGAGGTGCAGACCGGCGTCGGCAGGACGGGCTCCTTCTTCGCCTTCGAGAACCTGGGCGTACGGCCCGACCTGGTCACGCTCGCCAAGGGGCTGGCCAACGGCCTCCCGATCGGCGCCCTTTTGGTGGCCGACGGCGCCAGCGGTGGGCTCGAACCGGGCGATCACGCCTCGACCTTCGGCGGCAACCCCGTGTCCTGCGCCGCCGGGTGTGCCGTCCTTGATGCAATCGACGAGGAACTGCTCGCGAACGTTCAAGCGATGGGCGAGCGCCTGGCCTCGGGGCTGCGCGAGCTTCCCGGCGTCTCGGAAGTACGCGGCGCAGGTCTGCTGATCGGCGCCGATGTGGAAGGCGCCGCCGCCGACGTTGCGGCGAAGGCGCTCGAGCACCGGCTGCTCATCACCACCTGCGGAACCAACTCGATCCGGCTGACGCCCCCTCTCACCGTGTCGGCGGGACTGGTCGATCAGGCCCTGGCAACTCTCCGGGAGGTACTGGCATGAACAAGAGCGATCGCCACGCGGTAATCCTGCGCCTCGTCCGTGAGCGCGAGATCGCGACTCAGGATGAGCTTGCCCAGGCTTTACATGAGCTCGGACACGAGGTCGTGCAGACGACCGTCTCACGCGACATCACCGAGCTGGGCCTGGTCAAGGTGCGGGGTGCAGGCGGCAGACTCGTTTACGCACCCGCCGCCGGGGCGAACGGCCACCGCCGCCAGGCGCAGCTCGCCGAGGCCTTCAGGCGCTGGGCCCTCAGCTGCGAGTCGAGCGGGAATCTGGTCGTCCTGACCACGCCGCCGGGCTTCGCCGGAGCGCTGGCCCAGGAAATTGACGACACCCACCTCCCGCACATCCTCGCCACGCTCGCGGGCGAGAACACGATTCTCATCGTGAGCTACGAAGGAGTGACGGGCGCCGAGCTTGCCGAGGAGCTCCGAAGCGAGTTCCTGGCCGGACTAGATATCGAGAGCGACAAGAGATGAGGAGTCGAGATGAGTAGGACTGCGGTCCTTTGCTATTCCGGTGGCCTGGACACCACCTGCGCGATCTGCTGGCTGAAAGAGGACTACGGCTTCGACGACGTCGTGGCCGTGATGGCCGACGTCGGCCAGGAGTACGACCTCGAGCAGGCGATCGAGCGCGGCGAGGTCGCCGGCGCCAAGGAGATCATCGTGCTCGACCTGAAAGAGCGCTTCGCAAACGGCATCGTTGCCCAGGCGATCAAGACCAACGCGCTCTACGAAGGACGCTATCCGCTCGTCTCCGCGCTCTCGCGCCCGCTCATCGCCGGCGCGGTCGCCGAGGTGGCGCTCGAGCACAAGGCCGAAGCGCTCGTGCACGGCTGCACGGGCAAGGGCAACGACCAGCTCCGCTTCGACTACGCCTTCAAGGCCAACTACCCAGGCGTAAAGGTGATCGCTCCGCTGCGCGACCAGGTGCGCACGCGCGAGGAGGAGATCGTCTACGCCCAGGAGCGCGGGATTCCGATCACCAACAGCAAGGAGTCGCCCTACTCGATCGACGAGAACCTGTTCGGGCGCGCGATCGAGTCGGGGATGCTCGAGGATCCCTGGAACGCGCCGCCGGAAGACGCCTACCAGCTCACCTCCGACCCGACCAAGGCGCCCGCGCCGAAAGAGATCGTGATCGGCTTCGAGGCCGGCGTCCCGGTGTCGCTCGACGGCAAGAAGCTGCCCGTCTACGAGCTCATCCACCAGATGAACGTCGAGGCCGGAAAATACGGGATCGGCCGCATCGACATGATCGAGAACCGCGCCGTCGGCATCAAGAGCCGCGAGGTGTACGAGGCGCCGGCTGCTACCTGCCTGATCGAGGCGCACAAGGCGCTCGAGGATCTCGTGCTCACCCGGGATGAGCTGCGCCTGAAGCACTATCTCGAGGTGCGCTGGACGGAGATCGTCTACGAGGGTAAGTGGTTCAGTCCGGCGCGCGAGGCGATCGACGCCTTCGTCGACCAGACGCAGAAGCTGGTCACGGGCGAGGTACGGCTACGCCTGCAGGGCGGGCAGGCCGTCGTCGCCGGACGGCGCTCCGACAACGCCCTTTACGCCGAGACGCTGGCTTCCTACGGGGCGTCGGACACCTTCCCGCACGAGGCGGCCGAGGGCCTGATCACGCTTCTCTCGCTCGAGACGGAGGCCGTCGCGGCCCGAGCGAGAAAGAACGGATAGGAAAGCGGATGGCGCTCTGGTCCGACAGAGTCGAGAAGAAGCTTGCGCCCGAGGTGGCGGCGTTTCTGCGCGCGCCCGACCGTGAGCTTCTGCCCTACGACTGCGCGGCTTCCAAGCAGCACGCCGAGCGCCTGCACGGCGCCGGATTGCTCACGAGCGAGGAACTGGCGCAGATCTCCGAGGCTCTCGAGCGGATCGCGCGTGAGGGCGGGGTCACAGACGCCGACGAGGACGTTCACTCCGCGATCGAACGCCTGCTCGGCGATCTCGGGCGCAAGATCCACGCCGGCCGCTCGCGCAACGACCAGGTCGTAGCGG
>Ga0209540_10000956_pt1:20000-23208 | contig 23208 bp, 17 predicted proteins | sample BarGraIncu01121A_FD_184501 | JGI IMG/M metagenome (GOLD analysis project Ga0209540, IMG submission 184501) | Arctic peat soil microbial communities from Barrow, Alaska - Barrow Graham LP Incubations 011-21A (SPAdes) (version 2) | ecosystem: Environmental > Terrestrial > Soil >... | reverse complement strand
GCCGCCGTTCTCTGCGGCTCGCCGCACGGACTGGTCGACGCGCTCCTGCGAATCGAACACGCCGGCGAGCTCGTTTCGTTCGCCGCCAACCCGGCGACGGAACCTCTCTATCCGCTCAACCCGTTCGACCGAGAAGACCGACTGGCCCGTATGTTCGAGACACACCCGCCGCTGGCCGAGAGAGTTCGGCGCCTACGCGAGCTCGATCCCGATTGGCGCGAGAAGCTACTCGTCGCCTGAGAATCGCTCGATCTCGCCGGGCAAGAGCGAGTGCATGATCACGTCGGCGCGTGTTCCGCGATTGTCGAGCCAGGCGCGGAGCACGCCTTCGCGCCTAAAGCCCACCTTCTCCGCCAGTCGAGCTGAGGCGACGTTGCCGATCATTGCGGTCAGCTGTAGCCGCGCGAGTTCGAGCTCCTCGAGGGCCCAGAAACTGACGAGTCTGAGCGCCCGCTCTCCGATCCCGCGTCGGCGATAGCCGGCGAATACGAGGTATCCGACTTCGCCGATCGCGCCGTTAAGAGTCACTCCGATTGATCCCACTGTGCGCCCGCTCATCCGCTCGGCGATGGCGAAGCTGAAAGACGTCCCTTCCTCCCAACCGCTGTCGGCATGCTCCAGGAATTCACGCGCATCCTGTTCGCTATACGGCGTCGGAATACGCGGTATCCAGCGGACGACCTCCGGATCGGAGCAGGCGGCGATGCTGCCTTCGATGTCTCTCTCGTGCCAGCGCCGAAGCACGATGGCGTCGTCTTCCAACTTGGGCGTAGAGCAGCTCACTCGGCGATTGTAGCGATCGTGAAAAAAGAAAAAGGGCCGCTCGCGCGGCCCTAATAAGACTGGCGGCGACCTACTCTCCCAGGAGGTTGCCCCCCAAGTACCATCGGCGCGAACGGGCTTAACTTCTCTGTTCGGAATGGGAAGAGGTGTATCCCCGTCGCTATGACCGCCAAACTGTCAAAGGCGCAACCATGCACCCTCAAAACTCCATAGCGACTCATACGTGTTCAAGTCAAGACCTCGGGCAATTAGTACGGGTCCGCTGAACACATTGCTGTGCTTACACGTCCCGCCTATCAACGTGGTGGTCTCCCACGGCCCTTACTCCTTCTAGAGGATGGGGAGCCTCATCTCGAGGTGGGCTTCCCGCTTAGATGCTTTCAGCGGTTATCCCTTCCAGACGTAGCTAATCAGCAACGCCGTTGGCACGACGACTGATACACCAGAGGTCTGTTCATCTCGGTCCTCTCGTACTAGAGACGACTCCTCTCAAGCTCCCAACGCCCATGGCGGATAGGGACCGAACTGTCTCACGACGTTCTGAACCCAGCTCGCGTACCGCTTTAATGGGCGAACAGCCCAACCCTTGGGAGCGACTACACCCCCAGGATGCGACGAGCCGACATCGAGGTGCCAAACCGCTCCGTCGCTGTGGACGCTTGGGAGCGATAAGCCTGTTATCCCCGGAGTACCTTTTATCCGTTGAGCGACGGCAATTCCACTCTCTACCGCCGGATCACTAAAGCCTGCTTTCGCACCTGCTCGACTTGTCAGTCTCGCAGTCAAGCTCCCTTATGCTTTTGCACTCTACGCACGATTTCCAACCGTGCTGAGGGAACCTTTGCGCGCCTCCGTTACATTTTAGGAGGCGACCGCCCCAGTCAAACTGCCCACCTGACGCTGTTCCCGACCCGGATAACGGCATCGAGTTAGAAGCCCAGAACACAAAGGGTGGTATCCCAAGATTGGCTCCACGAGAGCTAGCGCCCCCGCTTCAAAGCCTCCCACCTATCCTGGACGATATATCCCAGACTCCAACGTCAAGCTGCAGTAAAGGTTCACGGGGTCTTTCCGTCCAGCCACGGGTACTCGGCATCTTCACCGAGACTACAATTTCACCGGATCCCTCGTTGAGACAGCGCCCAAGTCGTTGCGCCATTCGTGCAGGTCGGAACTTACCCGACAAGGAATTTCGCTACCTTAGGACGGTTATAGTTACCGCCGCCGTTTACCGGGGCTTGGGTTCAAAGCTTCGCCTTGCGGCTAACCTCTCTCCGTGACCTTCCGGCACCGGGCAGGCGTCAGCCCCTATACGTCGTCTTTCGACTTCGCAGAGACCTGTGTTTTTGGTAAACAGTCGCTTGGGCCGTTTCACTGCGGCCCCCTCGGGCTTTCGCTCGTATAGAGCTTTACCCTACCGGGGCGCCCCTTCTCCCGAAGTTACGGGGCCATTTTGCCGAGTTCCTTAACGAGGGTTCTTCCGATCGCCTTAGTATTCTCTACTCACCCACCTGTGTCGGTTTTGGTACGGGCACGTTTTGCCTCCCTAGACGCTTTTCTAGAAGGCATGGCTTCAGGAACTTCGCCTATTGGCTCGGACTCCCGTCTCAGGCTTACTTCGCGGATTTACCTACGAAGCACCCTACGCGGTTACCCCAGGACTACCATCGCCTGGGATTCCTTAGCCTACCTTGTCCCGCCATCGGTAATAGCGGCAAATACGTGGTACCGGAATATCAACCGGTTGTCCATCGCCTACGCCTTTCGGCCTCAGCTTAGGTCCCGACTAACCCTGAGCAGATTAGCTTTACTCAGGAACCCTTGGGTGTTCGGCGGAGGGGTTTCTCACCCCTCTTTCGTTACTCATGCCAGCATTCTCTCTTCTCAACCCTCCACAACTGGCTTACGCCGCTGCTTCGCTGGATTGAGAATGCTCCCCTACCACTCCACGCTTGCGCGTGAAGTCCGTGGCTTCGGCTCCTAGCTTGAGCCCCGATACATTATCCGCGCCCGACCACTTGACCAGTGAGCTATTACGCACTCTTTTAATGATGGCTGCTTCTGAGCCAACATCCTGGTTGTCTGTGCAATCGGACATCGTTTCCCACTTAGCTAGGAATTAGGGGCCTTAGCCGACGGTCTGGGCTGTTTCCCTTTCGAGCACGAAGCTTATCCCCCGCACTCTGACTGCCACGCTCTGGAATTACGGCATTCGGAGTTTGCCTGACTTCGGTAAGCCGGTAAGCCCCCTAGGCCAAACAGTGCTCTACAACCGAAATTGAACGCGTGACGCTATACCTAAATATATTTCGGGGAGAACCAGATATCTCTGAGTTTGATTAGCCTTTCACTCCGATCCACAGGTCATCCGCGCCGTTTTCAACCGACGTCGGTTCGGTCCTCCACGAGGTCTTACCCCCGCTTC
>Ga0209540_10000956_pt1:0-17500 | contig 23208 bp, 17 predicted proteins | sample BarGraIncu01121A_FD_184501 | JGI IMG/M metagenome (GOLD analysis project Ga0209540, IMG submission 184501) | Arctic peat soil microbial communities from Barrow, Alaska - Barrow Graham LP Incubations 011-21A (SPAdes) (version 2) | ecosystem: Environmental > Terrestrial > Soil > Wetlands... | reverse complement strand
ACTTGCATGTGTTAAGCGCGCCGCCAGCGTTCGTCCTGAGCCAGGATCAAACTCTCCGTGAAGATCGGTCGCGTGGGCGAACCCACGCAAACTGATTCTCCTTCGAGCTTGGAGCTCAAAGTGTCTTCCCTCCGAAGAGGGTCGACGGTTTATATCTAAGCCTCGCGCCCAGGCGAAAAGCCTGGCGAGAGGTCTCGACGTAAACGCACGCTGTTGAGTTTTCAAAGACCGCGTCGCCGTTCAGCGACCGTAAAAAAGCCTCCGACTCGCGCCAGAGGCCCATGTCATCGCTGGCTGAGTATAGCCGATGCGCTAGCTGGGCTCCGGGTTGAGTTCTTGCAGCTTCAATCTCCGCCCTCGGACGGTTACGTAATGGTAGCACCAGCGCAGCCCCTGTCAAGGCCGCGGTGGAATACTAATACCCTGCATAACGCCAGTATTTTAGGGGGTGCCAAAGCGTACGAAGCGGCGTTTTCCGGCTTGCACGAGAGCGCCAATCAGCCGGTCGCGCGAGAGGTCCAGATCCTTGACAACCTCGCCGTTCAGCTTCACGCCGCCTTGCGTGATCATGCGCCGAGCCTCGCTGGTCGAGGCCAGACCGAGGAATTCGACCAACAGCGAGGGCAGATGGAGTGGATCGCCGGCCGGTAGAACGGCCTCCTCGAGACGCTCGGGCGCTTCCTTCTGCCGAACAACGCGGGTGAAGTGCTCGGCGGCCGCGGTGGCGGCCTCCTCTCCATGTGAGCGGGCCGCGATGAGACGGGCCAGCTCGAGCTTCTGCGCCATTGGATCGGCCTTCGGCGGCTCGCGCTCGACAATCAGCTCGTACCACTGCGCCAGCAGCTCGTCGGGGATGCGCATGGTGCGGCCGAACTGCTCCTCGGGCGCCGCCAGAAGTGGGATGTTGTTACCCAACGAGGAGCTCATCTTCTCGCCGTCCCAGGCGACGAGAATCGGCGTCGTCAGGATCACCTGCGGCTCGAGCCCGTAGGACTCCATTATCTCGCGGCCGGCGAGCAGGTTGTAGAGCTGGTCGGTGCCGCCGAGCTCGACATCGGCTTTGACGGCCACCGAGTCGTAGGCCTGCATCAGCGGGTAGAGCAGCTCGGAGATCGAGATCGGCTCGTGCGCAGCGAAGCGCTTGGCAAAGTCGTCGCGCTCGAGAATGCGGGCGACCGTGGTCGTCCGGGCCAGGCGCACGACATCGGCGTAGCTGAGCTTCGAGAGCCACTCACCGTTTCGGCGCACCTCGGTGCGGTCGGGATCGAGAATCACCATCGCCTGGTCGAGATAGGTGCGTGCGTTTTGCTCGATCTCCTCGTCGCTCAAGATCGGCCTTTCGCTCGAGCGTCCGGACGGATCGCCGATCCTCGTCGTGTAGTCGCCGATTATCAGCACGCCGATGTGACCGGCATCCTGAAACGCGCGCATGCGCTGGAGGGGAATCGCCCTCCCCACATGAATGTCGGGCGAGGTTACGTCGATTCCCAACTTCACCCGGAGTGGTCGTTCCAGAGCCAGTTTCCGCTCCAGCCCGCCTTCGGGGAGCACCTCGACGGCGTTCCTCGTCAACGTCGAAAACTCAGCTCGCCGAGACATTGAAGACGATTCTACGGGCGTCGCTTGCGGCCCGCGCGAGAAAGACTCCCTGCGGTAGACTCCCGCGTCGTGCTTCGCGCTCGTAGAGACCGCTCGAGTAAGGAGCGGCCGGCTCGGCCAAAGCGGCGGATTCGGAAGCTGAGACTGCTCTCGTTTATCAGCGTGCTCGGCATGCTCGCTTTCGTCTCGTTCTGTTTCGGTTTCGTTAGCGCGCTCGGAAGCGGTCTGGGTCAGCTCGACCCCGCGCAGTTCCAGAAGAACGAAGTCGACGGACGCATACTCGCCAGCGACGGGCACACCGTTCTGGCCGTCCTGCGCGGCTCCGAGGCTCGTAAGATCGTCCGCCCCGATCAGATCAGCTGGACGATGAAGCACGCCATCGTCGACATCGAGGACCGACGCTTCTTCGAGCATCGGGGAATCGACTTGCGAGGAATGGTGCGCGCTGCGTGGACGGACATCGCCCAGGGAAAGGTCGTCGAGGGCGGCTCGACCATCACCCAGCAGTTGATCAAGAACAGCTACCGCGAAAAGCAGCGCACGATCGCGCGCAAGCTGCGTGAGGCGGCACTTGCCTGGCAGCTTGAGCAGCGCTGGTCGAAAGACAGGATCCTGACCGCCTACCTGAACACGATCTACTTCGGTAACGGCGCCTACGGGGTGGAGCGGGCGGCCCTGAACTACTTCGGGCATAGCGCGGACAAGCTCACGCTGCCCGAGGCGGCGCTTCTGGCTGGGATCCCGCGCGACCCCGGCCTCTACGACCCCTTCCGCAACCCCAAGAAAGCCAGGTCGAGGCGCGCGCTCGTGCTCCAGAAGATGGTGGAGCAAGGAGACATCACCGCCGCCGTGGCGCAACTCGCCGATCGAGCGCCTCTTCCGCGCGTCGGCCAGGGCAAACGCCCCACCACATTCGAGCGCGTCCCCTACTTCACCGAGTACGTCAAGGACCTTCTCATTCGCCATCTCGGAGCCGGCAAGGTCTATGGGGGCGGACTCGAGGTGACAACTTCGATCGATCTCGGCTTGCAGAAGGTCGCCGAGCAGACCGTAAAGGACACTCTGGCCATGTCGGGCGGTCCTTCGGCTGCGCTGGTGGCCATCGATCCGCGCAACGGTGAAGTCCTGGCCATGGTCGGTGGACGAAACTTCAAGAAGAGCCAGTTCAACCTGGCAACCCAGTCGCAGAGACAGGCAGGGTCGGCTTTCAAGCCCTTCGTCTTGAGCGCCGCGCTCGCCCAGGGACTCTCGCCCAGCTCGGTCTTGACCTCGAAGCCGCTCTACCTGTCGCTCGGCGACCGCTTCTGGTCGGTCTCCAACAGCGAGGACTCTTACCTCGGGCCGATCGACCTGAAGACGGCAACCACCTACTCCGACAACACCGTCTTCGCCCAGCTAACCAGGATCGTGGGCCCGAAGAACGTTGCCAGCGCCGCGAAGTCGCTTGGAATACAGAGCAGCCTCGACGCATACCTTTCGATCGGCCTCGGCACCGACCTCGTTAATCCGCTCGAGATGGCTCGCGCCTTCGCCACGATCGCAAACGGAGGCGTACGGATCGACGGCAGCTTGCTCTACAACGAGCCCCGTGCCGTCCTCGGCCTTCGCAATCTCAAGAAAGACAACTCTGTCCGTGCCAACGCCGAGGTGCCGAGGCAGGAGATGGAGCCGAACAACGCCGCGATCGAAACTTCGCTGCTCGAGAACGTTGTCAGCTACGGCACCGGCAAGCGGGCTGCGCTGCCGGGTCGCGTCGCCGCGGGCAAGACAGGCACGACCGAGAACTACGGCGACGCCTGGTTCGTCGGCTACACGCCGCAGCTCGTTGTCGCTGTCTGGGTCGGCTACCCGAACAAGCTCGTCTCGATGGACCACCTCTATCACGGACAGCCGGTAATGGGCGGCACGTATCCGGCGGAGATCTGGAAGTCGTTCATGGAGAACGCCTTCACCTACCTCGAGAAGACCGACCCGAGCGGGCAGTGGGAACCGCAGTATTTCGCTAATCCCTCATATCCCTATTCGAGCGCGAAACAGGTTGTCTGGCGCAACGACAAGCTCATGCTCGACAACGGCAACTGCCGAAACAGCTTCCCGCTCGAATACTTCAGCGGGTCGGGCCCGGCATCCATCGCGCCGTGCAAGCCCAACGAGGTCGAGGTGCCCAGCGTGGTCGGGATGAAGCTCGACGAAGCCAAGAGCAGGCTCGCCCTGCAGCCGCTCAACGCCGAGGTGCTCTACCAGCCGGCCAAGCCGCTGCAACGGCCGGGTGTCGTGGTCAGGCAGATCCCGAGGAAGGGCACCCTCTCCTCCTACGACAACGTCATCGTCGTACTGGTCAAGCCCGTGAACGGCCTCGTGCCTGACGTCGTAGGCCTGACACTGGCGGAGGCGCGGGCGAAGCTGAAATCGCTTGGCCTGCGGCTACAGGCGGGCGCGTTCGTTCAGGGTCGCTCGGGTCGCATTGTTGCTCAGCAACCGCGAGCCGGCGGCGCCGCTAAACCGGGGATGACCGTCACGCTCTTCTTGGGCCACGGCTGAGATAGGGCGACCCGGCGACGCACAGGCGCCAGAGCCTTTCCCGGGCGCGCGTGATTCCGACGCGCTCGCAGCGCACGATCTCCGGCTCGCGCTCGCGCGCGACAACCTGAAAGGGAAAGGCATCCAGTGCCAGACCGTCGTGCTCGCCGGCGACGGCGAGCGCCTGGCAGAGCTTTCCCGGGCCGGAGCACAGCTTGCTCGCATCGGAGACGCCGCGACGCTTGATCATCAGTTCGACGCCGTGCGTGGGCTCCAGTGCTCTGATCAGCAATGCGCTGGCTTCGCCCGGCGGGGAGCAGACGATGTTCAGGCACCAGTGGACGCCGTATGAGCGGTAGACGTAGGCGTGTCCGGGCGGCCCGAACATCGAAGCGTTCCTTTCCGTCGGGCCGCGGTAGCTGTGACTGGCCGGGTCGCTCTGGTCGTAGATCTCCAGCTCCACCAGCACGCCGCCGACCCCGTTCACGAGCAGAGTGGCGCCGAGCAGTTCCGGCCCCAGCTCGTGCGCGCTGCGGGCGAAGAACTCGCTTGGAAGAAAGGCGGGACTGCTTGCCGAGCTCATCGGAAAGCGCTCTACCGCGCGCTAGAAGAGCTGCTGATCGTCGCCGTCTCGAGCCGTCTGCTCGAGCAGCTCGCGCGCCTTCTTGCCGAGCTCGCTGATGTCGACGCCCGACTCCGCCTTGATCGAGCGGGCGAGAAGCGGCCCGATGCGCTCGGAATCGTCGGCCAGGCGCGCGGCGAGGGTCAGCGCATCTTCCAGCACCGCTACCTGGGCCGAGGCGTCCGCACCCATGTCCTGAAGGATCGTTCGCTCGGTGCGCGAGGCGACGAGGGGCTCGGCGATGCCTTCCACCCAGACGATCGTGCGCTTACCTCCACCCCGGTCCTCGCCAAGTATTGGCTCGAGCGCATATATCCGGTCGGCGCGGGTGTACTTGCCGAAGCCGAGGAAAACCATCCGCACGGAGCGATCCGTCACAGCGTCACTCTAACCCGGAAACACCCTTGACTGCGAGCGCGGTGAATTATTGGCTGCGTGCAACTTCCTCTAGCGATAGGAGAGATACATGTCGGAAGTCGCCGTTGCGGCAGCGAGCGCACCACCGGTCGGAAAGCCACGGAGGGTGCTCTACATCATCCTGCTCTCGATCATCACCTTCGGGATCTACGGATTGGTCTGGATCTACAAGACGTTCGAAGAGATGAAGCAGTACTCCGGCAAGGGCGTCGGCGGATGGGTCGGGTTGTTACTCGACTTCATTTTCGTTGCCCCGTTTCTCATGCCTTCCGAGGTGGGCAAGCTCTGCAGCGCGGACGGTAAGGAAAGCCCGGTCTCGGGCTGGACCGGATGCTGGGTTTTGGTTCCGTTCGTCGGCGGCATCGTCTGGCTCTGCAAGACTCAGTGGGCCCTGAACAGCTTCTGGGAAAGCAAGGGCGCGCCCGCCGTCTAGGCAAGCTCCGACATACCGTAAAGAGAAGTCCGCCTTGCGCGGACTTCTCGCTTTCTCGGGTCGGTCGAAACAAGCCGCTGCCGTACTCTCGAGCGCCAAGGCGCTCGTCGAAACCGACCTAGGAGGACGCTGCCGCGATCGCCGCCTCGAGCGTCGCCACCACTCGTTCTTGGTCTTCGGCCTCGAGCGCGGTGTAGAACGGCAGCGCAACGGTGCTGCGGCTGAGCTCCTCGGCCTGCCGGCATAGGCCCTCTGCGAAGCCGAAGCGCTCGCGCATGTAGGGCTGCAGGTGGATACAGGGCAGGTAGCGGCTGGTGGCGACCTTCTCCTTGGTGAGCTCGTCGATCACCCGCTCGCGATCGATGCCCGGAGCCAGCCTGACCACGAAGACGAACCAGGAACGGCGATGCTCGGCGTCATCGTCGGTCGGCAACTCGGCGCCGTCTACCCCGGCGAGCAGCGCGCGGTAGCGCTCGGCGACCTGTGAGCGAAGCTCGAGAATGTGATCGAGCTTCTCGAGCTGGGCGATGCCGAGCGCGGCGCTCAGGTCGTCGAGGCGATAGTTGTAGCCGAGGCGGATGTGCTCGAGCCAGGGACCGTCGTCTCCGCGGCCTTGATTGGACAGGCTCTTGAGCAGCCGCCACTGCTCTTCGGAGTCGGTGACGACGATTCCGCCCTCGCCGGTGGTCATCTGCTTGTTGGGATAGAAGGCGAAGACCGCAGGGACACCGCAACCGCCCACCGGCTTGCCGCGGTACTCGGCCCCAAGCGCTTCGCAGGCGTCGTCTATGACGGCCAGACCGTGCTTGGCGGCAAGCTCCCGGATCGGGTCGAGCTCGCAGGGATAGCCGAAGATGTCCACGGCCACGATGGCCTTCGTCCTGGGAGTGATCGCCGCTTCGACGGCGGCGGGATCGATGTTCCAGGTCGAGCGGTCGATATCGGCGAAGACCGGAGTCGCACCCTCGTAGAGGAAGCAGTTGGTCGAGGCGGCAAACGAGAACGGAGTCGTGATCACCTCGTCGCCGGCAGCGATCTCGTAGGAGCGCACAAGCAGGTGTAGACCGGCCGTGCCGCTGGAAACGGCCGCGCCGTAGCGCGCGCCCACCCGCTCGGCGAGCATCTGCTCGAAGCGCTGCCCGGTCGGACCAAGCGACAGCCGGCCGGAGCTGAGCACCTCGCTCACGAGCTCCTGCTCGCGCTCGTCGAGGTAGGGCAGCGATAGTGGTATCGGCGCCTGGCCGGGGCTCATGCTTTCGAACGCGCCGGAGTGACATATTCCAGCCAGCTCGCCCAGCGATCATCGCGCCCCTGCACGATGTCGAGATAGGCGCGCTGGAGGGCCAGCGTAACCGGGCCCGGATCGCCGATCAGGTAGTCGTCTACCTCGCGCACCGGCGTCACCTCGGCGGCGGTACCGGTCATGAACGCCTCGTCGGCCAGGTACAGATCGGCGCGCACGAGGTTTTCGACCTTCACCTCGTAGCCGAGCGAGCCGGCTATCTCCGTCACCGTGTTGCGCGTGATCCCGTGCAGGATGCCCGTCTCGAGCGGCGGCGTATAGATGACGCCGTCCTTGACGATGAACACGTTCTCGCCCGAGCAGTCGGCTATGTAGCCCTTCTCGGTGAGCAGGATCGCCTCCTCATAACCGCCGAGGGCGGCGTCCTGCACGGCCAGCATCGAGTTCAGATAGAGCCCGGTAGCCTTGGAGGCGTGCGGCACGACGTTCGAGGGCATGCGCACCCAGGAGGAGATCTTCACGCGCACGCCTCGGGTCATCCCCTCCTCGCCCAGGTAAGCGCCCCAGGGCCAGCACATGATCGCCACACACACGGGGTTGTCACGCGGCGGCACACCCAGCGAGCCGTAGCCGTAGAAGGCGATCGGGCGCACGTAGCAGGAAGGCACCTTGTTGACGGCTACCAGCTCGAGCGATGCCTTGCGTAGATCTTCGACCGAGTACGGGATCGTCATCCTGAGCAGGCGCGCCGAGTCGTGCAGGCGCTGAAGATGATCGCCGAGGCGAAAGATGGCAGTGCCCTTGGGCGTCTCGTAGGCACGAATACCCTCGAAGACTCCGGAGCCGTAGTGCAGGCCGTGAACGCCGACGTGAACCGTCGCATCCGCCCAGTCCACAAATTCGCCGTTCATCCAGATCTTCTCGGTCGCGTGCAGGTCAGCCATCTTTCTCCTTTCCGTGAATGCAGAGGTTAGCCGTCCGCGCGCATGGCGTCCAAAAGCAGCGCGGCGGCGACCTTCTGGGCCACCGCCGCGTTAATTCGTTTCGTATCCCGATCGATCAGCCGAGATCGATGAAGCGGGCGTCCGGGAAGCCCGCCTTCTCGACTCCTTCGATCAGAGCCGCCTCGGCCGGGCTGTCGATCGACAGGGTCATCAGTGCCGTGCCACCCTGGCGCGTCCGCGAGACGGCCATGTTGGCGATGTTGACTCCTGCGTCGCCGAAGGCGGCCCCGAGCCGACCGATCTGACCGGGCACGTCCTCGTAGCGGACGAAAACCATCAGCGATGCCAGCTCGATCTCTAGCTCGTAGCCGAGCGCGCCGACGAGCCAGAGCCTGTGCTCGTTGCCGACCGTCGTGCCGCTCACCGCGACTTCGCTGCCGTCTCCGAACACCCGCACGCGAAGCAGGTTGGTGAAATCGCGCGACTTCGGCTTGGACTCCTCGCTCACCTGGATGCCACGATCCTCGGCGATGACTCGCGCGTTGACCCAGTTGACGGGTTGCTCCTCGCGCTTCTCGAAGGCGCCGTTCAAGACGGCAAGAGTCAGTAGCCGCGTGTCGTAGCTGGCCATGTTTCCGAAGTACGAGACCTCGATCTTCTCGGCGCAGCCGCCGGCGAGCTCCATCGCCAGGCGCCCCAGCTTGACGGCGAGTGGCAGGAAGGGCCCGAGGATGGCGAGATCTTCCTCGCGCAGCGCGGGAATGTTGACGGCGTTGGTCACGAGCTCTCCATCGAGCGCCGCAGCGACCTGAGCGGCGACGTCGGTTCCGGCTCGGTCCTGGGCCTCTCCCGTCGAGGCCGCGAGATGTGGCGTGACAACGATCTCGGGGTACTCGGTGAGCGGGCCCGTGTAGGGCTCCTGCGCGTAAACGTCGAGCGCCGCGCCGGCAACCTTGCCCGACTTGACCGCTTCGATCAGGTCGTCATCGGCGATGAGTGCGCCGCGGGCGGCGTTGATGATGCGTACACCGTCTCGCATCTTGGCGAATGCTTCCTTATTGAGCATGCCGGTCGTCTCGGCCGTGCGAGGCGCGTGCAGCGTGATGAACTCGGCCTCGGCGTAGAGATCGTCGATTGTCTCCATCCGCTCGACACCAAGCTCGCGGAATCGCTCCTTGGAGACGACGGGGTCGAAGGCGATGACGCGCATCGCGAGGCCGGCGGCCTTGCGAGCGACCTGCTGGCCGATCTTGCCGAGCCCGATGATGCCTAGCGTCTTGCCGGCCAGCTCGACGCCCTTCCACTTCGACCGCTCCCAGTTGCCCTGCTTGAAAGCCGCATAGGCCTGCGGAATGTTGCGCGCCAAGGCCAGGAGCAGACCAATGGTGTGCTCGGCGGTGGAGACGACGTTCGACTCGGGGGCGTTGGCGACGATGATTCCCTTGCGCGTCGCCGCCTCGACATCGACGTTGTCGACACCCACGCCTGCGCGTCCGATGACGCGCAGGCGCGTGCCCTTCTCGATCAGGTCGGCGGTGAGCTTCGTGGCCGAGCGAATGATGATCGCGTCGTAGGCGCCGATCTTCTCCGACAGGTCCCCTTCGAGGTCGACGTCGACGTCGAAGCGCTCCTTGAGCATCTCGATGCCGCCGTCGGCGATCTTCTCCCTAACCAGGACTTTCGCTCGATCGTTCACCGCGCCTCCCCTTCTTTCTATTGCTCGAAAGCGGCCAGCGCGCTTGTTACGGCTGCGCCGCGGTTGATTTCCACGCCCATATCGGCAAGCACCAGCTCGAGGGCCGATAGAGCCGTGACAATGTCGAAGATGTCGTAGTAGCCGATGTGGCCGATACGGATGATGTGGCCCTTGAGGACTCCCTGGCCACCGACGATCTGGACGGCGTGCTTGTCACGCATGGTGCCGACGATCTTCTGCCCGTCGATACCTTCGGGTGCCTTTGCCGCCGTGACTACCGCCGAACGATCCTCGTCCGGCGAGAAGAGCTCGAGCCCCATCGCCTTGATACCGGCGCGACAGGCTCGACCGAGCTTCGTATGCAGTTCGAAGCGCTTCTCGAGGCCTTCGTCGAGCATCATCCCGAGGGCTACGTTCATGCCGAGCACGAGCGTTACCGCCGGTGTGAAGGCCGTTGTCTCGTTGCCGAGCGCCTTCTGAGCGGCCGGCCAGTTGAGGAAGAAGCTCGGGCAGCGCCCAGGCTCCTCGCTCGCAGCCTTCGCCGCGTCCGAGATCGAGACCGCCGCCAGACCGGGCGGAAGCATGAGCGCCTTCTGAGAGCCGACGACGACTACGTCGAGGCCCCAGGCATCGGTCTCGACCGGGATGGCTCCCAGGCTCGAGATCGCGTCGACGACCACCAGAGCGCCGTGCTTCTTGGCTACCGCAGCCAGTTCCTGGATGTCGGCCACGACGCCGGTTGATGTTTCCGAATGGGTTAGGTAGACGGCCTTGGCAGGTGCTTTCTCGAGCTCGGCGGCCAGCTTGGCGGGGTCGGGAGTTGCTCCCCACTCCTCCTTGATGTGCACGACCTCGAGCCCGTAGGTGTTGGCGATCTTGGCCCAGCGCTCACCGAAGTTTCCGGCCGAGTGGACGATCACACGATCGCCCGGAGCGTTGATGTTGGAAACCGCCGAATCCATGCCGCCGGTGCCCGAAGCGGCGAACATGATCACGTCGTTCTTTGTCTTGAAGACCTCTTTGAGTCGCTCGGTGCATTGCACGAAGGCTCGGCGGAAGTCCGCGCCACGGTGGTGGATGATTGGCTCGGCCATCGCCAGCAGTACCTCGGGCGGTACGGGGGTCGGGCCGGGCGTCATCATGTATCTCTTCTCTGGCATAGGACAAAAACCGTAGCCCACGATTTCGGCGGCTCACTGGTCAGCGTGGATCAGGAAGTGCTGCGCCGGACGCCGTCCAGCCCGCTTTATCGGTGTCGATGCGGTCGCTCGTTACGGCAAAACTACCTGGTATCAAGGGTAAACCGGGAAGCCGATCGGCGCGAAGGACAACCCGGCGACGGCGCTCGCCGATCTCCGTTCCCAGCCGGAACTCGGCGGCAAAGTACGCGCAAGTGTGCGGAGAAACACAGCGCCGTTTGCCACCTCCTACGAACGCTTCGCGGCATCTTTCGCGGCGGCGGCTACTCGCCGATCGCCTTGAGCAGCACGCGCTTGCGCCGGCGCCCGTCGAACTCGGCGTAGAAGACCTGCTCCCAGGGGCCGAGGTCGAGGCTGCCGTCCGTGATCGCCAGCACGACCTGATGCGCCATCAGCTGGCGCTTGAGATGGGCATCGGCGTTGTCCTCGCCGGCGTTGTGACGGTAGGAGGCGACGGGCTCGTGCGGGGCGAGCCGCTCGAGCAGGTCGTCGATGTCTTTAATCAGGCCTGATTCATCGTCGTTGACGTAGACCGCGGCGGTGATGTGCATCGGGTTGACCAGGCAGAGCCCCTCCGCGATGCCCGAGCGGGAAACGAACTCCTGGACGCGGTCGGTGATGTTGATGTAGTCGCGCCGGTGAGGCGTCTCGAACCACAGCTCTTCACGGGCGCTCTTCACAGGAAACGATTAGAGCGGAAGGTTTTCGGGGCGTACGGCCCGAGCCACCATTCGGCGGGTCCTATCCGGCCCCCGCCCCGATATGTTGCGGAACAGCACTCTGAAAAACGGGCGCAGAAACCTCATGCGGTGACAATACCGCCGATCGAGCGCCGCTGATAAGCGCGAGACGCTAGGCGCGGACTCGACGTATGGGATCTGAAAGACTTCGTCCAACCTCATGCCGCGATCGTCCACGGAGATTCTCGCCCCCGCCCGCACCGAGCTCGCTCGGGGCAGGCCGCGCGTCGCGCTGAAAGAGCTGGAGACGGCCCGAGCGGAGCTACTGGCAGCCCGCGATGCGGCCGGCCTGAACGAGGCGCTCGAGCTGGCGCGCAGAGTCCCCACTCTCGCTCCCGTCGACGCCAGGTCGCGCGAGCGCCTGATCGCGGCTCTCGAGCAGGGCATCGCATCTCTCGCGCCGGGCACAACCGTCCAACCCGCGGCCACGGCGACGCCGAGCGCCCCTGCGAGCGCGCCCGCGCTCTACGTCTCCTTCGCCAGCACTCTTAGAGAGCAGACCCTCGCTCCGGCGCGTGCAGAGATCGAGCGCGGGAAGACGAGGCACGCCCTGCGCAGCCTCGAGAAGGCCCGGCGCAAGCTGCTCGATCGCAGCGACGTTGCTGGGCTGGGCGAGCTGCTGGACATGGCGCAGCGACTATCCACCGCGAAAGCAGGTCACGAGAAGGCGCGCCGGCAGCTGATCGACGCGGCGCAGCAGAACGTCCGCTATCTCGGCCGCAGCAAGGCTCTCCAGGCCGGCGAGGCGTGGAGCGACCCCTTTGCCGGCGCCCAGCCCAAGGCGGCTTTTAAGCTCCCCTCTCTGCCGCCGATGTCGCGGCGCGAGATTCTGATTGCGGCCGGGATAGTCGTACTCCTGGCTGGAGGTGCCACCGCCTGGGTCCTGGCGAGCCGGGCGCCTCAGCGAGCGGCGCACGCGATCAAGTGCCCGACGGGAGAACAAGGCGGACCAACCTGGTCGCCCGACGGCAAGCAGATCGCGTTTGCCAAGAACGGAAGCTGTGGCACCCAGATCACGATCGTCTCGGCCAAAGGCGGGCCCACGCGCGAGCTGACCGAGAAGTACGGCGTACTTCCCGATTGGTCGCCTGACGGGCGCAGCATCCTCTACCGTTCCGGGGACGGTTTCTCCGTTGTCGCCGTGATAGGCGGCGTGTCGCAATTCGTCCGCGAGGACGACGGAGTCATGGGAGCGACCTGGTCGCCGAACGGCAAGAGGATTGCGTTCGTGCACGGCCTCACCCCCGGCCCGGATGTCGACGAGGAGTATCGCTCGACGCTGTACACGATGAAGCCAGACGGAAGCGGCATGCACCGCCTGCTCGGGCACTCGTGCAATCCGCGCACGCCAGACTGGTCGCCGAAAGGCGGCTATCTCGTCTTTGCCTGCGACCACGGGATCTACTTCATGCGCTCGAAAGGCGGCGCGCTGGAGCGGGCTGTCGACGAAGACTTCTCGGCCTGGCCGGTCTCGGTCTCCACGGCCGAGAATCCGCCCTCGATCGCCTTTGGCTGGTTAGGCGTCGAGACCGTCCCCGCAGATGGAAGTCGCGATCCGAAGATACTCGCGAACGAGCCCGGTTGGGGATACTCGACGATCGACGTCGCGTGGGCTCCGAACGGTAAGCGAATCGCCTTCTCGGTGGTCGGCTCGGATGCCGGCGATGGCCTCTACGTGATCGACCGGGACGGCAGTCACCGCCGGCTTCTGGTCGCCTTCTAAGCGGTCTACGCGCTCAGCTTCGCGCGCACGAGCTCGCTGACGACCTTCGCGTTGGCCTTGCCGCCGCTCTCCTTCATCACCTGGCCGACGAAGAAGCCAAGCAGGCCTTCCTTGCCGCCGCGGAACTGCTCGACCTGGCCGGGATTGGCCTCGAGGATGCGATCGATCAAGGGCTCGAGCTCGCTCGTATCGGAGATCGAGCTCTGCGAGACGAAGTCGGCCGCGGCGAAGCCGTCCGTGCCGCTGGCAGCGATCGCTTCGCTAAAGGCGGCGCGCTGGATATTCGAACGCTGCGCGATCACCTTCGCGAGCTCGGACGGATTGACGGCGCTCGGATCTACTCCAGCCGCGGTGAACTCGTTCATGAGCACGTTCGCAGCCGCCTTCGCGTCGGCGCCTTCGCCGGCAAGCCTTTCGTAGAGGTCATCGAGCCCGCCGGCGACGAGGCTCAGCGCCGTCTCGTAGCCGAGCACCGGCGCGAGCCGCGCGAGCCGCGCACTCGGGGGCTCCGGCAGCTCGGCCCGCAATCGCTCGACCAGCTCGGGCTCGGGCTCGTAGGGCACCAGGTCGGGCTCGGGGAAGTAGCGGTAGTCCTGCGCCTCCTCCTTGGAGCGGTGCGCGGTGAGCGTGCCCGAGGCGGCGTCGAAGTCGTAGGTCTCTTGCCTGACCTCGCCACCCGATTCGTAGAGCTCGATCTGGCGTGCGATCTCGGCATCGATGCCGCGGCCGATGAAGTTGAAGGAGTTCATGTTCTTGAGCTCGCAACGCGTGCGCAGCTCGCTCGAGCCGGCCGGCCGCACCGAGATATTGGCGTCGCAGCGCAGCGTCCCCTTCTCCATCTCGGCGTCCGAGATGCCCAGCTCGACGACGGTCTGGCGCAGTAGCTGCAGGAAGCGCTTGGCCTCCTCGGCCGAGTGTATGTCGGGCTCCGAGACGATCTCCATCAAGGGCGTGCCGCCGCGGTTGAAGTCCACCAGCGAGTGCTCGGCGCCGACGATGCGCCCCTCCACCCCACCGACGTGGATGGTCTTGGCCGCGTCCTCCTCGAGGTGGGCGCGGTTGATGCGGATCTCGCTCGCTCCCTCGGGGCCGGGCACGACGAGGTGGCCGCCCACGCACAGAGGCGCCTCGAACTGGGAGATCTGATAGCCCTTGGGCAGGTCTTGGTAGAAGTAGTTCTTGCGCGCGAAGAGCGCCCTACCGGCGACCTTGCAGCCGACCGCCAGCCCGAACTTGATCGTCCACTCGATCGCCTGGGCGTTCGGCACCGGCAACGCGCCCGGATGGGAAAGGCAAACCGGGCAGGTACGCACGTTTGGCTCCAGCCCGAAGGACGTCTCGCAGCGGCAGAACATCTTCGTCCGCGTCTTCAGCTGGACGTGGATCTCGAGCCCGATCACCGGCTCCCAGCTCGTCACGCGCTCTCCTTTAGCCGCGCCGGCACGAAGTCGAACTCGAGCGCCTGCTCGAGCGCGTGCGCGGCTTGGAAGAGCACGTTCTCGGAGAACTGCGGGCCGGTCAGCTGCAGACCCACGGGGAGTCCCTCGGAGAGCCCGCAGGGGATCGACAGCCCGGGCAGGCCCGCCATGTTGGGCGGAATGGTGAGGACGTCGGAGGCGTACATGGCCAGCGGATCATGGGTCTTCTCGCCCAGCTTGAAGGCGACCGTGGGCGAGGTCGGGCTGACGATCAGGTCGAAGCGCTCGAACAGGGCGGCGTGCTCGCGCGCGATGATCGTGCGCACCTTCTGAGCCTGGCCGTAGAAGGCGTCGTAGTAGCCGGCCGAGAGCGCGTAGGTGCCGATCATGATGCGGCGCTTGGGCTCGTCGCCGAAGCCCTCGTCGCGAGTGCGCTCGTACATCTCGATCAGCGTCCTCGAGTCCTTGGCGCGGTGCCCGTAGCGGACGCCGTCGAAGCGGGCCAGGTTCGAGGAGGCCTCGGCCGGAGCGATCAGGTAGTAGCAGGCCAGCCCGTACTCGATCGAGAGTGGCAGCGAGCACTCCTCGACCTCGGCGCCCAGCTCTCGGCAGAGCGCGATCGCCCGCTCGGTCTCGGCCTTGACGCCCGGCGAGATGCCCTCGGCCTCGTTCATCTCCTTGGGCAGGCCGATGCGCATCCCCTTCAGGTCGGCGCTACTCGGCAGTTTCACCGGGCTTGGCAGCTCGACCGTGGTCGAATCGAGCGGGTCGCGCCCGGCGATGACGCGGTAGAGAAGAGCGCAGTCGCGAACAGTCTTGGTAATCGGGCCCACCTGATCGAGGCTGGAGGCAAACGCGATGATGCCGTAGCGCGAGACGGTGCCGTAGGTCGGGCGCAGTCCAACCAGGCCGCAGAGCGAGGCCGGCTGCTTGATCGAGCCACCGGTGTCGGAGCCGAGCGCCCAGGGCGCCATGCCGCCGGCGACCGCCGCCGCCGAGCCGCCCGACGAGCCGCCGGGCACCCGCTCGAGGTCCCAGGGGTTTCGGGTCGGGCCGTAGCCGGAGTTCTCGGTCGAGGAGCCCATCGCGAACTCGTCCATGTTCGTCTTGCCGAGCGCCGGCAGGCCCGCCTGCTTTAGCTTGGCCGCAACGGTCGAATCGAAGACAGGGACGTAGCCGGCAAGGATCTTCGAGCCGGCCGTCGTCTCGATGCCCTCGGTCGTGATCACATCCTTGATCGCGATCGGGACGCCCGTGCTCCGGCATTCCTCGACCAGCTTCAGGTAGGCGTGGATCTCTCCGTCGCGACCTGCGATCGCGTCGAGGTAGGCGCCGTGCAGCTCCTCGGCGCTCACCTCACCACGCTCGAGCAAGCCCATCGCCTCCTCGGCGGTCAGGCGCAGCGTGTCGATGGCGCCGAGGCTAGCCACTGGCGGGAACCCGGAAGGCGTTGGCTTCGCTCTCGGGCGCGTTGGCAAGCGCCTGCTCGCGCTCGAGCGAGGGGCGCGGCTCGTCGGGGTCGACGACGTTGACAAGCGCGAGCGGATGAGAGGTCGGCGGCACGTCGGCCAGATCGAGCTCCGAGACCTTCCCGATCGCCTCGAGAATGGCGCTCAGCTGCTCCTGGAAGCGCTCGACCTCCTCTTCGCTCAGCGCGAGCCGCGCCAGCTTCGCGACATGAAGAACCTGTTCGCGCGAGATGACCACGCCTTAATCCTGCCAGTAGCGGCGCCGCTCTGTCCAAAACGACCCCCACGGGACGTAAATCGCACTCCAATTGGGCGCTTCTCGCTCTCCCGGAAAACGAAGCCGCTTTCTCGGGGCGTCGCCGGCGGTGCGAGTCCGGAGGGGATAGTGCACCGCACAGGCCCGGAGAGGATCGTGCCGCGAGCGACGTCAGGCGGCCGTGGCGATCGACGCCTCCCGGGTAGAGAAACGGGCCCCGGAGGGCCCGTTTCGATGACACTTGTGTGGCGCTCCTAGACTACTTGGACGTTATCGGCCTGAAGGCCCTTGTCGCCCTGGACGATCTCGAACTCGACCTTCTGTCCTTCGACGAGTGTGCGATATCCATCCATGGTGATCTTGGAGTGATGAACGAAGACGTCGTCTCCGCCCTCTCGCTCGATGAATCCGAAGCCCTTCTCGTTGGAGAACCACTTGACGGTGCCCTGAGCCAACATTTCCTCCTTGAACCTGCGACGGCCCAGGCACCGAGCCGTCGAGCGGTGATTGAGCCCGTCAAAAATAACCGCGTAGCTAGTCGAAAGCAAGCAATCCTCGCCTGACACGGGCCGCTTGGACCGTGTTGGTGAGGAGCATTGCTCTCGTCATCGGGCCAACTCCGCCCGGTACCGGAGTGAGTCGCCCGGCGACCTCCGCTACGCCCTTGTCGACGTCTCCAACGAGACCCTCGGGAGTTCTCGTGATGCCGACATCTATGACCGTGGCGCCCGGCTTGACCATCTCGGGCTGAATCAGACCGGCACGACCCGCCGCCGCAACCAGCAGGTCGGCTTTCCTCGTGCGCTCCGCCATGTCGCGAGTACGCGTGTGGCAGAAGGTCACCGTCGCGTTTGCGCGCAGGAGCAAAGCAGCCATCGGCTTACCAACGATCTCGCTGCGCCCGACGATCACCGCGTCCGCACCCTCCAGCTCGACGTCGTAGGCGCTGAGCAGCGCCATGATCCCGAGCGGCGTAGCCGAGATGTGCCCCTCGCGCCCGAGCCAGAGACGGCCGACGTTGACGGGGCTGAAGCCATCGACGTCCTTGATCGGGTCGATCGCCTCCATTACCCGCGGCTCGCTGATCTGAGACGGGACAGGCGACTGGACGATGAAACCGTCGACGGCGGCGTCGCCGTTCAACTCCTGCACCAGCGCGAGCACCTGCTCTTCGCTCGCGCTGGCCGGAAGACGGTGGTCGATCGGCTCGATCCCGACCTC
>Ga0209540_10000955_pt1 | contig 23236 bp, 22 predicted proteins | sample BarGraIncu01121A_FD_184501 | JGI IMG/M metagenome (GOLD analysis project Ga0209540, IMG submission 184501) | Arctic peat soil microbial communities from Barrow, Alaska - Barrow Graham LP Incubations 011-21A (SPAdes) (version 2) | ecosystem: Environmental > Terrestrial > Soil > Wetlands > Peat... | reverse complement strand
GACCGATCATCAGCAGCGATGGGTTGGTGATCGATCTCAACCGCCGCCTGATCACTGTGGACGGCCGCGAGGTGCACCTCTCGCCGACCGAGTATGATCTGTTGAGAGCGTTGGTGATGCAGGCCGGGAAGGTGCTCACCCATCGCCATTTGCTGCGCCAGGTGTGGGGCACTGGCTATGAAGGCGAGGACGACGTGTTGCGGGTGACCATCGGCCACCTGCGCCGCAAACTCGAACCCGATCCGGCGCGCCCGCGCTGGATCGTGACCGAGCCGGGTGTCGGCTATCGGCTGCGCGTGAGCGCTTGAACCCCGGCCCGGTCATTGGGCACAAGTGGAACAGAGCGCCGGCTTCCGCACGATCAAGCGCTTCGACCGGTATCGGAAGGCTATGGATTAAAGCCTTATATAACATGCGGAAATACTGCTCTGAAAGCAAACGCATGACGCGCACTGGCTGTAACTAACGGCTGAGGGGGATCGTGAAGGTGAAAGTGCTGCCCTGGCCCGGCAGGCTGCTGGCGGACACGCTGCCCCCGTGCGCCAGCACCAATTGCTTGACGATCGCCAGGCCCAGGCCCGCCCCGCCGGTCTGGCGGGCGCGCGACTTGTCGGCCCGATAGAAGCGATCAAACACGTGCGGCAAGTCTTCGGGGCGGACGCCGCTGCCCGTGTCGCAGACGGAAACTGACACCTCCCCGGCTCCTGCCCGCCCGAGCACCGTTATCGTGCCCCCGGCCGGCGTGTGCAGCAGCGCGTTGCTCAGCAGGTTACGCAACACCTGGCCGATCCTCGCCGGATCGACGTTCACCGGCGGCAGATCAGCCGGCATTTCCGCGTATAGCGCAACGCCCTTCGCATCCGCCTGCGGGCGCAAGATCCCCAGGGCCTGCTCGGCGATGGCCGCCAGGGCCGCCGGCTGCGGCAGCAGGGCCAGTTGCCCGGCCTCGACCAGCGCCAGTTCCTGCAAATCGGCCACCAGGCGCTGCAAGAGCATCGTCTCTTCGTACAGATTGTCGACCAGGCCCGCATCCGGCGCCACCAGCCCGTCGCGCGCTGCCTCAAGGTAGCCGCGCAGGTTGGTCAGCGGCGTGCGCAACTCATGGGCGATGTCCCCAATCATGTTCCGCCGCAACTGCTCCTGTTCGGCCAGACTGCCGGCCATCGCGTTGAAGGCGTTGGCCAGCTCGCCGATCTCATCCTGCGAATCAACGCTCACCCGCACCGAGAGATCCCCGGTTTTCAGCCGCCGGGCAGCCGCCGTCAGACGCTCGACCGGGCGCAGGATGCCGCTTGCCAGCACCAGCGTCACCAAGATCGCGGCCAGGCCGGCCATCAACGCGCCCAGCAAGACCGACCGGTTGAGGGCCGAGATAAAAGCCAGGTCAATCGGGTCTGGACCGGCGACCGGGTTGACGTAGAGCACGCCCACCCGCTTTCCTTCCCAATAGACGCCGGACCCCAGGCGCGCCCAACCCGGGCTGACAGGCTCGCCGGCCAGCTTGTGCTCCGAATCGCCGACCACCTTGCCCTGTGCGTCGGCCACCAGCACGCGCTGGCCGCTGATCTGCGCCATCCGTTCCACCTCGGGCTGTACGTCGCTCCAGCTAGAGCTGGCGCCGTAGACCTGGCTTAGAATGTCGGTGAAACGGCGGAAACGAATGGAGCCGGTCTGTTCGATATAGTGCTGGAAGTCGCCGGACGCGCGCCGGCTGGCCACAAAAGCCGTGACGCCCAGCGCCACGACGACCACCAGCCCGATCGCGATCAGCAAACGCAGACGCAGACTACGCCACATGATGGCCTTCAAAACGATAGCCCACGCCAGGCACCGTCCCGATGTAACGCGGTTTGCCCGGCTCGGGCTCGATCTTCCGGCGCAGATTCATCACGTGCACGTCGACGGTGCGCTCGATGCCCTCATAGTCGTGGCCGAAAGCCCGGTCCAAAAGCTCCGAGCGCGAAAAGGCCCGGCCTGGCTCGCGGGCCAGCGCCTCCAGGACCCGAAACTCGGTCGGCGTCAGATTGACGGGCCGGTTGCGCAGCGATACCTCGTGCCGGATAAAACTGATCGTGAGATCGCCATAGCAGACATCGGGCGGCGGCTCGCCATCCGCGCTGGCCGCCCGCCGCAGCACCGCGCGCACGCGTGCCACCAGCTCGCGCGGATTGAAGGGTTTGGTCACGTAGTCGTCAGCGCCTAGGTCCAGGCCGAGCAACTTGTCCTCGTCCGTGCTGCGCGCGGTCAGCATGATAATCGGCACCCGTGATTCAGCGCGCAGCGCATGGCAGACCTGCATCCCATCCATCTCGGGCAGCAGCAGATCAAGCACGATCAGGTCCGGCTGCTCGCGCCGTGCCACTTCCAGCGCCTCCCGGCCGTTGTAGGCGCACAGAACGGCATAGCCCTCTTTCCGCAGATACAGCGATACCAGGTCCACGATCTTCTTGTCATCGTCCACGACCAGCACAGTGCGACCCATATGATCCTCGGCAGGCGTTGTTGTCTTTCGCCTACCCATCATAGTCGCCATGAGTGTTCTGCGCAAAATAGCGAAACCCCGGGGTCTTTTCATTGTCGGATTGAGGACACACAAACAGAAAGGGCCGGCCTGCCCGGTTGGCGTGCGAGGTAGCGTGCGCCGGGTCCCCAGCGGACCCGGCGCACATCACCCTCACCGGCTGGCCGATTCACCCGCCCGGCGCCCGTCCAGACGCTTCACACAGACAATCCGGCAGCCGTGCCGTCGAGATGTTTCCCCGATCCGGCATCTGCCCATCAGAAGCGGGTTCATCCGGCCTCGAACAGGGTGTAGCATCGCGCCGGTCAATAAAGATCGTATAAAGGCCGCGTTGGCTTCCAGTTAAGATGCGCGAGGTGAGATCAGCCCCTTGCAGAAGGAGCTGAAGGACAACGTTAACTCGCCCATAAACATCCCCTAACCACTGCTTAACCCCCCGGCCCCCGAAACGTGCTATCGTGCACAACGTGAGAGCGGGAAAGACACTCGCTCACCAACGAAATGAGGTAGTGCACATGATTCCGCGAAAAATCGCTCTTTTCCTTGCCGGCCCGCTCGTGGTGGCCGGTGTGCTATTCAGCAGCGGGGCCTTTGGCTCGGCTGCGATTTCGGCTGCCCCGGCAGCCAATGCCCTAAAAGCCAAGACCGTCTTGACGACGGGCGCTCCGGCCACGGCGCAGCAGGCCGGCGGGCCGGCGGCGTCCCCGCCCACCATCAACGTCGCACCGGGCGCAGATGCCCAGAGCCAGATCCTCGAGTCTGTCTACCAGAAGGTCAATCCGTCGGTCGTAGAGGTCGTGAACCTGGCTCAGAGCGGGCGCGCGTCCACGGGCGGGGCGGTGCCCCAGGGCGAGGGCTCGGGGTTTGTCTGGGACAAGCAAGGCCACATCGTGACCAATGATCACGTGGTCTCCGGCGCAGATCAGCTACAGGTGGTCTTTGCCGATGGCACCCAGGTGGATGCCAAACTGGTCGCCACTGATCCGAACGGCGACATCGCCGTCATCCAGGTCGACCCGACGCTGGTGAACCTGGCGCCGGTCGAGGTCGGCGACATGTCACAGGTGAAAGTCGGCGAGACGGCGATCGCCATCGGCAACCCATTCGGCTTCCAGGGCACCATGACGCGCGGGATCGTCAGCGCTCTCGGGCGCACCATCCCGTCGCAGACCACCTACAACATCCCTGAGGCGATCCAGACGGATGCCGCCATCAACCCCGGCAATTCGGGTGGGCCGCTCCTGAACGAGCAGGGCCAGGTGATTGGCGTCAACGACCAGATTCAGTCGGCCAGCGGCAGCAATAGCGGCGTCGGCTTCGCCATCCCGATCAGCATCGTAAAGCGCATCGTGCCGGCGCTCATCCAGAACGGCGCCTACCAGCACTCCTACCTGGGCCTCGCCGGCACAACCTACAGCAAGGCCTGGGCACAGCCGTTGGGCCTGCCCGCAGATGCGCGGGGCGCATATGTCGAGCAGGTCACGCCGGGCGCACCTGCCGCCCTCGCCGGCCTGCGCGCCGGCAGCAACGACACCAGCGTGTTGCTCGGCCAAGGGAACAGCGGTCCGGTCTATCTGCAGAGCGGTGGCGACTTGATCACTGCCGTCAACGGACAGCCGGTGACCAAGATGGACGACCTGCTCATGTACCTGGAAGAGCAGACTTCACCCGGCCAGGCCGTCAAGCTGACGGTGCTGCGCAGTGGCGGCCAGCAAGCGACCCTGACCGTCACCCTGGGCGCTCGCCCGGCCCAGCCGGCGAGCTAACAGCCTAAGGCGCTTCGTAAAAAGCGGCGCAGCAAGAAGTTTGCTGCGCCGCTTTGTTATCTCTGGTGCTCTGTCTAGCCCGTTGATCAGGAACTCAGGTCAAGGGGATCGGCGTGAAGACCAGCACGAACACGATCAACATCGCGACCGCCAGGGCGCGCTGGGCAGGGGTGAGCACCGTCACGTCGTCCAGGGGCGGCACCCGCAGCCGGCCAAACAGGAAGATCAGCCCCACCCACAGCAACCAGCTGGGCCAGAAGATGCACAGCAGGGCCATGCCGCCCAGCACAACCCAGAACATGATCCGCGCGGCGCGCTCCCCGGCCAGGGCATCGAAGATGTGCCCGCCGTCCAGTTGACCCACCGGCATCAGGTTCAGGGCGGTCACGAACAGGCCCGTCCAGCCGGCCCAGGCGACCGAGTTGATCTGCACGTCAGTGTGTAGCGCCGCGGACGGCAGCCACAGACCGAACTGCAGGTATTTGATCAGCAGGTAAAGCAGCGAGTTGCCCTCCTGGCCCATCGTGCCGGGCGCCCACGGCGTGAGGTGGCTCTGGCTCAGGCCGATCCACAACACGGGCAGGGCCACAATCAGGCCGGCCAGCGGGCCGGCGGTGGCGATGGCCAGCAATTGCCGGCGGTTACGCGGCGGGGCGGTCATGTTGATGACCGAGCCCAGCGTGCCAAAGGGGCTGATCGGCAGGGGCAGGAAGTAGGGCAGGCTCGTCGGCACGCCCAGGCGGCGCGCCACCAGGTAGTGGCCGAATTCGTGACAGAGGAGGATCGCCAGCAGACTGGCTGCGAAAGGCAGACCATCCGGCAGCCAGGTAGGCAGTTCGCCGATCGCTCGTCCCTCCGCATACAGCGCGCCGACATACAGGCACGAGACTGCGGTCAGGCCGAACAGCGTCAGCGCCAACGCCACGCGCTGGCGCGCCGCCCGCAGTTGGCCGCGCACCGCCAGCAGCACCTCGCCCTGGCCATCCTGGTCCTTGCGCAAGATGGGCGTATACCCCAACGGGCGCAGCCGATCGGCCAGCCGCGCGTAGGCCTGGTCTGAGGGCATCGTCAGGCGTCCCCTGATCCGCACCGCGCCGGCCAGCCCATCCCGCCCGCCCAGCATCAGGCCCAACAACTGCTCGGGGCCGGCCCGCCCCTTGCTCTGGCGCTCGCGGAATGACCCCGTCTGCCCGCCGGCCATCACGTCCTGGATCTCCATCACCTCAGCGGCCGCCTCGGTCACCGCCGGAACCGCTTCGTCCGCCGTTCTACCAACCATCTGCACCACATTGGCGTCAGGAGTAGCTTCCATATTATACTCATCCTCCAGTCGCATAGTACCCCGTGCCCGGCGTTTGTCAAGTAATGGGGGCAACAGACGGGCCGAGGCCATGGCCTTAGGATATGACACTTTCATAAGGCTCGCTGTCACATGACGGAGATTCGATGATCACTCTGGTCCTGATCTTCGTGATGGGCCTCTGTGTCGGCTTGCTGGGCAGCATGTTGGGCATAGGCGGCGGGGTGCTGATCATCCCGCTCCTGACCTTGTTGTTCGGCGTCGATATCAAGACGGCCATCGGCGCCAGCATCATCAGCGTGATCGCCACCTCGTCCGCGGCGGGCGCGGTCTACGTCGGTCACGGCATGACCCACACCCGCCTGGGCATGGTGCTGGAGATCGCCACCACCCTCGGCGCCGTGGCCGGCGGCATAACTGCCGTCCTGCTTCCGGCGCGCTATCTGTATGGCATCTTTGGCCTGGTGCTGCTGTACGTGGTCTACAGCCTGCGCGGGCTGGCCGGCAGTGAGGGTGGCAGCCAACCCACCGGCCTGCTCGACACCAGCTTCATCGACCCATTAACCGGCGGGCAAGTTAACTACGGGGTGCGCCGCCTGAAAGCCGGTCTGGCCGCCAGCTTTGTCGCCGGCAACATTTCGGGCCTGCTGGGTATCGGCGGCGGCATCATCAAGGTGCCCATCATGACCCTGGTGATGGGCATGCCGTTTAAGGCCGCCATCGCCACCAGCAACTTCATGATCGGCGTCACCGCCGCCACCAGCGCTGTCATCTATTACGGACGGGGTTACATCCTGCCCGACGTCGCCGTGCCGACTGCGTTGGGCGTGTTGGCCGGCGCGCAGATCGGTCCTCGCCTGGGCGGCCGCGCCCGCAGCGGGACGCTGCGTCTTATCTTCCAGGTCCTGCTATTTGCTTTTGCGGTGCAAATGTTATGGAAAGCGATCGCCCGCTAGATCCTGAAGAAGAGCGGCCTGCTGCGCAGCCCCCGCCTGCCGCGCCGTCTCCCACGCCGCGTGATCCCGGCGCCTGCTCTTTGTTAGAGTGGGCCGACGGTTCCAGCTCTGCGGCCCGGCCTCCCACGGACGCGCGTCGCCCGTCAGCGCCTGGCCTTGGACCGGGCCTGGCCTCGCTCCTGCCGCCGGACGCCGATGATGACGAGGACGTTGACGGCGAGGCCGAGAGCGGCGAGGTTGGCCGCGACACCGTCCGTGTGGCGCCCAGGGCAGGCGAAACGGCAGAAGCTGCCGGCGTTGACAAGGCTGCGGCCGCCGGTGAGGTTGACGAGGCTAACGAGGTTGACGAGGCCAACCAGGCCGGCGCGCCGCGCTCCGCACCGCGCGTCTCCACCGTGCTCGGTCCCCTGCCGGCAACCGTGCGTGCCGGCCAGACGCGCGATCTGAACGACGTCGTGCACCGCATCCTGATCATCGGCCTCCTGCTCAGCACTGTTCTGCTGCTGATCGGGCTGCTCCTGGACTTGCTGACAGGCCAGGCCTTGCCGGCTGCGACGTTGCCGCCCGCCGATGCCTTCCAACGCGTCCTCGAGCTGCGTCCATCAGGCTTCCTGTCGCTGGGGCTGTTAGTCCTGCTGTTCACGCCTGTGGTGCGGGTCATCGGCTCGATCGTCGTCTTCCTCTGGGAGCGCGACTGGCTCTACTTTGGCGTCACCGTCTTTGTCTTCATGGTCATGCTGCTCAGCGTCATTCTCGGACGGGTCTAGGGGGCAAAATGCCGGACCAAAACGATCTCTTCCAGAAACAAGTCCAGGCCGGTCTGCGCATCGCCGAGGCGATGAATGCCACCCAGGACCGCGCCACCCTGCTGCGCGAGATGCTCGCCGCGATCGTCGACACGCTGGGCTACAAGGCCGCCTCCCTGCGGATGCTCGATCCCGAAAAGGGCCTTCTGGAGCTGGCGGCGGCCTACGGCCTGAGCGATGAATACCTGAAGAAGGGCGGCGTCGACCTGGCGCACAGCCCGATGGACCAACAGGCGTTCGCCGGCCAGATCGTGGCGATCCGTGACCTGCAGGCCGAGCCCAACCTGCAATATCCGCAAGCCGCCGAACGTGAGGGCTTGCGCGCGGTCCTCGTCGTGCCCCTGCGCCTGGGCCAGCGCACCGTGGGCGCGCTGCGCGTCTACACGGACCGGCCGCACGACTTCTCGGTTGAGGAAAAAGCCTTCCTGGCCGGCATCGCCAACCTGGCGGCGCGCTCGATCGCCAACGCCGAGTTATACCATGCGTTCCGGGCCATCGCACGCGAGGTTAACTCGACTTTGGAGGTCAAGCAGGTCCTGCGCAAGCTGTTGGTCAACCTGATCGGGGAACTCAACGTCAAAGGGGCTGCTGTCCGGCTGTTGGGGCCGCGCGGCCGGCGCCTGCACCTTGCCGCCGCCGAGGGTCTGAGCCAGACTTACCTGGATAAGGGGGAGATCCGCATCGCCGATAGCCCCATCGACCGGCGCGTGCTGGACGAGAAGGCGCCGGTAGTGCTCTACGACGTGGCGAGCGAGCCCGGGTTCCAATATCCCGAGGCCGCCCAACGCGAGGGCATCCGCTCCGCCCTGGCCGTCCCGCTGCGCCTGCACGACACCATCGTCGGCGTCCTGCGCGTCTATTCGGCCCAGCCGCACCGCTTCACGAGCGAGGAGATTGCCCTGGTGGAAGCCGTCGCCGACCTGGGCGCCATCGCCCTGGACAACGCCCGCCTCCACGAGACCCTGCGCGAGAAGTACGAGGCCGCGCGCGAGGACTGGGCGGGCTGGTACCGCTATTTGTCGTTTAGCTGAAGAGCGAGGTGTGAGGCAGAGCGCTCCCTGCTGCCTCCGCGGTCCGCCTTCTGCCTACGCCACCGCCGCCTCGCCTGCGGGCGTCTGCGCCAGTTCCTCCAGCGCCCTCTTGACGGCCGCGCCGTCCACGCTCTCGTGCTCCAACAAATCGGCTGCCAGGCTGTTCAGCGCCGAGCGGCGCCCGCGCAGCAAGCGCTGCGCTCGCTCGGACTGCTCGCCTATGATGCGCTGCACTTCCTCGTCGATGATCTGGCGAGTCTCCGGGCTGATCTGGTTGTTGTCCTGCACCGCGCCGTCAAGGTACTGCAGACCCTGCCCGGCGTAGCGCACCGCGCCCAGCCGCTCGCTCATGCCAAACTCGGTCACCATCCGGCGCGCCAACTCCGTTGCCCGCTGGATGTCGTCGCTCGCGCCGGTGCTGATCACGTCGAACACCACCTGCTCGGCCGCGCGACCGCCCAGCATTACCGCAATCCGGTCTTCCAGTTCCGGCCGGGTCATCAGGTAGCGGTCCTCCACCGGCATCTGTAGAGTGTAACCCAGCGAGCCCCGGCTGTGCGGCACGATGCTGATCTTGCTCACCGGATCGGCGTGCGGCACCAACGCGGCTACCAGCGCATGCCCGGACTCGTGATACGCCACCGCGGTGCGCTCTTCTTCGTTCATCACCGTCGTGCGGCGCTCCAGCCCAGCTACCACCCGCTCGATGGCCGATTCGAAGTCGGACAGCTCGACCGCGGCCGCGCCCCGCCGGGCGGCCAGCAGCGCCGCTTCGTTCATCACGTTCTCCAGGTCCGCCCCGCTGAAGCCCGGTGTGATGCGCGCCGCCCGTTCCAGGTTGAAATCGGACGCCAGTTTCACATTCCGGCTGTGGATGCGCAAAATCTGCAGCCGCCCCACCAGGTCAGGCTGGCCGACCGTTATCTGGCGGTCGAAGCGGCCGGCGCGCAGCAGGGCCGGGTCCAGCACTTCGGGACGGTTCGTGGCCGCGACAATGATCACCGGCTTCTCGGTGTTGGTCCCGAAGCCGTCGATCTCCGACAGCAACTGGTTCAATGTCTGCTCGCGCTCGTCGTTCGTGCCGATGCTCATGCCGGTGCCGCGCCGCTGCCCGATCGCGTCGATCTCGTCAAACCGGTCCACCTTACAAAGTCCCACTGCTGCTGGCGCACGCAGGTAATCACCGGTTCGTTGCAGTATTCGGCGTCGTCCAGCACGACGACGTGCCGGTAAGCGCGCAGGTAGCGTTGCAGGCGTACTAACAACGCCTGCTGGAACGCACCGGTGACGTGGCCTTTCTGGCCCCGGATGTTCTGCCAGCCCAACGGCAGTACCGTCTCATGATACGCCAACGCCGCCATGAGCGTCCGGCACTGCCGGCCGACCTGTGTGCAATCCAGGATCAGGTAGGCGGTCTAATGCCCCAAGCTGGCCTATACATCGCCAGCACAAACGGTTCAAACAGTGCCGCCACCTGGACTTCGGGATTGGCGACAAACCGCTCAAAGCGCCGCACCGCACTGAGCAGTAGAATATCGGCCAGCATCCAAACGGCCAATTCCCAGAACTGGACGCTGCGGCCGAGAATTAGGCCCGTGATCAGCAACGCCAGCGTGACGAGCACCGAGTTCTCGGGCTCTTCGTGCACAACATGAAGCAAGTCGCGAATATGCAAGTAAAGTTGCCGGCTGGGCATCGTTGAAGCCTCCGAATCAGGATCGCCTAACGATGCCTCAAATCCGCCAACTTGCCAAATTGGCTTCTGCTGATCGCGAATCAGCCTGTGTCGGGTAGTCAGTCAACCTACCTTGTCGCGCCGAATGAAATGCCAGCCGGCAGCGCAGAATCGCCTCGGAGTGCATCGCCCCCAGGAACTCCAAATGTAGGGCAATGGCAGGGCGTCTGGAACGCACAAGTCGCGAAAGAGATGCGAAAGACACGTAGGTTTTGGAGGCGCAGTGATTACGGCAACCGGTCTGGTGTGGGCTGACAATCATTCGCTGATTGCTTGGCCAATCGTGAGCACTGCGGGAGGAGGCGTTAAATGGGTAGTGAGTTGAAACGGGGCTGAGGCGCGCTGTCATGGACGCACTGAAAATCAGGGGTGTGCGACCGGGGTGCGGCCTGACGGCAGGCGTGAGAGGCGGTCGGTCAGAGGCCGGTTGATTCAATCTGCCGGCAAGGACATTGGCGTGGCCGACGTTTAGTGCGCCGGCGCGGCGGCGTCGAGTTCGAGCCGGGTGAACGTGAAGTTGATCAGCACCTGCCAGTTGTCGAAGTAGAGATAACGGGTCAGGGCTTGCAGGTCATTGAAGAAGGTCTGGCACGTGGCAAGTTCAGCCCGCACCCGGCGGTACTCCGCGTCGCACAGGTCCAGGACGGTGTGAAACAGGAAGGCCAGCAAGTTGAGCAGCATGAGCACCATCGCCAGATAGTGCTGCCCGTGGCCGAAGTTGTGCTCCAGATGGTGACCGTAGTTCTTGAGCACATTGTTGTTCTCGTTTTCGCTCTTCCAGCGGGTGCGGGCAGCGATCACGAAAGGGCGCAGCGATTGGTCATCCAAGGGGTGGTCCGTGGCCCAGGCGTTGCGGTAAATCAGCTCGCCGCTGGCTTCATCCGTGATGGTCACTTCGCACCAGTTGACGTACATTGGCTTGGTATCAGCCCGCAGGGGCACGCGTGTGGCGTACCGATAATGCCAGATCTGTGCGCGCTGGCCGGTCGAGTGGCGCTCGGTGACTTCATGCACGCCGCGGGCCTTAGCCAACAGCCCGACCACCTGGTAGAGGGCCGCATGCGAGTCCGACTTGCAGGTGAAGGCGAAGTGGCACTTATGGTCAATGACGAACTCGCAGAAGGGCTGATGGCAGTAGAGGTCATCACCCAACAGCGTCAAAGACCCGGGCGCAAAACGTCTGGCATTCCGTGCCAGCCAGCGTTCGGCGGCCCGCAGTTCGCAATCCTGTTTCTCGCAGCCGTCCTGCTGGCGGACAAATGCTGGCTCCAGTCCATTATAGACACACAGGGCTACTGCCGGTGGCAACCAATACAGTGCGCCAAGCAAGTAGTGCAGTTCGCTGTGGCGGTCGATCACCCGGAAGATGTCGGCTGCTCTCGAATAGGGGTCGCTGGGATCGATGGAAGCATAGAAGAGCACGGGCCAGTTCCGCTGCGCGAAGAACTGGAGGAAGGCCTCACCTACGCCGAGCAGCTCCAGAACACTGGATTGGGCCAGGATGGGACTGATCTTGACGCCGTAGATCGGGAACTCTTGCCCCAGTTCCTCTAAGGCGGCAATCTGTTCCTTGACCATGCGCCCGGGATCTACCGAGATAAACGGCAAGAAGCGGTGGCTGTGCTCGGGACAGAAGCGGAATACATCCGTCACCAGCAACCGGTTTTCGAGCGCATAGGGGGCGCTTGGAAGCGGTTTTGCCGCCGGCACGAGGCGTCCCTCTGCGAGGTAGGTGGGCAGGTCATATTGAGTTATAGTGGAAGGCCGGTGAGATGGGGAACACCACCATCGCGTCGACCCCATTCGCCCGCTGCCGGTAGGCCAGGTCCTCGACACTCGAGCTATACGGGAAACTGAGCTGCACCGCCTCGCGCATCTGGATCCCGGCGTGAGTATGGACGTCGATCGTCTTGCCCAGCAGATCATCGCGCTGGATGTGCTTTTTCATGTTCTCTCCTTGCTCAGCCCAGTCTCCAGGCCGCCCCGCCGGGAGCACTCCCCGCGGGGCGGCCTCAGGCGTCCCTATATTATCACATCAGGCATACCAGTTCATCTCCTCGGTGGGGGTCCACCGGATGTCGGCGGCCAAGGTCTCGCTGATGTAGAGCTCACTGGGTGCCAACTGCAACATGGTAGCCGGCACCAGCGCGGTCGGCTCAGCCGTGACCGCCAGGCGCATGCTGAAGCGCTGCCAGGAGGCCATGGAGTTGCCGATCTTGAAGGCGTTCCACGAGCTGCGCAGCTTGGCGCCGAGATACTCGGCCGGCCCGATGGTGGCGCCCTTGGGGGGCAACGCCGACCAGTCGCCGCTCTGTCCCAGGTCAGCCGAGAGGACATTCTGCAGCGTGCTGAAGGGCGTGAGGGTCACGATGCGCGGGCCGATCTTTCGCCATTCAGCCAAGGGCAGCGCCGGGAAGGCGTCGGATGCCGGCTCGATATATGCGACGTGGCCTGACCAGCCGATGCCGCCATAGCACACGTCAGCCCCGCCCAGGTCTTCGATCATCTTGCCGTAGTGAGCGAAGTTCTCGTTGGTCGGTCCCTGGATCTGGTTCTCGGGCGGCCGTAGGGCCGGGTCAAGATTCGAGTAGAAGTTCTTCTTCATGCCGTAGAGGAAGCCCAGCGGCCAGGTCTCAGGCGCGATGACGCCGTCCTGGTTGGCGTACTCGTCCATGTTGAACGTGTACAGGTGATGGCAGTCCAAGCGGTACCGGTTGCACATCAGGGCCACCCAGGCGTACAGCGGCTCGGTCTGCGGCAGGATCAGCACCAGCCGCCGTCCCTCATCGCGCGCCTGCTTGATGACCCCGAAGATGTCGTTCACCAGCCGGAAGGCGAACTCATCGTCTCGCAAGATGGTGATCTTGAGGTTAGGGTGCTTGTAGTTTGCCAGGTCGTTGCGGGTGAGCGCGCGGGCGCGCTCGCATGCTGCCTGGTCCTGGAACGGCATCCAGGTGGCCATCCGATAGGTGAAAGTGCTTGCCATGGAAATCCTCCTGATAGATGAGTGGTCCGCCGGCAGTGGGCAGCCGGCGGACGCTACGCCAATTGGAGCAAAGCGCAACGGCGAACCGGCCCGTCTATTCGCGGGCCGCGACGGACATCTCGACCCAGACAATCTTGAACGGCTGGCCGTCGGTGCTCTCGACCTCGACGGTGTGTATCTCGTCGCCGAGAGCCTCGCCTGGCACGTCGTAGACCGCATTGGTCCCCTGCACCTGCGCTATGCCGGGGCAGAGCACGGCGTGGACGCGCACCGCCGGCGGCTTGAAGAGGGCCGGCCGGGGACTCTCGTTCTCGAAGCCTAGTACCACCTGTACCTTGCGACCGGCCGGCCGCGGCCCCGTGTGCAAGCGGAAGATGGCCAGTTTGCCGGTGGCGGGCAACAGCTTGTTGCCGACCTCGCCTGGGGCCTGCGTATCGCGATAAGTCACGACATGTCGGCGAGACAGCCGGTCGAGAGTCGCGACCGAGGACATGGCGCGGAACACCCGCTCGGCGTCTGCCTTGTTCCACATGCCGGTGCGTTGGCCGGGCATATCGCAGAAATGGTTGAAGAGGTAGGCACGGTCGGCGCCCTCGTAGAGAGCGGCCAGCGCGTTCCCCGTGGAGGTTTCCGGCGTCTGGTAACTCAGGCTCCCCTCCCAGTAAGGCCGCACCAGGATCTCGAGCCCGGCCGCCAGGGTCACCTGCGTGCCCTCCAGCAGACGCCGCCAGAGGCGGATGGGCAGGGCGGTGTCGGTGGTTTCCCAGAACGGCGTCGCCACCAGCAGGTCAATCAAGCCCTCGTGCGCCCAGTCGGCGCCGTCCAGTCCCATCTGGCGCGCCGTCTCCGGCTCAGCCGGCACACGCACCGCCAGCTTGACCGGGTGTCCCAGGCGCGCGGCCGCACAGAGCGCCCGCACCTCGCGCAGCCAGGCCGTCAGGATGCGCCCGCCCTCCAGCTCGTGCCCGATGCGGAAGTAGTATGGGAAGCGCATGAAGTCCAGCTCGAGGCCGTCGAGGTCATAACGGTTCAACACCTCCTCGATCAGCACCCAGTAGTGAGCGCGTACTTCGGGCCGGGCGTAGTCCAACTGGCGGTCGAAAGCGCGCTCGAAACGGTAGGGCACGCGACGCCACTCCGGGTGCGTCTTCCAGACAGTGTTGAGTTGTGGGCTGGCGGACAGCTCCACGTCGTGCACGTCGTTCATGCGCAGGCTGATCCAGCCCTCCATGCCGTGTGCATGGCAGCGAGCGATGGCACGCGCGTGGAAGTCGACGCCCTGTTTCACCAGCGCCAGCATCGCGTCGATCATCGGGCGGGCAACTGGCAGGCGCTCCTTGGGGTAGCCCACGAAGTAGGGTTGCTCGTCAGGGCCGGTGGGATCGTAGCCGTACCAGTAAGTCTCGCGCACTGCGCTGTCGTAGTTGGCACGTTGGGCATTAATGTTGCTGAACAGCGCGGCCACCCCCGCCGCGGCCAGACTGTCCACGAAGACGTCAACCGTCTCGCCACTGATCTTGTCGGGCGGATTGACGACGAAGAACTCGGTGCAATCCTGGTTGAAGATCGGACCTGGTTTCACCGGCCTAACCCTGTTTTTCCCAGCGGAAGAAGCTGCCACCGATGAAGAAGCGCCCAAACATGTTGAAGTAGTAGACGGTGAAGACCCGCCCGTCGGGCATGAGCAGCGTACTGGGATAGCCACAATCGGTGTTCTGGAAGTCGTCGCGGATCACCCGCCGGCCCGCCATGTGCCAGCTTTCACCATCGTCGTAGCTGGCCACCGCGTACAGGCCGCACGGGTCTTCACGTGAGCCGTAGACGCACAGCACAGTCCCGTCGCGCAGCGTGACCAGGCTGCACGGGACGATGTGGCCCGGGATACCCGTCGGCCTGGCCGGGGTCCACGTTTCGCCGCCGTCACCCGAGTTGGACTGGTAGTACTCGGGGCCGCTCTCGTTACGCATCAGGCAGATGAGCCGGCCCGAGGCCGTACGCTCGAGAGCCGGCTCGCTCAATCGAACCCCCGGGATGTCGGCCACCGTCGCAAGATAGCGCCAGCGCTGTCCTTTATCGTCAGAGCAGAAGATAGCGCAGCCGTAATGGCGCACGCCGGGCGCCGGGATGTAGTAGGAGGCCATCAGCAGGCGGCCCGCAGGGAGCTCAACGATATGTTCGCTGGTCACGGCCAGGTGGAAGGGCGCCGGATCGACCGGCTGCGCCGGCCATTCCCAGGTGCGACCATTGTCAGTGGAACGGCCCACGTACATGCCCATCGCTATGGCCCGGTTTGTCACCGGATGGGCGTAGTAGTAGCCGGCTGCGTCGTAGTAAGTGTTCGGCCACTCGGCCGCCAGCAGCGTCCCATCGCGCAACTGCATCAGGCTGCACTCGCGCTCGTCGGTCTCGGGATGCTCGCGCAGCACCTGACGCTCGCCCCACGTCTGCCCGCCATCGCGTGAGCGCACCATTACGATCTGCCTGTCAGTCGACAGGTGTTCGGTGCTCTCACGGAAGGCCGACAGCAGGTCGCCGTTCTGCAGGCGCGTCACGTCTGGCGGATGGACGTGCCGCCGGCCGCGGGTGTACAAGATCACGTCCTCGGTCGGGATACGCTCGGGGTACAGCTCCGGGTAGCTCCGGCGCGCCAGAGCGCCGATAGTACGCTTCAGATGAATGATCTCATGTTGGAGCTGCTCGATCTGCTCACCGGCGGTGCGTGCGTCGAGCGCCAACACGTCGCTGCGCTGATGAATGGCGAACCAGGTGATCACGTCTGACCGCCATGGCGCCACCACTACCCTGAGGTGCAATGGCTCGCGGGCAGCCAGCATCCGGGCGGGTGCCGCCAGGCGGTAGACACCGCAGCAGCCGCGCGCGTTGAAATTTCGATCGTAGCCGTCTACTGTCGCAGTTACCATGCGGGGACTGAACTCGAGCGCCCAGTCTCCGTTGGTCCACTGAGCGGGGCCGCGCAGCCCCAGGTCGAAAGTTACGGCCAGTTCGTCGCCGGCGTATAGGGTTGCCTGGTTACCCGGGTAAATGTTCTCGGGCAGGTTGGCGCTATCACCGATGAAGGAAAAGGTGGTCTCCACCGCAGACGGCACGGGCGCCGTCTCCCACACCAGATCCGGCTCACCCGGCACGGCCGGACGATACCAGTCGTGGGTCCTGGCCGCCGCGCCGGGGCCGCGGAAGTCAGGCCCAGGGCGGTTATACCAGTTTGGCTGGTTGGGTTCCGAAATGAGGCGGGCGAACCCCTCCGCCTGTTGGCGAGTCGCAAAATCAACTGGCTCAGTCATTTGTACCTCTCAGTCTAGCGATTCAGCAAGCGGGGATCGAGCGCGTCCCGCAACGCATCGCCCAGGAAGTTGATGCTCAATACTACCAGGGTGATCAGCAAGCCTGGCGGCACCCACAGCCAGGGCATACTCTCAAGGATGGTCCCCGACTGTGCGCCGGTCAGCATGTTGCCCCAGGTCGGGGTGGGTATCTGGACACCTAGGCCCAGAAAGCTCAGGCCGGCCTCCTGCAGAATCGCACCGGCGATGGCGAAGGTGCCTGCCACAATGATCGGCGCTAAAACGTTAGGCAGGATGTGACGGAACATCATGCGCGGCGCCGAGGCGCCTACGCAGCGGCTGGCCATGACGAAGTCGCGCTCGCGCAGGCTGAGCACCTCGCCGCGCACCAGGCGAGCGATGCCCGCCCAGCCGAATATGCCGATCACCCCGATGATGTTGAACATGCTGGGGCCGAGCACAGCCACAAGGCTGATGATGATGATCAAAGTTGGTATCGTCATCACCACCTCGGTCAGGCGCATTAGCCAGAAATCGGTCTTCCCACCGAGATAGCCGCTGGCCAGCCCAATCACCGTGCCGATGCTGACACTTACCAGTGCAGCCGCCAGGCCGACGAAGATCGACACGCGCCCCCCCCCCCACATAGAGCGGCTGAGCACGTCGCGTCCATTGCCGTCGGTTCCGAGCAGGTGGGTCGCCGAGGGCGGCTTGCGAATGTTGTGATAGTCCGCATCTATGATCGGGTCGTAAGGCGACAGGATCGGCGCGGCGATGGATATAAGGGTCAGCAGGATGACAATGGCGCCGCCCACCACCGCCAGCCGGTGGCGCAAGAAACGCCGCCAGGTGCGCCGCATCGGCGACGCGAACGGGCGTGCCGCTGCCTCGACCTGGGCGGGATCGTGGGTTATATGGGGGCTCGATAATGTCATGGCATTGCCTCAGGATGGGTAGCGCACTGCGTACCGTCGTCGCGGAACGACTCCCCGTTTTCAGATATCACGAATAGCGGATGCGTGGATCGACCGCCGCGTACAAAATATCGGCCAGCAGGTTGCTGGCCAGCACCAGCAGCGAGCCGATCAATGCGATGCCCATCAAGGTCGGGTAGTCGCGCGCGTTAACCGAGGACATGCCAAGCTGGCCCATGCCCGGCCAGGCAAACATCCACTCGATGATGAAGGCACCGCCGAACAGGCCGGGCAGGCTGAGGCTGATGACCGTGATGAGCGTGATCAGCGCATTTCGGAAAGCGTGGCGCCAGAAGACCAGGCGCTCACGCAATCCCTTGGCGCGCGCGGTGGTTATGTAGTCCTGTCCGAGCACCTCGAGCACCGCCGAGCGCGTGTAGCGCATAAAGCCGGCAATGCGCTCGAGGCCGAGCACCAGCGCTGGGAGTATCAGATGATGCAGGTGGTCCAGGAGGAAGTCCTTGGCCAGGGGGTCGCTCAGTCCCTGGGTCGGGAAAAGGTTCAGACGCAGCGAAAAGATGAAAATGGCGCCCAGCGCAAAGAAAAACGCAGGCACCGAAACGGCGAAAAACGCGAACAGGGTCAGCGCATAATCAGCTTTTGAGTACTGGTGCAATGCCGAGTAGACCCCAAGTGGTACGCCGAGAGCGATCGCCAACAGGAGCGAAGTCCCAGTGAGCTCCAGCGTTGCGGGCAGACGGCTGGCTATCACCTGCGCGACGGGACGCCGGCTGGCGAATGAGTAGCCAAAATTGCCCTTGATTGCCTCGCGCAGCCAGATGGCGTAGCGCACCGGCGCCGGCTGATTGAGGCCATACTCCTGACTGAGCTTCTGCATTAATTCAGCCGACATGGGCAGGGAGGGGTCGATCATGGCCGAGACCGGATCGCCCGGTGCAAGGCTGTAGGCGGCGAAGGTGACGAGGGTAATCCCTAGCAGCACCGGGATGGAAATGAGGATGCGCCTGAGGATGTGCTTAGTCATGTCTACCCTGCTTGTAGCTGGGGGGACGATACATATCGTCCCCCCTCATGGCGAGAGCCGGAGGCCAGCGGGTTGAGGATAGATCCCCAACCTGCTGGCCAGTCGATCGTTCTCAGGCGGACCCGAATCCTGCGGGCCGGATTGGGCCAATCCGCAGGGCTTGCCAGCCCATTACTTCATCGTCCAGAGCTGGATGTCTTCCCAGTTGTAGGCCATGCCCACCTTGACCGTCGAGGCGTCGACCTTGGGCCCGACGACGCGGAAGGACTTGTCCTGGTAGCCAAGGATCCAGGGCAGTTCGGTGTTGGTGATCTTGTTCAGATTGGCCATGATCGGCTCGTAGACCTTGGGGTCGGCGCTGTTGAGTGCCGCTGTGATCTGCTTGTCGTAGTCCGCGTTGCAGTAGCGCATCATGTTGTAGCAGCCGGCGCAGGTCTATGCATTGTAGATGTTACCACAGCGGAAGCGGTAGTAGAAGCTGATCATGTCGGAGGTGCCGCTCAGGCCGATGGTCGTCACGTCGAAGTTGCCCTTAGCATAGGTCTCGTCGATATAGACCGCCGGGTCGATGCCGCGCAGCTTGGCGTTGACGCCGACCTTGGCCCACATTTGTTGGATGGCTTCGTCAGCAACAACCGTCCTGCTGTAGGAGGCGTAGTCAAGCTCCCACTTGGGATCCCAGCCTGCCTGTTGCAGTAGCTGCTTGGCCTTGTCCACGTTGTACGGGTAGGTGATGGTGTCCTTGGGGCAATCACCATACCCGAAGATACCGGCCGTCCAGTAGCAGAAACGGATTTTCACCAACTCGGGATGGCCGGGAGAGCTCACATTGCGGAAGGCTTCCCAGTCGATGGCGTGGGCCAACGCCTGGCGGAACTCGGGCTTGCGCATCGCCACGTACTTCGGGTCGTCCTTGTTGGCCGCATCGGTATGGTAATTCACCCACCAGCCACCGATAGTGGCCAGATAGGGTATCAGTTGAGCGCCCGGCATTTTGGTGATGCGATCGTATTCGGTGGCCGGCGGCCCATCGAAGATGTCGATCTCGCCCTTCTCAAAGGCGGCGATCATCGTGTTGAGGTCGGGGATCTTGGTCTCGATGATCCCGTCGATCTTGGGCTTGCCACCCCAGTAATTGGGATTGGCGACGAACTCGACCGACTGATCGGGGACGAAAGACCTAAACTGGAACGGCCCGATGCCCGGATAAGGGCGCTTGAGCACGAAGTCGCTGGTCGCGAAGTCTGCTGGCTTGATCTTGGCCAGGGCAGCATCCTGGATGATCGGCACAAACTGGAAGGAATACCAGAAGATCGGGCTCAGCGTGCCCAGCTTGAACACCACCGTGCTATCATCCGGGGCCGTGATGCCCGGAATGCTGGTGGCCTTGCCATCGTAGTAGTCCTGGCAGCCCGCAAGGCTCTTGATCCACGCGAACTGGTTGGAGGAAACGTCCTTCGTGCAGTGCCACGTGAAGGTAGTGACCACGTCCTTGGAGGTGAAGGGTGTCCCATCATCCCACTTGACGCCCTTGCGCAGGTTGAACGTGTAGGTCATGGCGTCATCGCTGATGGTCCACGTCTCGGCCAGGTCGGGCGCGATCTTGTTATTGACGTCCAGGTTGGTCAACCGGCCGAAGGTCCAGCGATACCACGACATGAGCTGGCTGCCGGGGATACGGAAGGGGTTAATCTCCTTCGCGATGGTGATCTGGCCGTAGCGCAGGATCTTGCCGGTGGTCGCGGCAGCCGGGGCTGTGGTGGGCGCCGCGGCCGCGGTCGGGGCTTTGGTCGGCGCAACAGTGGGCGCTGGCGCTGTAGTGGCGACCGGCGCTGGTTTCGGGGCTTCAGTGGCTTAGGGCGCCGTCGTCGGGGCCTGTACCGGAACTGCCGTCGGACTGGCGCAGGCCGTGATCAGCATGCTGATCACCATGACGATCGCCATGACCTTCAGGCTCAGTGTGTTACGCATGTCTTTCCTCTCCCTCTTGTCCCTCTTGGTAACCTTGGCGAGTGCGAAAATGAGGACGCAATGCATGGCGCGTTGTATGGGCAAAAGCGTAGCTGACCCGCTCGGGGCCGTGGCATCGAATGCAGCCAGTCACCTCCTTTGCACAGGCGAGTCGCTAGACGAGGACAACCTCTACCCCTTGCCGCCGCAACTCGCTCACGAACTCGGCGGGCGCTTCGGCATCGGTGATCAGTGTGCTGATCCCAGTCAATGGGACGATGGAGGTCAGGCCGATCAGGCCGATCTTGGTGGAATCGGCCACTACGACGACTTGCAAGGCGGCCGCGATGGTCGCCCGGTTCACCTCGGCCTCCAACACGTTGGCGGTCGTGACACCCCGGCTGAGTGTCAGGCCGTCGGCGCCGAGAAACAGCCGGTCGGCGTGCAGAGAACGCAGCTGCTCGATGGTCTGTGGGCCCACCACCACCTCATACTGCGGCAGGTACACGCCACCGAGCAAGATCAGGTGCACTCCCTGGTTGGGGCCCAACTCGCGCACAACGGGCAAGGAATTGGTGATCGCGGTGAGGTTGCCGGAATGGCGCAGATCCTCGGGCAGGTGAGCGGCAACCTGGAGGACAGTCGTGCCTGAATCGAAGATCACCCGATCGCCCGGCTGGATGAGCCCGGCCGCGGCATAGCCAATGCGGTGTTTCTCTGAGGCACGCACAAGGTTAGAGTTCTGCGGCCTAACAGCCGATGCAGAGGCGGCGCCAGGCATAACCACAGCCCCGCCGTGGATGCGACGGAGCATGCCTTCGCTCTCGAGACGAGCGAGGTCGCGCCGGATCGATACTTCCGACACTCCCAGCCGACGGCTGAGATCGGCAACCTGCACTGCCTGACTGTGGGTTAGCTCGGCCAGGATGGCGAGCCGCCGCTTTCCAGTATTAGTATCCATAGGCGACACCGCTTCTATCTCCGGCCACTCTACCGGACGTGATCAGGTTTTCGATTCCAGCCATGGGCATTCCGAGTTCGTCCAAGTGAAAATAGCACAGTCGGCCACCGTTGTCAAGTATACGATCATTGAAGCGATCGAATACAAAAGCAATCTTGACTCGACTCGAACACCGTGGTAAGCTGCTGGCAGGCTGATCTGCCTGGTCGCTTGCCCGATCGTGGACGGTGGGCAAAGCGCCCCAAGGTCGGGGGAGCGCTGCGGAATGAAACACCCCCATCTTCGGTAACGGGGCCCTCGGGGCCCTTCTGACTGGTGGAGTAAGATATGACCCACGCGGTCCCACACATTGTCCTCGGCGATCCAGTTGTCGTGGCGCAAGGTCCGGTTGAGGTGCAGGACTGGGGGCCTTACCAGTTCCCGGTCATGGAGCGCCTGGCGGATGGCCGGATTCACCTTCAGCACCACCTGGAACGCGACTCGGCCAAAGACTACGGACTGCCGGTGGCACACCACTTATCCGGCGATAATGGCTGTACCTGGCAGCCGGTCGCCGCCGGCGCGGTGCCGGATGGGTTGCGTCTGCCGAATGGCGATGACTTGAAGACGGTAGTGCTGCGCCCACGTCCTGCCGGTGAGCTCCGATTGCCCGAATACGCCGTGATGGCCGTCGGTGCCTACGGCGGGCAGAAGTTCTACCATTTCCGGCTGCGGGATCTGCCGGAGGAGCTGCAGGACGGCTACCACTTCGCCCGCCGGGCTGCCGGAACCGACGCGTGGCGTGAGGAGGCGGCTACCGTGCACCTGCCCGGTGAGCTCCGTCGCATTCAGGAGGGCGTGCTGGTGTTCCCGTGGTTCTGGCGCTTCCAGCTCGCGCCCGACGGCTCGCTGTGGGGCCTGGAGTACACGCGTCGCGAACACTGCGGCACCATCTATAACTGGCACCCGGTCTTCCTGAGCTCAGTCGACAATGGCCATGTATGGGACATGCAAGGCGAGATCCTGCCCGAACCCGATGCGGCAGTCGATCCGCTATGGGCGGTGCGGGATGGGTTTTCTGAGCCCGGCATCACGTTCATGCCGGATGGGTCGGTGTTCTGCCTGATCCGCACCACCGACGGCAACGGCATCGGCCCGCTCTACTGGTCGCGTTCGACCGACAACGGCAAGACCTGGATCCACCCCCGCTTTTTCGACAGGCTGGGCGTATGGCCTCAGTTGGTGACCCTGGCGGACGGCGTCACCCTGGCCGCATACGGCCGGCCGGGGGTATACGTGCGTGCGACAGGGGACCCGTCCGGGCTGGCCTGGGTGGATCCAGTCACGGTGCTGGCGCCCGGCGAGATCGGCAAGGATTCCTGCTCGTACACGGCCTTGCTGGCACTGGATGCCCACTCGGCCCTGCTGGCCTACTCGTACTTCAAGTATCCCGATGGAAACGGCAATCCGCGCAAGACTATCCTGGTGCGCACCGTCCGGGTGGCCTGATCACCGGCGGATGTTCCCCGCTAGAGGAGGAATCACATGTCTCTTGAACATAGCAACAGCTCTGTCATCGACGTACGCTCGCTGCCAAGTGCCCGTGAGGTCCTGGCCTACAGGGAAGGTGGGCTGTTTCCCGTGCTCACGACCGCGCCGGACGGCAGCGCAGTCGCGGTCTTGCATGGCGGCGCTGGGCACCTCGGGCAAGATGGACACATCGACATCGTTCGCTCGCGCGACGGCGGGTTGACCTGGACCCAGCCGCAGATCGTCGCGAACAGCGAAACTGACGATCGCAACCCCGCCTTCGGCGTCAGCAACAAGGGGACGCTGATCCTCTCATATCATCGTACATTCGCCTACGACGCCGAAGGTCGCTATGTGGTGTACAGCGATCCCCACGGCGACTGGCCCTGCGAGGTCATGGTCACCCGCTCGCTCGATTCCGGCCTGACCTGGGAGGAGCCGTGGGTGTTGAACG
>Ga0209540_10000951_pt1 | contig 23298 bp, 21 predicted proteins | sample BarGraIncu01121A_FD_184501 | JGI IMG/M metagenome (GOLD analysis project Ga0209540, IMG submission 184501) | Arctic peat soil microbial communities from Barrow, Alaska - Barrow Graham LP Incubations 011-21A (SPAdes) (version 2) | ecosystem: Environmental > Terrestrial > Soil > Wetlands > Peat... | reverse complement strand
GATGAATTAATTCTGTCAAAAGAAGTTATTGCTATTGGCAATAGTGAAAGAACTGATAAAGAAGCTGTTATAAACATGGCTAGAAATATATTTAAGCAGGGGGGGAGTTTTAAAATAATCTTAATAGTTGATATCCCAAAAACCAGAGCATTTATGCATCTAGATACTGTATTTACAATGATTGATTATGATAAATTTACAGTTCATCCGGGTATAGAGGATTCATTAAGGGTTACAGCAATAACTTATGATCGTAAAAATAAAGAAGTAATAACTAAAGAAGAGAATGGAAGTTTAGAAAAGGTACTTTCTAAATATTTAAGGAAAGACATCACATTAATACGATGTGGTGGTGGAGACAAAGTTATATCAGGGAGAGAACAATGGAATGATGGATCGAATACGTTAGCTATATCTCCTGGGAAAGTTATAACTTATGAGAGAAATTATGTTACTAATGAGATCTTAGATAAAAATAACATAACCGTACTCCAAATGCCTTCTGGTGAACTATCTAGAGGTAGAGGTGGTCCAAGATGTATGTCTATGCCATTCTATAGGGAAGATTTAACGACATTTCAGAAGGAAGGTCGCCCACTTCTATAAGGGGGAGGTTGACAATTGAGAATTGTTATCTACTCCAGAGGTCTACAAAGGGGTCAATCTCCTTCTGAAGTCGTTAATACTGCAGCTCCGAAGGAGATGATTTAACCACATTTTAGAACAAGATAATTAATATAATGATAAAAATATATTGAAATTTCTGTAATAATGGTCCATTATTGTAATAAGGACAAAAAAATGCAGATTAAGATAAAAATTCTAAAAGAAATAAGAGAAAAAATTGAAGTAAAGATAAGAGAGGCGGATTAATTATGTTTAACTTAAGAAACAGAAATTTTCTAACATTGATGGACTTTTCACCAAAAGAGATTAATTATTTTATTGATTTAGCTAGAGATTTAAAAAGAGCTAAATATGCAGGCACAGAAAAGCAAACATTAAAAGGGAAAAATATAGTTTTATTGTTTGAGAAAGATTCAACCAGAACAAGATGTGCGTTTGAAGTTGGAGCGATAGACCAAGGAGCGCATGTTACATATCTTGGACCAACAGGAAGCCAAATGGGTAAAAAAGAATCGATTGCAGATACTGCGAGAGTTCTAGGTAGAATGTATGATGGCATTGAATATAGAGGATATGGTCAAGAAATTGTTGAAGAACTAGCAAAGTTTGCTGGAGTGCCAGTATGGAATGGGTTAACTACGGAGGATCATCCTACTCAAATTCTTGCTGACTTTTTAACAATAAAAGAACATTTTACAAAACCGTTAAACGAGATTAAATTTGTTTATGCGGGGGATGGAAGAAATAATATGGCAAACGCTCTTATGATAGGAACTGCGAAGATGGGAATGGACTTTAGAATAGTAACACCGAAATCGTTATTTCCTGAAGAAGCATTAGTTAATAAATGTAGAGAAGTGGCAAAGCAGACAGGATCCAAAATTACAATTACAGATGATGTACCGGAGGGGGTAAAGGATGCAGACGTTATATATACCGATGTTTGGGTTTCAATGGGAGAACCAGATGAAGTTTGGGCTCAAAGAATTAATCTGTTAAAACCATATCAAGTTAATAAAGAAATGATGAATTTAACTGGTAATAAGAATACTAAATTTATGCATTGTCTACCTGCATTCCATGATTTAAAAACTAAGGTTGGTAGAGATATATTCGAAAAATTTGGAATGAACGGTGTTGAGGTTACGGATGAAGTATTTGAAAGCCCAGCTTCAATAGTATTCGATGAAGCTGAAAATAGAATGCATTCTATAAAAGCAGTAATGGTGGCAACACTCGGATTTTAATATTTTAAAATATATTAAAATTAAAAACATTTTTAGCATAAATATTGGTACACTTTAATATTTATTAATTTATAGTTAATAAATATTAAAGGGGTAGATGTATATGCTAAAAGAGATACCAAAATTAATTTATGATCTTTGTGGAGAAAAAGTGGAAGTTATGGATTATATAAAAGTTTTTTTTGAAAGTAAGAATAAAGAGGGTTATGTACTTCATGTGGAGCAACATGATAGGATTACATCTATAAATGAGTTTGACTTAGAGAAAAGGGAAGATAAGTATTATTGCACAAGGAAGTTATTTAAGTAATTATAATTTCAAAACATAGTTTTCATTATTAAATTAATTTGAGCATACGAGTTTTCTATTGCGTTTATATATGGATATAGTGCTAGTAGATAGTGGTTTTGGGGACATTTCTTTTTATAAGAAGTGTCCTTGCTTTTATATTTTATAAAAATCAGAGAATTCTATTTCAAAAGACATATGGCATTAGAAGAAATTCCTTCCTCTCTACCAGTAAAACCAAGGCCTTCCTCTGTGGTAGCTTTAACATTAACTTTATCAATAGGTAATTGTAGTGCTGTTGCAATATTTATTACCATATCATGTATATGGGGAGCCATTTTAGGGTTTTGAGCAATTATTGTGGCGTCAATATTTTCAATGATGTAGTTATTATCTTTTATTAATTCACCTACATATTTAAGAAGGATAATGCTAGAGATACCTTTATATCTAGCGTCATTATCAGGAAAATGTTTCCCAATGTCACCTAGAGCTGAAGCTCCTAGAAGAGCATCCATAATAGCGTGGAGCAGAACGTCTGCATCCGAATGACCAAGTAATCCAGTATCATAGGGTATGGTTACTCCGCCAAGTACTAAACTTCTACCTTTAACTAATCTATGCACATCGTATCCCATTCCAATTCTCATGTAAATTACCTCTTTTCAATTTAATTTGTGAATATATTAAATACATATCGTGTTTTTGACTTGATATTTATTTTCATGTGCCTAATATACCATTTCCAAAGGCTAGAATCAAGAGATTTTATTACGGGAATAGAGTAACGAGTAATAGATTATACGAATTAAATATAGTTATGAAAATGGACAAAAAGTTATTAACATGTTATCAACAAAACTGTGGATAGTGTGCATAACTTTATAATTAAATTTTGAAATATTTTATTGTAAAAGCATATATTTACAGAATATATCTCAAATTATATGGAATATTAATTAGCAACTAGTGATTAACATCAATTCCACAAGTTATGCACAGAATATTTGTGGATAGTGTGAATAAGTATTAATTAATATATAATTATATACAATAATATACATAATTTTAATGCACTTGTGGATTAGTAAATCTTAATGTGTACAATCTGTGAGTCTAAATAAAAAATAGTTAAATATTACCTATAAAAATATATTTATAAAAATAATGAAAATGTAATATATTATTATCATTTTTATTTATATTGATATAATCTGAAAATTCAAAGATAATGCATTAATTGCTTAAGGGTATAAATCAGTGCTATAACTAGAAAATCCATACATATAATAACATAGATTTTAAGGAATGAAAATTATATGTATTACAATAGCATTAGGGATATAAATTTAAAATCATTACATAATAGCCGATAATGCTAACAAAGGGTCTACAAGAGTATAGGCTATGATAATTACGATTTGATATAAAGATGAGTAATATTAAAAAAAATCAAAGAAAATATAGGCTTAATTATTGATGATTTTAAGTATTATCATAAGTATATTTAGACATAAAATAAGACAGTTATTATTAACTAAGACTAACAAGTTATCCACAAATTCTGTGTGAATAATGTTGATAACTTTAATATAAAGCAAAAAGCACACTGATTTGTGTGCTTTTAATAATATTTTAGTATGTTGGGTGATAATTTAATTTAGAAAAAATATTTGTTTTATTATTTTGAAGCATTTTCAGTTTTAATAGAATCAGAAATTAGATTATTAATGCCTAATAGTTCTTTTTTTGATAAGGGTCTCCATTTTCCTATGGGTAAGTTAGCTATAGAAACATTCATAATTCTAAGCCTTTCGAGTTTTATAACATTATAGCCTAAACATTCACACATTCTTCTTATTTGACGGTTGAGCCCTTGTGTTAGAATTATTCTAAAAACATACTTGCTTTCCTTTTTTACAAAACATTTTTTAGTAATGGTTTTAAGTATAGCTATGCCGTTTGCCATATTTTTTATGAAATCTGGCAATATAGGCTTATCTACAGTAACAATATACTCTTTTTCGTGGTTGTTTCCCGAACGTAAAATTTTATTTACAATATCTCCATCATTTGTTAGAAATATAAGACCTTGAGAAGGCTTATCAAGACGGCCTATGGGGAAAATTCTTTTTGGATAGTTTATAAAATCTATAATATTTCCATTAACCTTATGCTCTGTAGTGCAGGTGATTCCAACAGGTTTATTAAAAGCTATGTAAATCAATTCTTCTCTATTTTTTAATGGTTTACCACTTATTTCGATGTAATCTGAGAAAGATACCTGAGTGCCCAGTTCAGGTATTTTGCCATTTACGGTAACGGTGCCTTGATCAATCATTTTATCAGCTTCGCGCCTTGAGCAAAAGCCCGTTTCACTTATATATTTATTTAACCTAATTTTTGAATCGCTATTTTCATAGCGACTAGTAATATTTTTTTCTTTTTTAGTATGTATAGTTTTCATTTCACACCGTCCTTTCGAATTATAAAGTAAAATTAAAGTGAGTAAATTTCTCAATATATTTAGTCAAGTACAGCTTGTTCATTGTTATTTAATAAAACCTTAAAGTTATGTGTACCAGCATACCTATAAAACTCTGTTAAGTTAATAGGAGTTTTATTTTTATTGTCAGAAACAAATATTAAAATTTTATAACCATCATCTGCATGAGCTTTAGTTAAGTATTTTTGCTTAATAGATTCATCTAAAATTAATTTTAAGGCTACCTCCAAGGATTTATGTTCTAAGGGTAGAAGTTGTTTCATTTTATAGCCTCCAGAGCTAATTCCTTCAACCTTTGTAATTTTATTCGATCCGTTTACATCCATCTTTAGAGAACAATTCATGTCGACTATAACGGAATAATTATATCTACTATCATAATATAATTTTCTTAGTAAAAATAAAAGTAATAAAATACAAACAGTTGCTAATAAATATTTCCAAATGTTTGTACTTCGAAATTCTTCACCAGCATAGAGCTCACCTATTACAGGTTCGGCCGCGTGTTTTTCAAGAGTAACAAATTCATTGTTTGCGGTTATGATATAGATTTTATTTTTTTCAATATTAATTATTTTACCAGCTTTTCGCATAAGGGCGCCCCTTTCATATGATGATAGACAGTCATACTAAATACTTAATAATACTTGACATAACGTAAAAAAATTGGTACTTTCATTAGAGAAATGAATTAAATCGAATATTAAATGTAGAACATATAAAATATTAAATAATAAGTAGAGGTATATTATAATGGAGATATTATTAAACAAAGATTACTTAGGTTTTGGGATTGTAATTATTGTAAACATTATAGTTATCCATATAGGAATTAAATTATTAATGGTTAAAAAATCTAAAAAACTTGACAAAAAAATTAATGCTACTATTAATATATTTAAGGCTACAACAGAAATGAATGATATTTCTAATGAAATATTGAAAAATTTATATGAAATCTTAGCTTACGATACGGCCATAGCTATATTAAAAAATGATAATGAGATTGAACTAATGGCTCTCAATGGCCATGGAGAGAAAATAAACTTAAGTAACTATTTACACCAAGATAATTGTACTGAACTAATTAAAAAAATTATAGAGTCGGGCACGACCCATTATATTAAGAATTTAAATAAGTCAGAACACAAAAAGTATATCACTAGATTTCAATTATTATTATATCATATGCGAAGCGTACTTATAATCCCAATAATCCATAAAGAAAAAACATATGGAGTAGTAATAATGCTAAAAAATAAAAGGTCAGCATATAATAAGATTAGAAGAGAAAATGTTGAATTATTCCTTGGTCAAGTAGGAATAGCTTTAGAAAATGCTATGCTTTTTAGAAAACTAAAAGATATAGATAAGATGAAAACGGATTTTTTATCTACGGTTTCCCATGAACTTCGAACTCCATTAACCTCAATTATTGGGTTTGCAGAAATGGTTAGGAGAAAATTTGAAGGAGCAATAGTTTGCGAATTAAATCTTAAAAATGAAAAAAATAAAAGTGCAGTAGTTAAAATAAGAAGGAACATAAATATTATTTTATCAGAAGGGGAGAGATTATCAAGTCTTATAAATGATTTATTAGATATATCAAGAATTGAAGCAGGAAAAGTTAAATTAGATATGAGAGAAATTGATATTGAAGAAATTATAACGCAGGTAATAACACTTACCAATCCAATTATTAGAAATAAATCGCTTCAGGTTATACAAAGCATAAGAGAACCACTTCCTAAAATTATGGCAGATAAAGATAAATTGATGCAGGTGATAATTAACCTTATTTCTAATGCTATAAAATTTACAGACGAGGGATGCATAGTATGTAGCGCAAGGGTTGTTGATGAAAGTATAATAGTGAGTATTAGTGACACTGGAGTAGGTATAAGAGAGGAAGATAAAAAGTACATATTTGAAAAATTCAGCCAGGTGGGTGATACACTTACAAGTAAGCCTACTGGCACAGGACTAGGACTTGCTATATGTAAGTATATTATTGAAGAACATGGTGGGAAAATATGGGTTGAAAGTGAGATTGAAAAAGGAACTGATTTTTCATTTAGTATACCTATTTTATAGAATTTAATTTATCAAAACCCCACAAACATTAAAAAAGTTAGTGGGATTTTCCATTATAGTATAGGAGAAAGTAATCTTGAAATAGATTCTTTAAATTTAACAATAAAACTTCTATTAATATATTTTTCTAGAGTTAATTCATTACAAAATTTTAAATCATCAATAAAAAACCTATCTAAATCGGAAGTTATTTTTTTATCATATATAAAAGCATTAATTTCGAAGTTTAAAGTAAAACTTCTAATATCTAAATTAGCGGTACCTACGGAACTTATAGATTCGTCAATAGAAAGAAATTTACTATGAAGAAAGCCCTTAGTATAAGTGTAACATTTGACACCAGATTCTAGTAACTCGCCCATATAAGACGTAGAGGCCCAATATACAAATGGATGGTCTGGTTTACTTGGTATAATTATACGTACATCTACTCCAGACAAGGAGGCTATTTTTAATGCTTCTAGTATACTATCATCTGGAATAAAATAAGGCGTTTCTATATAAATATTTTTTTCAGCTTTACTAATCATTTTTAAATAACCATTTTTAATAGAATTCCAAGTGGAGTCAGGACCGCTTGAAACTATTTGAAGACCAGTATTGCCAATCTGACTTCTGTGAGGGAAATATTTGTTATCAAAAACTGAATCTTCTTTGGCAGCAAATCTCCAATCCATTAGGAAGTGCAACTGCAAGGCATCAATTGCATCACCTTTTATGAATAAATGCGTATCTCTCCAAAATCCAAATTTTTTAGAAAGTCCTAAATATTCATCTCCAATATTAAAACCACCTATATAACCATATTGGCCATCAATAGTGCATATTTTACGATGATTTCTAAAATTTACTCTAAGATTTATATAAGGAAGAAAAGGAGGAAAGAAACAAGCAACTTTACCTCCTGCCTTAATTAAAGGAGTAAAAAAACACTTATGCACCTTAAGACATCCCATACCATCATATAGTAATTTTACCTCTATTCCTTCCCTAGCTTTTCTACATAGAATTTCAAGAATAGTCCTTCCTAAATTATCATTTTGGAATATATAATACTCCATATGAATATATATTTTTGCATTTTCAAGGTTTCCTTTAAGTTGATCAAATTTTGCTTTACCATCAATCAATATAGTTACTTGGTTATTATTAGTGTAAAAGGAATTGTCACTACAAAGATTAAGTTTCATCATATCAGAATATTTACTTAAAAAAGAATTAGTCTTAATCAAATATTTATTATTCAAAAATTCTTTTTGTTTATTAATAATTGAAGTAAGATTTTCTTTCTCTTCTTTTTTTAGAGAAAATAGCTTTTTTCTTTTTAAATTTTGACCAAGAAATAGATATAGAATAAATCCTATGGTAGGTAGAAATAGTAATACCATAAGCCAAGTCCAAGTGCTTGCAGGATTTTTGCGCTCTAGAAATACAACCGCAAAGGCGAAAAGGATATTTATAACAAATAGCAAATTGAAAAAACGTAATAATAATTCACTTGCAACCATATGATCCTCCAAATAATTCGTTTTGTCTTATTTTAGTTTATATTATAATGATAGTATACATATAAACCACAATAAAAAAACAGTAAAAATTTGTAAGAAAATAGAATTTTAACTTTTTATTCCATGCTTTTTAAAATAAAATAGAAATATTTAAATTTTACAACTTATTTTCTTTATGGAATAGAGAGTTATATGGTATAATATTAGTAAATGGCTAAAATCAATTTATGGTGAAAATATTAAAAAATATAATTATGATATTAGATCAAACTCTAGAATAGAAAGTAGGATAAATAGTAAATATGAGAAATATAAAAATTGTAATAGAATATGATGGCACTAGGTATAAAGGATGGCAAAGACTTGGAGATAGTGATAATACAATTCAGCATAAAATAGAGTCTGTTTTAAGTAAGATGGCTGGAGAAAACATTGAAATTACTGCTTCAGGAAGAACAGATGCAGGAGTACATGCATCAAACCAAGTAGCAAATTTTAGAACAGAATGTACAATGCCTGTACATAAAATGCGTAGTTATTGTTATGAATATTTACCAGAAGATATTGTAGTGAAATCAGTTGAAGAGGTAGATCTTAATTTTCATGCTAGATATAACGCTAAAGTAAAAAAATATGTATATAATATTTGCAACAATAAAGCACACGATGTGTTTACCAGAAAATATGATTATCATGTACCATTACCTCTAAATATTGAAAAGATGAGAAAAGCATCAGAGTTTTTAATAGGAGAACATGATTTTCAAAGTTTTACAACACTTAAAACTAAGAAAAAATCTACTATAAGAACTATTTACACAATAAATATTGTGAACAATGAAGGTAATATAGAAATTAGTATTCAAGGTAATGGATTTATGAAAAATATGGTAAGATTAATAGTTGGAACACTTATTGAAGTGGGACTCAGTGAAAGAGATGCAAATGGAATTAGTGATATTTTGGATAAAAGAGAAAGAAAATATGCAGGACACATTGCACCAGCTAAAGGCTTGTTTTTAGAAGAAGTTAATTATTAAAAGACAGTAAAATAGTTAATTTTACAGGCTCCTTTCGTGATAATTCAATTGCACCGAGTGTTATGGGTTAACTTAATATATTTATAAATTAAAAGAGACGTATAGGACTAAACCTATAGGTCTCTTTTAATTTTTTACACATCTAAATATGTAAGACTACAGTATACCTTCATTTTTTAATATATCTTCAATTTCATTAACTTTTCTAGAAAGATTATAAAAATTTTCTTTTAGTATATTATTTTTAAGGGGAGTTTCTTTTATAGTTTTTTCCAAAGATTCTATAGTATCTAGTGCATCATCAATTCTCTTTTGGGCTAGTTTAAGATTATCTTGTTTCATTATTAAATCTCCTTTAACTTATGTTATTTTAATAAATATATCTAAGAAATTTTCATAGAATTAACTTTTCTTGTTTTTACGAATTTTATTTTTAACATCCCTTAAAATAGAATCTAAATCTTTAAATTTTAAGTCAGGAAATGCTTTTATAAGTCTTGAATAATCAGGACATTTATTAATAAATAAAGAATTATATCTTGTTTTTAATTCTTTTATAATATTTTCTATGTCAGATTTTTTCTTACTCATCTTAATTTCAGCACTTTCTATCAGCTGGTCTAATTTAATTTTTAACTCCGGTATATTTTTAGTATTTCCTAAATTAAATTTAAAATCTGAAAGTTTATCAGCTAATTCCAAATATGCTGTATTTAATTGGGTTAAAAGCGATTTTAATCTGAAAATTGTAATTACGGTAATTGTAAAATCAGTAATGAAATATAAGAGCGTAGCATAAAAAAGTATTAGACCAGGGCGTGTGTGTACTGAATTTACTATATGTATAATATAGGGATGAATTACCTTTAAAATTAATACTGAAATGAATCCCCATATTATTGAGAAAGATAAGCATATTCTTCCATGAATATTGTATGGCTTATCACTATAATCCCACCAAGTGCTATTAAATGTAGTTTCTAGAACATACCCAGTTATATACTCAAGTATAGAAGTTAAAAATATTGAACCTAAAAAAAGAAGAATATAATTAGTTTCAATAGGTTTTAGCAAAATAATTATTAACAAAGTACCGAATCCATAAATAGGGCAAAAAGGACCATGGAGGAAGCCGCGATTAACGAATTCTTTTTTGATAATTGTAGTGTATACAGTTTCAAGACACCAGCCCATAAAACTATAGATAATAAAATAATAAAAAAATGTATATGCACTAGAATTTAGTAGACCTATGTTAATCATATATTAACTCCCTTTTTCAATGGTTATTGTATATTGAACAATAAAATGATAACACAAAAAGTGTTTTTTTTATAGTGAATGGAATGAATAAAATATTAATATATGCAAGTTTATAGAAATAGTTACATATATATTAATGAAACAATGATAAATAATTTAAATCCTAGGGGGAAAATATATGATAAATATTATCTGGTTTTTAATTTTATCATTAGGAATAATTGTTGGAATTATTACAGGAAAAGGAGAAATTGTGTCAAAGGCTGTTGTTTCATCAACTACTGGCGCTGTTGAATTAGTAATGGGACTCGTTGGAATGATGTGTCTTTGGTGTGGGATAATGAAAATTGCTGAAAAAAGTGGATTAACTGATAAATTAGCAAAGCTACTCAGGCCAATTTTAAAAATTATCTTTAAAGAAGCTGGAAGAAATCGGAAGGCAATGTCCAGTATCACCATGAATTTAACAGCTAATATGATGGGACTCTCAAACGCAGCTACACCTTTTGGAATAAACGCTATGGAAGAGATGCAGAAAATGAATAAAGAAAAAAGTACAGCTAGTAATGATATGGCTCTATTTTTGGTTTTAAATGCTGCCTGCATTCAAGTGTTACCTACAACAGTGATATCTATAAGAGCAGCTTATAATTCGCAAAATCCAGCAATAATTATAATGCCTGCCATAATTGCGACAGGTACGGCTGCAGCATTAGGTATAGTATACTGTAAAATTTTACAAAAATATTTCTAATGGAAGAACATAATTCTAATGGGAGAACATAATTCTAATTTGAAAACATAAAAATATTTAAATTTAATTTTGGGGTAGGTGGAATAGTGTGATTTCAGGTAATTTAGTATCATATATTCTAAAAGGAATAATTCCAATTATTATTGCAATCGTAGTAATATACGGAGTTATTAATAAGGTAAAGGTATATGAGTGTTTTGTTGAAGGAGCGAGGGATGGAATAACTATTTGTCTGAAAATTTTTCCGTACCTTTTGGCTATGATTATAGCTGTTAACGTATTTAGAGCTTCAGGGGTTTTAGACTTTTTTATTTATTTAGTAAAACCAGTTGTTAAGTTTATTGGATTACCTCCGGAAGTTGTTCCTTTAGTTCTAATAAAACCACTTTCCGGAAGTGGGGCTTTAGGCGTATTCACTGACATAATAAAACAATATGGTCCAGATAGTTATATAGGATGCGTTGCATCTATAATAATGGGATCAACAGAAACCATTTTTTATACCTTGACGATTTACTTTGGAGCAGTAGGCGTAAAAAATATTAGGCACACACTAGTAGCGGCAATACTCGCGGATATTACTGCAGTTATAATGGCGGTTAATCTGGCTAAGTTTTTCTTTTGACATTTGGGACCTAGATGAAATTAGGCTAGCTAAAGTTACAACATAGATTGTGAAAAAATGGAAAATGTGTTAGTATAATTGTGTATACTTTATTACTTCATAACAAGTTAGTATGATAATGAACTGTAGACAAACTGTAGACAAACTGTATTAATATATGGAAGATAACAATTTAGTGATTGTTATCTTCCATATGAAAAGAACGAGGAGGATGAAATATGATTGAAATTACTGCAGTGAATAAGAGTTACAATGGTAAAAATAAGGCTGTAGACAACTTAAGCCTGACTATAAGGGATGGAGAAATATTTGGTTTTTTAGGTCCAAATGGAGCGGGGAAAACTACAACAATAAAAATGATTACTGGAATATTAAGTGCAGATAGCGGAAAAATAACCATCAACGGAATTGATATAGAAAAAAATGATTTAGATGCTAAAAAGCAATTTGGATTTGTACCAGATAATCCAGATATGTTCTTAAGACTTAAGGGTATTGAATATTTGAATTTTATGGCAGATATTTATGAGGTGCCTAGTGAACTTCGAAAAAAGAGAGTAGAATCATTATCAAATAGATTTGAAATGAGTAATGCACTAACAGATCAGATTCAGAGTTATTCTCATGGCATGAGGCAAAAAATAATTATAATGGGAGCGCTTATTCATGAACCAGAAGTTTGGATATTAGATGAGCCAATGACAGGCCTGGATCCTAAATCTTCATATGTTTTGAAAGAAATGATGAGAGAACATGCAAGTATTGGAAAAAGCGTGTTTTTTTCAACACATGTTTTAGAAGTAGCTGAGAAAATATGTGATAGGGTTGCTGTAATAAATAAGGGAAAAATATTATTTTCTGGAACTCTAGAAGAACTAAGGAATCATTTTAAAGATAGTGGGTCTCTCGAAAAAATCTTCTTGGAGATGACAGAAAATGAGTAAATTTATAGCTTTAACTAGAATATTATTAAAAACAGGAACGCAGTCATCTAGTAACAAGAAAAACAAAAATGGGATAAAAGGGGCTTTACTTGGACTACTTTTAATTATAGCATTCACACCTATGGCAATAGGATTTGGAAAGTTTTTATCAGAGGCATATGATGGGTTACACGCTATAGGGCAAGAAGCAGTTATATTGGGGTTTGGATTATCTGTTGTGAGTATTGTTATTTTCTTCTTCGGAATTTTTTATGCTATGGGCATATTTTACTTTTCTATGGATGTGGAAAATTTATTGCCATTACCTTTTAAACCCTGGCATATTATGGGGGCTAAATTTACTGTAGTGCTAATATATGAATACCTCACAGAGATTATATTTTTTGCTCCCACACTAATTTCTTACGGTATAAAGAGTAGTGGAGGCATATTGTATTATATTTATGGAGTTATTATATTTTTATTATTGCCTATAGTTCCTTTGGTAATTGCATCTATAATTAATATGATTATAATGAGATTTACTAATATTGCCAAGAATAAGGACAGGTTTAGATTATTAGGTGGGATTATAGCTATGTGTTTTGGTGTAGGAATCAATATATATATGCAAAGATTCTCGCAAAATGTAAGTCAATCCGCAATTACTGAAATGTTTACAAAGGGAAATAGCTCGTTACTCTCTTTGGCAACAAAAATATTTCCAAGTACTAAGATAGCTGTAAATAGTCTTATTAATACTACTAATATTCAGGGTTTTACTAATTTGATTTTATTTATAATAATATCAGTAGTTGCATTAATAATATTTATAATGTTAGGTGAATCATTGTATTTTAAAGGTGTAATGGGAGTATCTGAAACCACATCAAAGAGAAAAACTCTTAGTAACCTTGAGCTTATAAAAAGTACGTCGCAAAACTCTTCACTGAAAATATACATATTAAAAGAATTGAAGCTTTTGTTTAGGACGCCAATTTATTTTATGAATTGTGTACTTATGAATTTTTTATGGCCAATATTTTTTATGATACCAGTTTTCACACAAAAGGGCGGTGGATCGCAACTTAAGACAATAAGTGGGTTTTTACAAGACGGCAGAAGTGCAGGCATAGTATTAGCTGCTTTCTTTGCATTTATGGTTTTTGCATCTTGTAGTAATGCAATTTCAACTACAGCAATATCAAGAGAAGGTAAAAATTTATATATACTAAAATATATACCTATGAAATATAAGCAGCAGCTAATGGCAAAGGTAATATCAGCAGTAATTCTAGGCATAGCGGGTATGATTATGGTAAGTATAATTGGTATATTATTACTTAAAATATCGTTAGGTTTAATATTGTTAATGCTCATAGTCGGCATTGTGGGAATATTACTTACATCCTTTATAGGAATATTTATTGATTTAAATTTTCCAAAGCTCCAGTGGAATACAGAACAAGAGGCAGTTAAACGAAACTTTAATGTGATGATTAGTATGATTATTTGTTTAGCTCTGGGCGGGATTACAGTATTTGTAATTATAAAATTTGAAATAACTAAGTGGGTTGCTTTTGCCTTAATATTAGTAGTGTATGGTTTTTTAGATATAATTCTATATTACCTTGTAGGTACAAAAGGCGTAGAGATGTTAAGGAAAATAGAGTAAACGCTTATAAAATATACGCAGAATAAGTATAATTTTATAAATTTAGGATAAAATTATTGACATAGTGATTTGTTTGCAATACAATTATTTTAATAAATGCAATGATGAGAAGAGTAATAAGACTAAATGCAAAAGAGAGCTGAAGATGGTGAAAATCAGTGGCATGCTAGCTTATGAACATGGCCTTTAAGCAGATTATCCGAGTAAAACATTTAAAAGCTTATTGTAAAAATAGACTTTTAAATATATTTATAAAGGTAATACGGGAGCAACCGTTATATTGACAGGTGATGATGGTCACCTAGTGAGGTCTTTATAGCGATGTAATGATAAATTAGAGTGGTAAAACGTTAAATACGTCTCTAAACAGAATGTTTTTTCTGTTTAGAGACTTTTTTTATTTTCCAGGAAATAATAGTTCTTGTGGATTATTATAAGTAAAAAAACCAAAACTATAAAAATTTTATACGAGAGGTAGGAGAAAATTATGACTAAAAAAACTTTTTATATTACTACACCAATTTATTACCCATCAGCAAATTTACACATCGGTAATACATATACAACAGTGGCTGCGGATGCAATTGCTAGATTTAAGAGACTTACAGGTTATGATGTAATGTTCTTAACAGGGACGGATGAGCATGGTCAAAAAATTCAAAGGATAGCTCAGGAAAAAGGAGTTACTCCAAAACAATATGTAGATAAAATAGTAGCAGGAATACAAGAACTATGGAAAATGATAGATATAAGTTATGACAAATTTATAAGAACTACAGACGAATATCATAAAAAGGCGGTTCAAAAATTATTTAAGCAGCTATATGACCAAGGTGACATATACAAGAGTGCATATGAAGGTTGGTACTGCACCCCTTGCGAATCCTTTTGGACAGAAACTCAAGCTGTAGATGGAAAATGTCCTGATTGTGGAAGACCCGTCGAGAAAGCAAAGGAAGAAGCATATTTCTTCAAAATGTCAAAATACGCTGATAGACTTATAGAACACATAGAGACTCACCCAGAGTTTATTCAACCAGAATCAAGAAAAAATGAAATGTTAAATAATTTCTTAAGACCTGGCCTTCAAGATTTATGCGTTTCAAGAACAACTTTTAATTGGGGAATACCTGTAGAATTTGATCCAGGGCACGTTATATATGTATGGGTCGATGCTTTGTCAAACTATATAACAGCACTTGGATATAATGGAGAAGATACGTCTCTATATGAAAAATTCTGGCCAGCAGATGTCCACTTAATAGGTAAAGATATATTAAGATTTCATACAATTTATTGGCCAATAATGCTCATGGCATTAAACTTACCTCTTCCAAAACAGGTATTTGGTCATGGCTGGCTTCTCATTGATGGTGGAGTTAAAATGTCAAAATCTAAAGGGAATGTAGTAGACCCAGTAATATTAGTTAATCACTTTGGAGTGGATGCTGTAAGATATTATTTGCTTCATGAAATACCATTTGGTTCTGATGGAATATTTACTAGCGAAATATTCTTAAGGAAAACAAATTCAGACTTAGCTAATGATTTAGGAAACTTATTATCAAGAACTGTAACAATGGTTGAAAAATATTTTGATGGAGTGATACCAAAGCCTGCAGAAAAAAATGATATTGATAATGAACTTATAGAACTGGCTCTTTCAATTCCCAATAAGGTAGAAAGGGCTATAGATGATCTTAAAATTCCTGAAGCACTTGATTATGTTTGGGCACTTATTAGGCGGACTAACAAGTATATAGATGAAACGACTCCCTGGATACTTGGAAAAGATGAAACTCAAAAGGGAAGACTGGGCAGCGTAATGTACAATTTGGTGGAATCATTAAGAATAACATCAGTATTAATATCAGCCTTTTTACCAACTACAAGTAAGAAAATAAATGCTCAAATTAATACAGATGTGACTACATGGGATAGTTTAACATCTTTTGATGGAACAATCCCTGGAATAAAAGTTCATAAAGGTGATGTGATGTTCCCAAGAATAGATGTAGAAGCTAAAATAGAAGAGCTAGATGTACTTGTAGAAGCGCAAAGGAAATTAATAAGGAAACCTACTATGGAGCCTATAAAAGAAGAGATTACTATTGAGGACTTTGATAAAATAGATATGAGGGTAGTTAAGGTATTAGATTGCCAGCCAATGAAAAAATCTAAAAAGCTCCTTAAACTAAAAGTAGATTTAGGTGGGGAAGTAAGACAAGTAATTTCAGGAATAGCTCAGGACTATAAACCAGAAGATTTAATTGGAAAGTATGTAGTATTAGTAGCTAATTTAAAACCCGTTACTTTAAGAGGGGAATTATCACAGGGAATGATAATTGCAGCGGCTACCACAGATGATAGCAAGCTATTTGCTATATCGGTGCCAGGTGAATTACCTACTGGGAGTATAGTAAGATAGAATTATTTAGAAAGCATGAAGTGCTAGTACATCAAACTTCATGCTTTCGTATTTTGATGTACTAATTTTTAAATAACATAGTGCTATTGAATTTTAACAATTATAGATTTATAATTAGTTGTTAAAACTACTTAAGAGAATTATAAGGAGGAAACAATTATGAAGTTTTTTATAGGTTCCTTAGTTGGAGCTGTTATTGGGTACATAACCAATTGGTTAGCTATAAAAATGTTGTTTAAACCACACAAAGAGATTAGAATTTTTAATTTTAAAGTGCCATTTACGCCAGGTCTTATTCCAAAGGAAAAGGCTAGAATTGCTAAAAATGTAGGTGAATCTGTAGGGCAGCATATTTTAACAAAGGAAACAATTGTAAAATCATTATGCAGTGAAAACATGAATAAGCAATTGGATTCATGGGTGGGAAATAAGGTAGTGGCTATGAAAAATAGTGAGGTTACAGTAGGAAAAGTGGTAAAAGACCTATTAGGAGACGAATACTGCACAGTTATGCTAAATACTAACAATAATATTTCTAAGCTACTTATAGATTACATAAATGAAGAAGATGTTAAAAAAGGAATTGCTAAATATGCATATTCGCAATTAATGCTTAAACTAGAGGCTAAACCACAAACAATTTGTGAAAGTGAGTTATATAATTCAATAAAAAACAAAGTGTTAGATCTGGCTATTGAGTATAAGGATTCAGAAGGTTTTTATAAAGAGATTCAAAAAATATTAAAAGATAATATAGCTAAATTGGTGATTTTAGACAAGAATTTTGACGAAATAATTCCTAATGGGATAACTAGCAATGTAAAAGTATATGTTTATGGAAAAAGATATAATATAGCTATGGAAATTAAAAAATTATTAAAAGAAGAAAAAAATAGTCAGAAATTAAGACAAATTGTGAGTGAAACAATAGGGACTAAAGTAAGTCCCATGGTAGCAATGTTTATGAATGCGGATAGTATTTATGAAAAAGTTGTAGTGGGCATAGATGAATTCTTAGATGACACCGAAAACCATAATGATATCGCTTTAATTATTAATGATATAATAGACAAGCTGCTCAAAAATTCAGTAAACAGTGTAATTTCCGAATTACCTAAAGAAGGAATTGATAACAGTATAGAGCCATTAATTAAGTTGTTTACAACAAAGATTGTAGATGAAAAGCTTATTAGAGATACCTTTAATAAAATTGAGGATAATTTTAATAATTATATATCTGTTGAGGAATTACTCAAAAAAACTGGCATTGATTATAAAAATTTAATAGAAGAACTTATAAAGAGCCAGATACAGGTAATGTTAGAAAGTGATTCTGCTAAGATAAAGATTTCAGAAATAGTATCTGTAATGATTAATAGATTGTTAAGTATAGAGATGAAATCAATATTTAAAGGAGAGGGGGATAAAATATCCCAAACTGTGGCTAAGATAGTTAGGGAGTTATACAATAAATTTGTAGCGAATAAGGCTGCAGGCGTTGTTGAAGTGCTGGATGTATCTAAAATAGTTGAAGATAAAATTAATGAGTTTGATGTAGCATTCGGAGAGAAAATTATCTTAGAAATTGCTAGTAAAGAGCTGAGGGCTATAACTTGGCTAGGCGCATTACTAGGTGCAATTATGGGGATTCTATCTCCAATATTGGGTTCACTCTAGTACGTTATATATTAAAAAGCAAAAGTCACTTTCATAGGAAAGTGACTTTTGTTTTTTAATACATACACTTACTATAAAATTTTGAAATAGTTTAATATTAGTGATATAATATCAAACAGATATTTGGAATACATCTAATAAGTTGTAAATAAATACAAAAGGTGGTGAAAACTGTTATTAAACTTTTCGGGTTATTAAGTTTAATACAGTATATATTATGATTTTTGATTCACATGCACATTATGATGATGAGGTTTTTAATGAAGATAGAGAAAAAGTACTTTTAGGATTAAATGATAAAGGTGTAATAGGGGTTTTAAACTGCGGTGCATCGCTTGAGGGTGCAAGAATGTCAGTAGAATTATCAAGTAAATACGATTTTATATATTCGGCAGTAGGCGTGCATCCTGAGCATGCTGATATTGTTAATGATAAAACAATTTGCGAACTGAGGAATTTAACGCATTATCCAAAGGTTAGAGCTATAGGAGAAATAGGACTTGATTATTACCACGCTGAAAACCCAAGCAGAGAAGTTCAAAAAGCAGCGTTTAGACTTCAAATGGAGCTGGCACGTGAACTTAAATTACCCGTGGTTATCCATGATAGGGACGCTCATAAAGATACTTTGGATATACTAAAAGAATTTCCGCAGGTTATAGGTACCGTTCATTGCTTTTCGGGAAGTGTTGAATTTGCACGGGAGTGCTTAGACATCGGGTATTATATAGGATTTACTGGAGTTATAACATTCAAAAATGCAAAAAAAATATCAGATGTTGCGAGAGAGGTGCCAATGGATAGGATATTAGTGGAAACCGATTGTCCATATATGGCACCAGAGCCACATAGAGGTAAAAGAAATGAATCAGATTACATTAAGTACATAATAGAAAAAATATCAGAAATTAAGGGGAAAACTATAAAAGAAATTGAAGATGCAACAATATTTAATATAAAACAATTGCTAAAAATTAACAAATAGTGTATTATAATTAAAGAATCAGTTCGTGTAATATTTTTACAAAAAAATGTGTTTGTAATTAAAATTAAATGACTAACATATAATATTAATGGTAAATAATATTTTTACCAGTTTACCCTCAAGACTGGGTTAAATAATTTATCTCCAAATTTTAATTTTATATTATATTTTATGCACATTGATGTATTAACAGTCAAAACGAAAGGTATGGGTTCATAAATTGACATATTTATTGCTTCAAGGTATAATACCAAAGTACTCTTGACTAAGGGAGGGAATCTTAATAATGAAAAATGTGAAAAATAATTTTAAGAACTATTTTTCAAATGGGCCCAAGACAGTTTTTGTGGTAATGCTTTTAATAACGTGCATTACAGTGACTATTTTTAACATGAAAAAAGCTATATCTGTTATCGTTGATGGTAAATCTATTGAAGTTACAACTTTAAAAAGTAATGTTACTCAAATACTAAAAAGTAATAATATAGCACTTGGGGCAAAGGATCAAATTACAGTTAGTTTAGATAGTGACGTAAAAGACGGAGATAAAATATATATAAAAAAAGCAGTGAATATTAAAGTGAAAGTTGATGGGAAAGAATACGATATTCAAACGGCTGAAAACACAGTAGGTGATATGCTGAGCGCAGAGAAGATTGTATTAAGTAAACAAGATAAGATTACACCATTAAAAAGTGATCCGCTTAAATCAGGTCTCGCAGTAAATATAACAAGAGTAAATACTGAGACCCGTAAAGAAAATAAAGTAGTAAACTTTGCAACTGAAACTAAGAGCACTAGTGAACTAAAAAAAGGTATCAAAAAAGTCATTCAAAAGGGAAAAACAGGTCAGACAGTTACAACTTCAGATGTTGTTTATGAAAATGGCAAAGAGGTATCTAGAAATTTAATTAGTGAAAAGGTTAACTCAAAGCCTGTCAAAGAGATTATTGCTTTAGGGACTGCTAATGTTTATACTCCATCTCGTGGAGGCGAAATTAATTATACTAAAAAAATGAAGGTTAGGGCAACAGCATATACGGCTGATGTTAATTGCACTGGGAAAGGGCCAGGTGATGCTGCCTTCGGTATAACGTCCACGGGTAAAAGGGCAACTAGAAACCCTGGTGGTAATAGTACTGTAGCTGTGGATCCTAGCGTTATTCCATTAGGAACAAAGCTTTGGATAGAGGGATATGGATACGCTATTGCCGAAGACATAGGTGGGGCTATAAAGGGTAATCATATAGATTTGTATTTTAGTTCCAGTGATGAAATGTGGAATTGGGGAGCTCGAAATGTAAATATATATATTGTGAAATAGGAGCAAGAGCTCCTTTTTTTGCTTTATAGTTCACTATTAATAAGTAAAATGGTATTATATACAAATAAATATAGATAAATACTAAGGGAAATTTTTATTTTTTATAATCATATAATAAAGAAGATGCCTTAGTTTAGTATAGTATGGAGATAAGCACTTAATAAGTGGTGTCTTATGTAATGACGAAGTAGGAGGATAAGATGATTAAGGAAGTTATAGTAGTCGAGGGAAGAGATGACATTACTGCAGTTAAAAGAGCAGTAGACGCAGAGCTGATTTCTGTTGGAGGTTTTGGAATAAACGAAAAGGTAATTAATAAAATAAGAGAAGCTCAGAAACGTAAGGGTGTAATAATATTTACTGATCCAGATTTTGCTGGTGAAAAAATAAGAAAGATTATATCAAAAAGAGTAGCTAATGTAAAACATGCATACATATCTCAAAAAGAAGGTACTAGAGATGGAGATATAGGTGTTGAAAATGCATCACCGGAGACAATATTAAGAGCTCTTGAAGCCGCAAAGTTTGAAGTCCAAGAGAAAAGAAAAGAGTTTGACGTGCAAGATATGATATTTTTTAAGTTAACAGCTGATAACCACGCTAAGGAAAGGCGAGATGCGCTAGGAAATGAATTGGGTATAGGATACGGTAACTGCGCACAATTTATAACTAGGTTAAACAATTATGGAATTATAAAAGAAGAATTTGTAAAAGCAATAGAAAAAATAAACAAGGAGATGAATTATGGGGAATTTGACGATTAGTGAGGTCGTAAAAAAATATGAATTTAGGTTTAAAAAGAGTTTAGGACAAAATTTTTTAATAGATGACTCAGTACTCGGCGACGTCGTAGATGGAGCAGAGGTTAACGGAGAGGACTTTATAATAGAAATAGGGCCTGGAGTAGGAACACTAACAAGAGAGCTTTTAAAGAAGGCTAAGAAGGTTTGCGCCATAGAACTAGACGAAAAGCTTTTGCCAATATTACAAGACGAGCTTAAAGAATTCGATAATTTTGAGCTTATACATAAGGATGCTTTAAAAGTAGATTATAATGAATTAATGGGTGATGAGAAATCTGTAAAATTAGTTGCAAATCTACCTTACTATTTAACGACTCCTATAATTGTTAACTTACTTACCGGTGGATACAATTTTAAATCTTTAACTATAATGATTCAAAAGGAAGTTGCGCAAAGGATAGATTCAGAGCCAAATTGTAAAGCTTACGGTGCTTTTTCAATATTAGTTCAATACTACTGCAATACAAAAATCTTGCGCTTAGTGCCAGCGTCAGCATTTTTACCGCAGCCTAAAGTAGAATCTATTGTGATTAGATTGGATAGGTTAAAAGAGCCTAAAGTTAAGGTAAAGGATGAAGCCTTATTTTTTTCTATAGTAAGAAAATCGTTTAATATGCGACGTAAAATTTTATGGAATTCCGTTAAAGATATAGGTATTGCTAAAGAAGATTTACAAAAATGTTTTGAAAGAGCAAATATTGATCCTAAAAGGAGAGGCGAGACTTTATCACTGCAAGAGTTCGCAAATCTTTCGGATGAAATAGGAAATATAAAATAAATTTTCAGATGTTGTTCATTTTTTATTACATACTTCATATATTATAATGAATAAGTTTTATATGGAGGTAAATGCTGGTGACACCTAAAAAAAATTATAGTAGATATTTTATTATATTACAAGAAGATGAAAAAGGCTATTCTTTAGACGCTGATAAAACTCCGTCTGGTTATGCAAAGCTCGAAATGAAAAACAGTAAATGTAAGATTTCATACTACGTCCAGAACCTAAGGAAAGAAAAACAACCTTATTACATGATTTTAATATGTGGTAAAAAAGATGTAAACAAGATCATAAAAGTCGGTAAATTGAACATAGACGATCACGGTAGGGTAGACATTTTTTATGAATATGACATGGACAATATAGCAGATACTGCTATATCCGGTGAAAAAATTATTGGAGCTGCAATTGTAAAATTTTTAGATGCCAATGTGATTTCAATAATGAGTGGATTTTCAACAACTGACAAACCCAATGATTGGAAAAATTATAAATTAGCCGATTCTAACAAGGAAAAGAAAGAAACAAGAACAGAGGATGCGATTAATGAATTTGATGAGTACGAACAAAACATTGAATTAATTAAGGTGAAAAGTAACGATCTAATTGAAAAAGTAGAAGTACAAGAAAAGGTAGAAGTACAAGAGAAAGTAGAAGCACAAGTGCAAGTGAACGTAGATGAAGAAGTACGCAAAGATGTAGATGCTAAGCAAAAAGTTACATCTGAAAATGTTGAACTCTTGGAAACT